>Ga0136559_1000359_pt1 | contig 15866 bp, 16 predicted proteins | sample AntRauMeHopE1496_FD_104633 | JGI IMG/M metagenome (GOLD analysis project Ga0136559, IMG submission 104633) | Saline lake microbial communities from Rauer Islands, Antarctica - Metagenome Hop E1 #496 | ecosystem: Environmental > Aquatic > Non-marine Saline and Alkaline > Saline | place... | reverse complement strand
CGCCTGTGGGCAGGCTTGCCATAAAAGCATCAATTTGCGGGTCTATTAAAGCTCGTAATGAACAAAATTCGTGAGAATTTTCATATGCTTTTAATGGCGCAATGGCATCAAATCCAATGGTATCCTCCAAATCACTTAAATCGTCCTCATTTAAATTTGGATAAGCCGCCACGAAAGCATCCTCATGCGAATCAAGTTCTGCCTCTAGCATATCAATTACATCAAAATAGGAGTCCCAAGATGGAAAATGCATCATATTATTGACGCAATCGGGCGCAACCCCATTATCAAAATAAGTCCATAAGGTGCAAATTCGCAATTTTCTTGTTGGAATTCAGAACTTTTTGCCGTCAACTGCTGGTTGTCGGCATTTTGGTCTTTCTCGCAACTAAGCAGAGAGAGAGAGAGAGAGAGAGAGTACAGCAATTTGTGCACTCCGCCAAATAAAACGTTGTTTATTCATGATTTAATTATTAAAAAGTGAACTAAAATAATCTATTGTTAAATCGTGCACTATTAAGATGGTCTAAACATATAACAAATTATTCAATAAAACTTTGTTCTTTTAAAATGATCTCAAAGTACTTAAAATTTAACGCGAGCGGGAACAAACCTTATCATCGCAAAAAACGGATTACGTAAAAACAAAACGACCCTACATCATCCCTAATAACTCGTCCATATACTCCCTAGAATTAGAAAGTCGCGGGATTTTGTGCTGTCCGCCCAGCTTATTTTTTTCTTTGAGCCAGTTATAAAACATGTTTGTCGTGGCATGGTGTATTGTCGGCGCGTTAAGGGTCGTGTTGTTATAACGTTTTGCCTCGTAGTCCGAATTTACTAGTTGCAGGTTTGCATCCAGTGCTTTTGCAAAGGTTGTAGCATCGCAAGGTGCTGTATTAAACTCGATAATCCACTCATGCGCACCCTTTTCCCTACCTTCCATAAAAATGGGCGCAACCGTATAATCTTTAATAGAGCAAGGCACCTCGCTCATGGTTTTTTTAAGGGCTTGCTCTGCATTTTCTATAATGAGCTCCTCACCAAAAACGTTTATATGGTGCTTTGTCCTGCCCGTAACTTTTATGCGGTACGGGGAAACACTGGTAAAGCGTACGGTGTCACCTACGGCATAACGCCATAACCCTGCATTTGTGGTTATAATTACAGTATAATTCTCACCTATTGCTACATGTGATAAGGGTATCACTCGCTCGTCTGGTGTGCCGTAAGTCTTCATGGGAATAAACTCAAAGAAGATCCCATAATCCAGCATGAGCAATAAATCCTTGCTATCGTTTGAATCTTGTATCGCAAAAAAGCCCTCGCTAGCATTGTATGTTTCATAATACTTAATCGCCGGGCTGGGTAATATTTTTTTAAACTGACCTTCATACGGGTCAAAACTTACACCACCGTGAAAAAACACTTCCATCGCTGGCCACACTTCTAAAATGTTTTGAGCGCCTGTTTTGTCTAGCACGTTGTTTAAAAGCACAAGCATCCACGAGGGCACGCCTGCCAGGCTGGTGACGTTCTCGTTTATGGTCTCGTTTACAATAGCTGGCATTTTACGTTCCCAGTCGTCCATGAGTGCAACTTCGTTTGTAGGGGTCGAGCTGTAGTCTGCCCAAAAAGGCATGTTGTCTATAAGTATACTGCTCAAGTCACCTGCCGCGGTTCCAGACTGCCGGTCTAGCTTTTTACTGCCGCCCAGCCGCAAGCCTTTACCCGTAAATAATCGCGATTGCGGGTTATTGTTAAGATACATGCATAACAAATCCTTAGAAGCAGCATAATGGCAATCTTCTAGCGACTGGTCACTTACGGGAATGTATTTACTACGTGCACTGGTTGTGCCACTACTTACCGCAAACCACTTAATATCCCCGGGCCAAAGTATGTTTTTCTCGCCAGCCTTGCTGCGTTCTACTTGAGCCTGAACTTGGGTATAATCGGTCACAGGAACGCGGTTCACAAAGTCCTCATAATTTTTAATGCTATGGAAACCGTAGCTACGACCTACCTCAGTATCTTTTGCATAGTGTAACATATCCATGAGCAAGTTGTTTTGCAACTCCTGCGGATATTTCATAAACAGTTCCATGTCGTGAATTCGCTTTTTTAAAAACCAGGATACGACAGAATTTAATAAGGTAATGGGCATGCAAAAATCTTTTAATAGTACTTTTGTAAGGCTAATATAGGTACATTTCCACACAAACGCTTTATAATGATCATCACAGGTACGTTAAATAAGATGCAAACAGAACTGCAAGACACGGTGCAGTATTACCTCGTCTTTAATGACCAGTTTATACACATGAACCAGTTACTGGGTAATCACTTGCAAATAAGCCATATAGGTAACGACTGTCTAAACTGCCGGCTCGACAAAAAAATATGGCGACAAGGCTTTTGTTATGATTGTTTTATAGCTGCACCACAAGCCGGTGACTGGATTATGAAACCAGAGTTGAGCCGCGCGCACCTAGACCAGGAAGATCGTGATCTAGCTTATGAGAAAGCGGTACAACTCAAACCACATATTGTTTATCTGGCAAATTCCAGCAATGTAAAAGTGGGCGTTACCCGCAAAACCCAGGTACCTACGCGATGGATAGATCAGGGCGCACACGAGGCCATAGCCATTGTTGAAACACCAAACCGGTATCTCGCTGGTATCACAGAGGTTGCACTTAAAGCACATGTTGCAGACAAGACAAACTGGCGCACCATGCTCACTAATACCATAGTAGATGTGGACTTGTTACGCTTTCGCGAAAGCGTGCTCCATCACATCCCACAAGAGGCACAAGAATTTATTGTCACCGACGCTGTTGAAACCCATATTCATTTCCCTGTTTTGCAATACCCTGCAAAAGTCAAAAGCGTAAACCTCGCTAAAACGCCCATGCATGCTGGCAAACTTACTGGTATAAAAGGACAGTACCTGCTGTTTGAGGACGGCAGCGTGATGAACGTGCGCAGCCATGAAGGGCTTGTGGTGAACCTAGAGTTGTAAGGCATAATTTGGTGATTTCCCGATATGCCGATGTGATGAATTGACAAGGTGTTCATTTAATTAAACCACGACTATTTAACCAGCAACCCGCATAATGCGATTTCTCGTCCCTCAGAATGAAAAACATAGCGCGGTATTATCCTGCTGACGAGGGAAGCATAGCATCTCGTGGTTCGGTAATGTTAAAAATGAAATGTGTACAACCAAACATGCCAAGAAAAATACTTGGCATGCGGGCAACGAGTTATTGTCTTTGATTTTAAAATGAACGGCGCTCACTATGCGATTTCTCGTCCCTCAGAATGAAAAACGTAGCGCGGTATTGTCTTGCTGCCGAGGGAGGCATCGCACCCCGTGCTCCGGTAATGTTAAAAATGAAATGTGTACAACCAAACATGCCAAGAAAAATACTCGGCATGCGGGCAATGAGTTATTGTCTTTGGTTTTAAAATGAACGACGATTACTATGCGATTCCTCGTACCTCAGAATGAAAAACGTAGCACGTATGGTCCTGCTGCCGAGGGAAGTACCGCATCGCCCGAATGCACAATACCAAAAGCGATAAAGCGCAGCGACAATAAAGCATAAGCACTGCGAGCGCAATAATGGGTAATTTGAAATTTTAAATATTGGAATTTAGAAAATCCGAAGTACCTTTGCAGCATCTCAAGGGGTGCTGTAACAAGCTGAGATTATACCCGAGGAACCTGGGCAGGTAATGCTGCCAAGGGATAGATTTAACAACACACGATATAATAGCGAGCTGGACAGCTACCAGTGGCTGTAGTATCATTGTGTGGTTAAGATGAGAATCCTCCATTATTTATTGTATTTAACGATTAAAGGCCCCTTTTAATTTGAACTAATTTAAGCCGGTTAGGTCTTATTGTGCGCTGTTGTTCTAGAAAACAGGTAGCAATGTTCCTGCCTGGCATTTTTCAAACTAAAAGAACACATGAAAAGAATGCAACGTACCGCTATTGCACTAACCTTAGGGTTTGCCAGTATTGCAACAGCACAAAACACACAACCTGCAGACACTACAAAAGCAGAACAGCTGTCGCAAATTGTACTTAAAGCCACACGGGTCACAGACGCAAGTCCCATCACTTACTCAAACATCTCAAAAGAAGACCTAAAACCGCGTAACCTGGGACAGGATATGCCCATTTTACTTAATTACCTTCCTAACGTGGTAAGTACCAGCGACGCCGGTGCAGGCATAGGCTACACAGGGCTGCGTGTGCGTGGTAGCGACGCAACCCGGGTAAACGTGACGTTAAACGGGGTTCCTTATAACGACTCTGAATCGCAGGGAACGTTTTGGGTCAACCTACCAGATTTTGCCAGCTCTGTAGAAAGTATACAATTACAGCGCGGTGTAGGAACGTCTACAAACGGAAGCGGCGCTTTTGGCGCCAGCTTAAACATTAAAACCACAGACTATAGTGAGGATGCAAGTGTAAAAGTGGGTAGCACGGTAGGTTCCTTTGCCACGCGCAGGCACAATGTGCAGTTTACAACAGGTTTAATTAACGACCATTGGGAATTTAACGGCCGTGCATCACAAATTTTTAGCGATGGCTATATAGACAGGGCAACTAGTAATATGAAATCATACTACCTCTCTGGCGCTTATGTAGGCGAGAAAACACTCATTAAGGCAACTATTTTTGGTGGACAAGAACGCACCTACCAGGCATGGTACGGTATAGACGCAGCAACACTTGCAAGCAACCGTACCGCAAACGTTGCAGGTTTTTACATAGACGGCGATGGTAATGAGCGTTTTTATAACGACCAGGTAGACAACTACAACCAGGATCATTACCACTTTCTTATTTCCCACAAGTTTAATAACGCACTCAGTGCGAGTGCGACACTGCATTACACAAAAGGACGCGGCTATTTTCAAGAATACCAGGAAAGTGATTTCTTTGACTCCTCTAACGGTACTATGTTTGATTTCTACGGACTTAGACCTTTTGAAAGCGATGGTAACCTGATAACCAGCAGTGATTTAGAAACCAGACGCTGGCTCGATAACGAGTTTTATGGTATCGTGACTAACTTAAACTATACCAAGGGCAAGTTAGATGCAAGCTTCGGTTTTGCTGCAAACCAGTACGACGGGTTGCACTATGGCGAGATAGTCGCAGGTAGTTTTATACAACTGGACAACCCGTTGCAACGATTCTATTCTAATATTGGCGAGAAAGGTGATGTAAACGCTTTCGCGAAAGCGAACTACAAAGTATCCTCAAAATTTACAGCATTTCTCGATTTACAACAGCGCTTTGTGACCTATGACACAAACGGTATAGACAACGGCAACGTGCCTTTTATAACCGATGTTTCGTACAGCTTTTTTAACCCAAAGGCCGGAGCAACCTACCAAGTAGCCACAAACAGTAACGTGTATGCAAGTATTTCTAAAGCACAGCGTGAACCTAACCGTAATGATTTCCAAAACGGCACACCAGAGCCCGAGGAGCTACTAGATTATGAACTAGGTTACCGTTTTGCTAAAGAAAAAGTAGCGATTAATATTAATGGCTATTTTATGGACTACACAAACCAGCTGGTACTTACGGGACAAATAGACAACCAGGGTTCGCCGTTGCGTGAAAACAGCGGTAAAAGTTACAGACTGGGTCTAGAGATAGACGCACGTGTGCAACTGGGTAGTAAGTGGTATGCACAACCTAACATCTCTTTTTCACAAAATAGAAATGTAGATTTCATAAACGCCGACTCTGGCACACCGGTCAGTCTGGGAGATACGGAGATTTCATACTCACCGAACATCGTTGCAGGCAACGCACTTACCTACCGCATAAATAAGGGTTTTGAAGTATCGTTTTTATCTAAATATGTGGGAGAACAGTTTCTAGATAATACCCAAAACCAGGCAGCAAAACTAGATGCCTATTTTGTAAATGACCTAAACGCTATGTATATATGGAAACCAACCTCGCTTGTTAAAGAAGTTGCGTTTAGCGCACTGGTAAACAATGTGTTTAATGTACAATACGAGTCTAACGGTTACTCATTTCCTGGCTTTGTCGCATTTTTCCCACAGGCAGGAACTAATTTTCTTACTGGTGTGACCGTTACGTTTTAAGCAGCACTACAAATAACACGCCTTAGCATGCCTAAAACGCCAGCGACTTGCTGGCGTTTTTTTTATTTTAAAGCCGCTCTAAACGTTAAAACAAGACATGCAGTAGGGACTTTAAGAAGGATTTAATACCAGTGGCTGAAAGAAAGTAGAATGCTTTGCTACAAAGCAGTTGTGAGGTATCTTTGCACACCTTTAAAAAAGCGTTTTTGACCGAAGCCACAAGCATAGAAAAATCACCGAGCATGGTGAAAAATTATATAGAGATTACTAAACCTAGACTGTCCATAGTCGTAGTGTTTTCCTCTATTGCTGGTTATTTTCTGGGTGCCGAAACCTATGATTGGAAAATACTGTTGCTGCTTTGTGTAGGTGGTTATTTTCTGGTAGGCTCTTCAAATGTTTTTAACCAGATTATAGAGCGCGATCGTGACGCGCTTATGAAACGCACGCAAAACAGGCCCTTACCCACGGGCAGAATAAGTGTTAACCACGCGTGGCTTTATGGTCTGACCATGGCATTTACCGGTGTTTATTTGTTGTTTCTTATTAATGCTACCACCGCGTTTTTTGGCGCACTGAGTATCGTGCTTTATGCTGCGGTTTACACACCGCTCAAAACAGTATCGCCACTTTGCGTATTTGTGGGAGCCTTTCCAGGGGCTATACCATACATGTTGGGTTGGGTTGCGGCAAGTGGTAGTTTTGGCATAGAACCAGGAACGCTTTTTATGCTGCAATTTTTCTGGCAGTTTCCGCATTTCTGGGCGATAGCTTGGATGCTCGAGGACGACTACAAGGCAGGTGGTTTTAAAATGCTTCCTACCGGAAACGCAGACCGCGGTACGGCAACACAAGTTGTACTTTACACCGTGTGGACCGTGGCGATATCTATAATTCCTGTTTTTCACGTTACCGGCAGTTTATACATAACGGTGTGGAGTGCGATTTTAGTAGGTTTACTAGGTTTATGGTTTTTATACCATGCATTTAAGTTATATAAAGAACGCACGAGAGAAGTAGCGCGTAAATTAATGCTCGTAAGTGTAAGCTACATTACCCTTATACAGATCATATATGTTGTAGATAAATTATTAAGATAGATGAGTAATTATACCGATGCACCGATAGAAGAAAAACAAGACCGCGCAAAAAAACACATGATGTGGTTTGCGATTGTAAGTTTAGTGATGATGTTTGCTGGTTTAACAAGTGCCTATGTAGTAAGTAGCAGCCGCCGTGACTGGGTAGAAATCGAGTTGCCGCAAGAGTTTTACTGGAGCACGGGGATCATACTGTTAAGCAGTTTGTGCCTGTTCTTGGCAAAAAAGGCTATTAAAAGTGGCAATAATCGCGGTGCTACGATTCTTACGTTAATCACTTTTGCGCTGGGCAGCACCTTTGTTTTTATGCAATTTCAAGGTTTTGGATCCCTGGTCTCACAAAAAATTTTCCTTACCGGCCCAGGTAGTAACGTAAACGCTGCATATATATACCTTATGGTTGTGGCTCACATAGCACACATCGCAGCAGGACTTATAGCACTCACAGTCATGACTATACAAACGGTTAGAGGTAAGTATACCGCAAAGCGTTACATAGGTTTTGAGGTAGGGGCAATATTTTGGCACTTTGTAGATATTCTGTGGATTTATCTTCTACTGTTTTTACTCTTTGCAAAAGATATTTTTTAACCTATTTTTGCAACTTATTATCATAAAGTAAGCGTTATGGATACAACAGTAGCTACTACTGGCACCGAAGGACAAGTTTGGGGAGGCGGCAATGAACCACTCGGGGCGAGTTATGGGAAATTAATGATGTGGTTTTTCATCTTATCAGATGCATTGACATTTTCAGGATTTCTTGCAGCCTACGGTTTCTCAAGATTCAAATTTATAGAAGAATGGCCTATTGCCGACGAGGTCTTTAATCACTTCCCGTTTATGCATGGCACTGACGCACCTATGTTTTATGTAGCGTTAATGACTTTTATACTTATAGGTTCTTCTGTAACTATGGTACTCGCGGTAGACGCGGGTCACTACATGAACAGAAAAAAAGTGGCTTTTTACTTGTTGCTCACCATCATAGGCGGTCTTGTATTTGTAGGCTCACAAGCTTGGGAATGGAAAAACTTTATTAACGGTGAGTATGGCGCGGTAAAAACCAAAGGCGGTAAAGTACTGCAATTTGTAGATGCTAACGGAAAACGCATTGCATTAGACGCCTTTGTAACCGTAGGAGCGCGCGATGTGGCAAACCAGGGTAATAGTGAAGGTATCTGGTTTGAAACCAGCACGGTGACCACTGCAACTTATACCCTTGACGAGGTTAAAGAAGCTTTTGCAAATCGTAGTGACCTAAAAATAAGAACGCAAGTTCTTACTCTTAACGAGAAAACCGGCGCGTCTGAAAAAACAATCCTCTCTCGTGAGGCATCACTTGCAAAGCTAGAGACAGACGGTGTGTCTGTTGTTGAAGGTGCAAACCTTGTTGAAAATGAATATGGAGCACCGCTTTTTGCGGACTTCTTCTTTTTTATTACCGGGTTTCATGGGTTTCACGTTTTCTCTGGAGTCATCTTTAACATGATTGTCTTCTTTAATGTACTTATAGGTACTTATGAGCGACGTGGTAGTTATGAAATGGTAGAAAAAGTAGGTCTTTACTGGCACTTTGTAGACCTTGTATGGGTATTTGTATTTACGTTCTTTTACCTCGTTTAATTTATTAAGATTATATAATGGCAGATCAAACAGCACATAAACTAGAAATATTTAGAGGACTCATAAAGTTCAAATCAAACACGCAAAAAATTTGGGGTGTACTTATCTTTTTATCACTTGTAACGATTGTAGAGGTGGCTTTAGGGTATATCAAACCAAACATTTTAAACAACCACCTTTTAGGCCTTAAGTACCTAAACTGGATTTTTATTATTCTTACCCTTGTAAAAGCATATTACATTACTTGGGACTTTATGCACATGAGAGACGAGGTAAGCGGCTTGCGCAGAGCGGTTGTATGGACATCAGTATTCCTGATCACTTATTTAATCGCAATACTGCTTATAGAAGGTGAGTACATTTACCAAATATATAAAAACGCAGCCGTAAGTTTTGACTTTTAATGGCTACTAAAATTACATAGTACTAAGGGCGGTTTTTCCGTCCTTTTTTATACAAAAAGATGTCAGAAACAAACAAATCAGAACAAATATCCCAAACTAACAAATTTGCAAAATACTTTGTACTTATTGTTCTGTTTGCATTACCCCTAGTGGCATATTTATTTTTCTTGCAGGGCAAGCACCATTTTGACACCTTGCCAATTCTAACCCAAGAAGTTTCAGAGCTCTCAAAGTTTGAAACACTAGAAGGCAAACCACTGCAACTTAAAGACAGCGTGACCATTATCACCTTTTTGGGCGATAACCCCTATAAGCGATTAGGCTATATATCGAACCTCAACGAAAAAATATACAAAGAGTTTCATGAATTTGACACCTTTCAACTTATAAGCATCTTGCCAGAAACTGGTAGAAACGACATCGTTTCCATTAAAAATCAAATGCAGGAAACCACAGACATTACAGACTGGCATTTTATGACAGGCAGTCCAGAAGATATTGCAGGCCTGTTTAAATCACTGAAGACAGATTTAAAACTTAACGGCGACCTTTCTAGCGACTATGCGTTTATAATAGACAAAAATAAAGCACTGCGCGGTCGTGACGATGATCCTGAAAAGACCATGGTTTATGGTTACGATACCAGCTCCATAGCAAACCTTAATAAAATAATGGTAGACGACGTGCGCATTATGCTTGCCGAATACCGCTTTGCCTTTAAAAAAAATAGAGACCAAAAACTTAATGAAGATGAGCGATAAGAAATCAGACACGCCCTATTACATAGGACTCGGAGTTATCATTGTGATATTTGGTTATTTTGCAGTTCACAATGTAATTCATTACATTAATAAAAACAAAGTCGTAGACAGCAACCGCACCGAAGACCGTGCACCGGTAGCAGACAAATTTCTTAAAAAATTCAACAAGGTGCCCGCTTTTAGTTTTATAAACCAGCAGGGCGACACCATAACAGACCAAACCATGAAGGGAAAAGTCTATATCGTAGATTTTTTCTTTACTACCTGCCCGACCATTTGCACACCCATGACGCAAAACTTATCGCAAGTATACGACCGTTTAAAAGACAATAAAGACTTTGCAATCATGTCGGTGAGCATAGACCCAGACTACGACAGCCAGGAAGTACTTGCGGCCTATGCCAGCCGCTACCAGGCGAGTGCACCCACGTGGAACTTTGTCCGTGGCGATAAAGAAAAAACCTACGCACTTGCTCAAAAAGGTTTTAATGCCTACGTGTCACCTAGCGATGATGAAGCGATACGGTTCGAACACAGCGGGAATTTTGCCCTCGTAGATCGCAATGGTTACATACGTTCCCGCAAAGTACGTATAGACAAAAACAACGAAAACTGGATTTACCATTACAGCGGTGTAAGTGAAAACGACCTACCCGCACAAATAAAGGAAATCATAGAAGACGCACAAATTCTATTAAACAAGTAAGATGCTAGAAAAAAGAGGCCCCGCTATAATTATTGCCATTTCTATAATCGTACCGCTCGTTGTGGTATTGCTTATGGTTATGCCCGAGCGTTATAATTTTTTAGGTGTAGCAGCTGGCTTGTTCCCGCTTTTCCATGCAAGTATAAATGCCATGACCGCGGTTTTATTGCTCACAGGTTACATCTTAATAAAAAGAAAGAAAAAAGTGGCGCACCGCGCTGTCATGACCTCGGCCTTTGTACTATCGGCAGTGTTTTTAGTGAGTTACGTAATTTCTAAAATAAGTAACGAGCCCGTTCCATATCCCGACGATGCACCTTTAAAAATGGTCTACCTTTTTATACTTATTACCCACATTGCATTATGTGCTATTATTTTGCCGCTCGTATTATACACCATGTATTTTGCCTGGAATAAAAAGTTTGAGCAGCACAAACGCATTGCACGCTGGACGTTTCCCATATGGTTTTATGTAGCCATTACAGGTGTCGTTGTGTATGCATTTATGGCGCCTTATTACTAAATTCCCTACCTTATGAAAAAGCTTATCGTTTTTACAGTGATTATGTTGTTTTCCGCTTTCGCGAAAGCGCAATGCTCCATGTGCCGTGCGGTCATAGAATCTGGCGGAGATAACATTACAGCCGAAGGTATCAACAGCGGTATTACCTACCTGATGGTATTTCCGTATATTCTCGTAGGTGGTATTATCTATTTTGTCTACCGCAGCACCAGAAACCCAGAAAATAACGAGAATTAACAATTCTTTATATCAATTCCTGTAACAAGTTAGCATCTTTGGGGTCTATTAATAAGGCGCATCACTAACTACTTTAGGCAATTACATGATTGAAATTAAGGATCTTAATAAATCTTACAAGACCGGAAACAACAATCTACACGTTCTAAAAGGCATCAATTTTAGTGTAGAAGAAGGTGAACTAGTGTCCATTATGGGCTCCTCTGGCTCTGGCAAATCTACCTTACTCAATATATTGGGTATGCTGGACGAGGCAGACACTGGAACCTATACCCTAGATGGCACAGAAATTAAAAACCTTAATGAAAAAGTAGCCGCACAATACCGCAACAAGTTCTTAGGCTTTATTTTTCAATCCTTTAACCTTATTAACTACAAAACCGCAGTTGATAATGTTGCGCTACCATTGTACTATCAAAACGTAAATCGCAAAGAACGCGACGAGCGTGCTATGCATTACCTAGAAAAAGTAGGCCTTGCAGACTGGGCAACGCATTTACCCAACCAGCTATCTGGTGGGCAAAAACAGCGGGTAGCTATAGCGCGAGCACTCGCCAGCAACCCTAAAGTACTCCTTGCCGATGAGCCTACGGGAGCGCTAGACACAAAAACCTCTTACGAAGTCATGGACCTTATACAAGGTATTAATGAAGAGGGCAGGACGATACTTGTAGTGACACACGAGCCAGATATTGCACAAATGACCAAGCGCATCGTTATGCTTAAAGATGGCATAATTATAGACGACACAGTAGTAAACCAGGTAAAGGCAGCTGCCCATGTTTAATATAGAGCGCTGGCAAGAAATGTTTGACACCATAAGTAAAAACAAACTACGCACCTTTCTCACGGGGCTGTCTGTTGCCTCTGGTATTTTTATATTGGTGATTCTTTTAGGATTTTCATCTGGAATACAAAACGGCGTACGTTCCCAGTTTGAGCAAGACGCTACAAACCGACTAGAAGTAAGCACGCGCACAACTACAAAGGGCTATAAGGGACTTAACCCAGGTCGCGTTTTGCAAATGCGAGACTCAGACTATGAAAACCTATCTCAAAAATATGAGCCTTACATAGAATATAAAAGCAGCCTTTATAATTCTTGGGGTTCTCAAGTAAGTTTTGGCGAAGAGCAAGGCAATTACCGCATAGAAGGCGCACATGCCGACCAGCAATTTATAGAAAATGCAACCTTAGTCACGGGCCGTTTTCTCAACCAGGCCGATGTAGATTCATCACGTAAAGTCGCCATTATAGGCTACCAGGTAAAACAAGATTTATTTAAAGGCAAAGACCCTATAGGGGAGAACATTATGATAAACAACACCTCTATATTTAAAATCGTGGGCGTTTACACCGATCCTGGAGGCACTAGAGAAGAAACGCGCGTTTTTATACCCGTTACGGCAGCACAAAAAATGTACAACGCAGGCGACAAAATCAACCGCATAGCCTACACCATTAAAATGAGTGATAATTTTGATGAGGCCGTTGCACTTAGCGCCGCGATGGCGCAATCTATAGATACAGATTTGCGTACAAAATTTACCGTCGCACCAGACGACAGGGTTGCCGTACGCGTTTTCGACACGCTAGAAGAAGCAAAAAAAATATACGGGCTTATAGATACAATACGTTCTGTATTTTGGTTTATAGGACTTGGCACCATTATCGCAGGCGTTGTAGGTGTGGGCAACATCATGCTCATAATTGTAAAAGAGCGCACCAAAGAAATAGGGATACGTAAAGCGTTAGGCGCGATGCCCAATGCCATTATAGGTATGATTTTGCAAGAAGCCATATTTATTACCGCAATCGCTGGACTTGTCGGGCTATTTTTAGGGGTAGGACTGCTGGAGCTGGTGAGCCCGTATATACAAGCAGACTTCATTAAAAATCCCACAGTAGATTTTGCAACCGTTATGGCCACCGTGGGTATTCTTATAGTCGCAGGTGCGCTTGCAGGCTACATTCCTGCAAGGCGCGCAGCAAATATTAAACCCATAGACGCACTAAGAGACGATTAAAACCATGTTTACAAGAGACCGCTGGAGCGAGATACTAGAAGCACTTAATGCAAACCGCGCCCGCACGTTTTTAACGGCCTTTGGGGTGTTTTGGGGCATTCTTATTTTAGTATTACTGCTTGCACTCACAAATGGCCTGCGTACAGGCGTCACCCTGGACTTTGCAGACGGCGCTACAAACACCATGTTTATGTGGGGACAAGCTACATCTATACCACATAACGGCTTACCTAAAGGGCGCGAGGTGCAATTTAAGTTAAGCGATGTAGCAGCTATACAAAACCAAGTTCCCGATTTAAAATACATATCGCCACGATTGCAGTTGGGTGGTTTTAGAGGTGCAAACAATGTTTCCCGTAATGAGAAAACAGGTGCTTTTCAAATTTATGGCGATTATCCAGAGTATATCTATCAGGAATATATGGACATACTCGAGGGCCGTTTCATTAATTACTCCGACATAGATAAACAAATGAAAACCTGTGTTATAGGTACCGGCGTTGTAAAAAGTCTATATGATATAGGCGAAGAACCCATGGGAACCTACATTACCGTTCAAGGTGTGAACTTTAAAGTAATAGGCGTTTTTAAGAACCCTAATGTAAATGGCGATACAGAGGAACAAGCAAATACTATTTTTATTCCCTTCACAACCTTTGCAAAATCGTTTAATACCGCAGACGAGGTAGGCTGGATGGCTATTACTGCAATAGACGAAACAAGCATTACCACACTCAAGCCACAAATCATAAGCATCATGAAAAAGCAACGGGACGTGCATCCAGACGATGAGCGCGCCATAGGAAACTTTGACAAGGCCGAGATATTCGAACGTTTTACAGGCTTGTTTGACATTCTTACCTTTGTGGGCTACTTTGTAGGGGCACTTATCTTGTTTTCTGGTGGTATAGGCATCAGCAACATTATGCTAATTGTTGTAAAAGAACGCACAAACGAGATAGGTATAAGACGTGCGCTGGGTGCCACACCATGGAACATTAAATCCCAAATATTACAAGAGTCGCTGGTGCTTACCATAATCGCAGGACTTGCAGGTATAGCAGCCGCAGCCGGGTTTATTTATATCATGAATACCGTACTTGCGCAAGGTGGCCCGGTAGATAATTTTGCAAACCCTACCGTAGACATACGCGTTATTTTTATAGCACTCATTATACTTATTATCTCCGGACTACTTGCAGGTTTTATACCAGCATCGCGAGCAACGCAGATAAAACCCATAGACGCATTAAGAACAGAATAAACAACCGCATACCCATGAAACGCACAGGAACCATTATTACACTCATAATTATAGTGCTCGCGGCCGCCGGTGGCATTTACTACATTTATGTAAAAGACCAGCAAGACCCAACGAAGTACAACGTTGAGCAAGCCAGCAAGCAAACCATTGTTAAAGAAACTGTAGCAACAGGCAGCATCGTCCCTGCCGAAGAGGTAAACATAAAACCCAATATATCTGGCGTTATAGAAAAAATACATGTGGAAGCAGGTAACTCTATACAAGCAGGCGACTTAATTGCTGAAATTAAAGTAGTTCCTAATGTAGCATCACTCACAAATGCACGTAACAGCATACAGGGAGCAAACAACGCCGTTGAAACCGCTCGCCTTGCAAAGAATAACCAAAAAGCACTTTATGATCGCCAGCAAAAACTGTTTACTAAAGGTGTAATAAGTGCAAACGAGTTTGACCTCGCCCAAAATGCATATAACAACGCGATGCAACGCTACAAACAAGAACTCGTGACACTGCGAGGTGCAAAACAAGACTATGACATAGTGCGCACAGGTACAACTGCTGGACTAGGAAGCTATGCGCAAACAACCGTGCGTGCCACTGTGTCTGGTATGGTGCTAGACGTTCCCGTTAAGGTAGGGAACCAGGTGATAGAAGCAAATAATTTTAATGAAGGCACATCCATAGCCGTGATTGCAGACGTGAACCAAATGATTTTTGAAGGCAAGATAGATGAAAGTGAAGTAGGCAAAATTAGAGTTGGGTTGCCCCTAGAAATTACCGTGGGCGCTTATGACAACAAAAAATACAACGCCGTGCTCGATTATATAGCACCTAAGGGAGTTGCCGAAAATGGCGCCATACAATTTGCCATAAAAGGAACGCTACAAACAAGTGGCGACGAGGCACGATTTATACGCGCTGGGCTAAGCGCAAACGCCAGTATTATATTAGAAAAAGCGCAAGACGTACTCGCCATAAAAGAGGCACTCGTGCAGTACGACCCTAAAACCAAAAAACCGTTTGTAGAAATCGCGACCGGTGACCAAGAATTTAAACGCAAAAACATTG
>Ga0136559_1000358_pt1 | contig 15917 bp, 4 predicted proteins | sample AntRauMeHopE1496_FD_104633 | JGI IMG/M metagenome (GOLD analysis project Ga0136559, IMG submission 104633) | Saline lake microbial communities from Rauer Islands, Antarctica - Metagenome Hop E1 #496 | ecosystem: Environmental > Aquatic > Non-marine Saline and Alkaline > Saline | place... | reverse complement strand
ATTTTGTCACCAACCTCATCGCTGGATTAATCGCCTATTCTTTCTTTGCTAAAAAACCAGCAATCAAATATCAACCAGTGGAATCAAACCAATTGGTCGTATTTTAAAATCGAACTCAGGTTAATAAAAGATCGTCGCTTTTGTGCATCGCCATGGAAGCAGACCGCACCTTTTCTAGAGCTACTTCTATCTGTGCTTCTCTTGCTTGGGCTTCTGCTTTTTGAAGGTCGAGGAAGCGGGTATAGGTTTGTTCGAAAACTTTGGCGAAACGTTTTAGAATTTCATTTTCGTTTTCAGTGAAAGATTCTCGTGAAAAACTGGTGAGTTGAATTCCGGTGTATTTTAGCCATGCATAAGAGGGCGTCCAACATTTGCTCTTTAAAATAAACTCCTTCCTGTCATCAGGAAAGTATTTAAAATCGGAATATTCAAAAGCCCATTTAAACCATTCATTTTTTTGCTCAAATGAGCAACTTGCCATAAATGAATCATTTCCTTTTTCTATTTCCATCTGAAGTGCCCCAGTAGGATAAATATCCGTGTACGGAACATTCCAGCTCCTGCGAATTTTTTGTTTTGGTGCTGCTAGCCAGCAGAATAGGTCTTTATTTTCCTGATTAAATATTAAAAAGTTTGCGGAATCGGCCATTACGCCCAGTTTTAAAATTTGATCAAAAACAATTTCAATAACCTCCTGCGACTCAACGCTTTTGTGCATGGCAATACTTCTTGAGCGAACTCTTTCCAGGGCTACTTCAATCTGTGCTTCCCTCGCCTGTACTTCCGCTTTTTGGAGATCGAGGAAGCGGGTATAGGTTTGCTCAAACACCTTGGAAAAGCGCTCTGCAATTATCTTTTCATCCTCGGAATAGGAGCCTTCCGAATAGCGCATCAGGAAAATACCGGTATTCGCTTGATAAAAGCCCATGATATCGATTAATTCAACGGCGGCTGTAGCTGCTTTCCTTTCTTGAGGTGTGCCTTTCACGTTGAAGTATTCTTCAAAAAACTCTATGGTTTCAGCATGTGTAAGAACTATTTCAATGGGTGTCTTTGAAAGTTGAACCTGATAAATTTCGTTTCTTACGCGTATGTCCACATAAGGCCAATAAACAAGTTCATCATAAAGTCCATCGGAGGTACCTGCCCAAAGGTATAAGTCCTTTGGATCACCCATCAATAGTTGGATAATGGCAACATGAAAATTGACATTTAAGCTTCTCAACTCATTATGAAGTGTATTTACTACATCCCGCAATTCATTACTATTGTGCATCGCCATAGATCTGGAGCGGACCCGTTCCAATGCCACTTCAATCTGTGCTTCTCTAGCTTGAGCTTCAGCTTTTTGGAGGTCTAGAAAGCGGGTGTAGGCCAAATCGAATGCGGCTCCCATTTTAGTTAAAATGCTTTCCATTTCAGCCGAAGGTGGGTTTAATAAATCGATGGCTATCTTCCCATTTTTAAGTTTTTTTACTACATGATTTAAGAGCTTTAAATCTGTTTGTTTTATATATGCTTCAATCTTCCCAGCTACTTCTACTTTATTATTTTCTCGCAGCCATTCCACATATCTTTCAAAATCTTTTTCCTCCTGCTTTTCTACAAAGTAGTCTTCAGGGTTTTCCCAAACACGCTTCACATACAATAAAGGATCACTTTTTTTAAGTTTAAAAGTAATATCAAAAGGTAATTGGAAGCCATCATTTACCTTTTCAACGGAGGATAAATCCCACATTCTCACTTGGTCATCATCTTGATTTAGAAAAATAGTGGCTGCAATTACATCCGGAATATCTAAAGACATTACTTCGTCTTTAAGTTTGGCCACAACTTCAATTATCTCTTCCGATTTAAACATAGCCAATGCTCTTGCTCTAACCCTTTCGACTGCCAAAGCAATCTGAGCCTCTCTGGTTTGTGCTTCTGCTTTTTGCAGATCGAGAAAGCGGACATAAGCTTGTTCGAATACTTTTCCAAATCGCTTGAAGATTTCCTCTTCTTCCTTCGAAAATTCCTTAAGAGAGAACCGTTGAAAAACCAAAATGGAATTTTTAGAAAGTACACTGACCCTAATCAATCCCTGGGTACTGTAGACGAAATTCTGTTGTTCTTCAGAGACAGCGCTGTAATCTGAATTCTCAAATAGGATCTTGAAAATTTCGTTTTTTTCTGTTTTTGAATAGGATTCGGTATAAAATTCAGTGCCTTTCTGAACGGCTGTCCATAACTTCTTAAAAATTGGATGTTTGATGAAGGGAATATGAAATTTTTCAAGGTAATCCTGTCCTTTCCTAGCCAACCAGACATTAAACCCATTCTCGGGATTAGCAAAATCGGTTTGAATTTGTGGGACGTCTATTTCAATACCCAAACCTGATAATGCCTTATCGAGAATTCGAACGACTTGGATTAGTTCTTCTCTTTTATGCATCGCCATGGACTGAGCCCTGAGGTCCTCTAATGCTGCTTCGACTTCTTGCCCTCTTCTGAGAAGTTTTACTTCCTCGAGCAATGCTGATAAATCTGGGTTCTTTTTCATTTCAGTTTGATTTATTTTACGCTATTGGCAGTGAGATTCTAAATTCACTTCCCTTTCCTTCCGCAGTTTCTACTCTTAATTCTCCCCCATGCGCCTTTACTATGTCATGGGTAATACTCAGCCCAAGTCCAGTTCCATCCGTTCCTTTCTTGGTGGTGAAAAAGGGTTGAAGAATTTTATCTCGAATCTCTTCAGGAATTCCGCCACCATTGTCTGAGATGGATAGGATGACCTGATCTTTTTTCAATTCTGTTGTAACCGTCAACTTTGGGAGGTAAGCTTCGGTCTTCGGTCTCCCGCCTGCCTGTCCGGTAGGCAGGTCTTCGGTCTTCGGTCTTCCGTCTCCCGTCTTCAACAACTTCTCCCGCATCGCATCAAACCCATTATTACACAGATTCAAAATCACTCGGGAGAAATCCTCGCTGATCAAGTTTACCTCTCCGACGGCTGGATCGAGTTGCAAGTCAATGTCCACATTAATCGGAGCCTTGCCGGCTCGCATGCCATGAAAGGAAAGATTAACAAATTCTTTGACTAGCGGATTGAAGGGTTTTGGTTCGCGCTTGCTTCCCGAGGCTCGACTGTGTTGGAGCATGGAGGTCACGATGCCATTTGCTCGGGTGCCGTGTTCATGGACCTTTAAAAGGTTGGATTTGATATCCTCGAGAATTTCATCGACCAAGGTCTCATTACTGCCTGCCGAAGAGTCAGGTCTTGCTTCTTGGTTCTTAGCTCTTAATTCCATTATTTCCTCTAGCATCTCAATACTTACTTCCGAGAAGTTATTCACAAAGTTCAGCGGATTCTTGATCTCATGGGCGATGCCGGCGGTGAGTTGGCCAAGCGAGGCGAGCTTTTCCTGTTGGATGAGTTGGGCTTGGGTAGCTTTCAGCTCATGCAGTGCGATTTCCAATCGATCACGCTCTTCACTGATCAGGCGCGCCTGTTTCTCGGCTTTTTCCAAATCAATAAAACGAATATACGCCTGTTCAAAAACTCTCCCCATTTCCCTTAATAACGCATTTTCTTCATCAGAAAACTCCTTCCCGTCATGATTAATAATGAAAATACTTGTGTTCTTAGATACCACACAAGAGCGGGCATAATCAGATTCCATGGAAAGGAGTAATTCTTGTCTTGAACTAGGAGTATCCTTAAATGGATCGTATTGAAAGAGGTGCTTAAAAAAGGCCCGCTTTTCCCCTACATCATAATACTCTGTAAAAAATGGGTCGCCACTTTTTATTCCGTCTGCAAGCGTTTGGTAGATGGGTCTCTCTATAAATGGGATCTTGACTTTTCTCACATAGTTGCCAACTCCTCCTGCTCCCCAGCAATAAAATCCCTTTTCCAGATCCTGATTGATGACAATGAAGGCTCCCCCGGAAATATCTATTTCCAACGCTTTGAACTGTTCGCTTACTGTCTGAATGACGTCAGTCAACTCAGCCGACTTATGCATTGCGAGTGACCTTGATCGTACACTTTCCAGGGCATTTTTGATCTTTTCGTTTCTGATTTGCGCTTCAGCTTTTTGGAGGTCGAGGAATCGGGTGTAGGTCTGATCAAATACTTTGGCAAAGCGCCGGACGATTTCATTATCAGATTCCTTGGGCTCATTGGCAGCAAAAAAGTAAAGACCTCCAGCTCCAAAAGGTGTATAGCTGTAATATTCTTTGGGTAAGGCCGTCGACGTTTCTATCGCATCTTTGGATAGATGAAAGTCACCGGTGGAGACGATACCGTAATAATCGAGCAACTCTTGTCCTTCCAAAACATAAGAAAAAGGCTTTTTTTCCAACCAAGCGTCAAAAGTCTTGACCAGCATCGGGTGGATGGTAAGGGAAGTCACTCCTCGTACGAGTTCCACTTTGCCCATGAGAGAAATCACACAAGTCCACAGGTCGCAGTCCTTCGTTTCGGGGTCAAAAATCCCGATCCCACTTCGCTCAATTGAAAGGTCTAATTTTTCTAATTCTTCAAAAAGGATGGAGGTACTCAGGATCAGATCCTCACTTTGGTGCATGGCCATGGATTGGGCCCTGAGCCGCTCCAGCGACGCCTCGATTTTAGCTTCTCTGGCCTGTGCTTCGGCTTTTTTAAGATCTACAAATCGGGTAAAAGTTTGTTCAAAGACTTTGGTAAAGCGTTGGAAAATATCATGTGCTTCCGGGACTTTTTCATACGTAATAAATAAGACAAAGCCCTGTGTGAATTTGCAGAGATGATTGATCTGATAGGTGGGAAGGGAAAGTCCTTTTTCATCAATCTCATCAAAAGTTGGCTTTAAATCCGGAAAGGATTTCATATGCCTGTAATGATCTTCTATAGCTTTACCTCCAAGTTCCTGGACCAACATCGTTTGATCACTAAGGATAAATTCTCTCATCTCATCAAATGAATCCTCACCCCATAAACGAAGCTGAAATGGTTTTTGTACAGCACCTTGACTACTCATCCAACACATAGCTGATTTTTTATCATCCGCCAAAATATTATATCCTGCACTCCAAGATGGAATGCCCAATGCCTGAACTTCAAGAAATAATAAGTTTGCTGCTTCTGGGAGTTCATCACTATGCTGCATACCCATGGTCCTGGCTCGGATTTTCTCCAAAGCTGCCTCAATTTTTGCCTCTCTAGCTTGCGCTTCAGCTTTTTGAAGATCAAGGAAGCGAGTGTAGGTTTGTTCGAATACTTTGGCGAAGCGCTTGAAAATATCGTGGGAATCAGGAACATCTTCTAAGGTGATAAATAGCAAGTAGCCATATTTGAAAAAAGTCGCATGATCGATCTGACGCTCAGGAAATGAACCTCCACTAGCTTTAAGCTCCTTGAGTGCTTCCCCCATTACAGGAAGGGTGCATAGATAATCATAATGAGCCGCACAGACCTCACCAGCAAATTCTTTGATATAAATCGTTTCTCCTCGCTGCCCCGCTTCATAGTATTCTAAGAAAACATATTCACGAGGGGTATGATAGACAGGCATAGTTCCTTGCTCGGAGCTAAACCATTCGGTAGAATCATTTTCGCCATAAATATGAAAAGCGCATCCCCTTGTTTTGATCCCCAAGGATCTGATCTGCTGATCCAATACCAAAGATGCTTCAGCGAGTTCGTCAGAGTGTTGCATGGCCATCGTTCGAGCTCTCACCCGCTCTAAGGCCAATTCGATCTCGGATTCTCTGGCTTGTGCTTCTGCTTTTTGAAGGTCGAGGAAGCGGGTGTAGGTCTGTTCAAAAACATTAGCGAAACGGACACTCAAATCCTTTAATTCTGGATTTTGCTTTTTGGTGATTATCATCAAATAGCCCTGCTTAAAAAACCCGATGTTATAGCATTGATAAGTTGGAAGTGTAAGTCCAGCTGCGAATAATTGAGCAAAGGCAGTTTTAACGGAGGGGATGGTTTGCATGTAGTCGTAATGCGCTTCCAGCTCCAGACCTTCCCAAACTCGCTCATGAGAAGATTCTCCTTCTAAAAATGATTTATAAATTTCATAGTGGGTTGTTTCTTCTTTATAGTTGAGCAAAATTGGAGAAAGTGAGCTCCCTGCGGTATCGGCTCCCATCCAAGCTTCGATATGGTCACCTTCTTTCCAGATACAAAATCCACAGCTCCAAGTTTCAAATCCAAGATCTGCAATCTGTTGAAATAGAACGGCTGAAGTTGAACCTAGATCGCTGGAAGAGTGCATCGCCATCGTTTTGGCTCTGACCCGCTCTAGCGCCAATTGTATCTCTGATTCTCTAGCCTGTGCCTCTGCTTTTTGCAAATCGAGGAAGCGGATATAGGCCTGATTGAATGCCCCTGCCATTTTCAATATGATGGTTTTGGTATCCTCGGAGGGAGGACTTACCAGATCGATGCCCAGCAACCCATTGGATATTCTAGCACATGCAGTCCATTGATGAGTTAAAGCCCCAGTTGATAAAGCTTCCTTAACAATTTTGGCCATTGCCGGGTCAATTTCTTCAAACTCGTAAACAGCCTTCTCGAGTTTTTCAAGGGGGTAATCAGCGACGAAATAGTTTAGGTCGGTTTGTTGGAGAATTTTAAATGGAAATCCAAGCATTTCATGCCTGTTGGAATCGAATTGAAGCGTATAACTACTTTGCTCCCCCATATTTCCCGGGCTTGAAAAATCCCAGGCTTTTACCCATCCATTCTCATCGATCAGATAAAAAGTAACCCCGCTCAGGCCGGGAACCTGAAGCCAATTGAGTTGAGAGAGTATTTCCTTATTTACCTTGTCGAGGTCATCTGGATGGTGCATGGCCATTGACTGGGCTCTTACCCGCTCCACAGCTAAGTTTATTTGAGATTCTCTGGTTTGGGTCTCTGCATTTTGCAGATCTAGGAAACGCGTGTAGGTCTGTTGAAAGACTTTTCCAAAGCGCATCAGAATGGAATTCTCTTCGGATGTAAATGGTGTCTCCGAGTAATGCTCAATGTACAATCCCACATTGTTCAGCAATACCGTGGAGATGGCGAGGGCCGGTTTACTGAAAATGGTTTGTTGGGCATCTTCGGTCACTTCCGGAATCAACTCGAAGATATTCCGATAAAATTTATTCTTTACTTCAAAGGGTAGGAGGTTGGCAAAGAAATTATCCCCGTTTGCTTTTGCCTCACGGAAACTGTTCCAATGGGGCGAATCAAAATAAGGAATTGTGATCTCTGTTGGTACGCCTTGCTGATGGTCTGCCAGCCAGATATGCATGTCATCCCTTTCCTTGTAGTCGATGATAAACCCGGCATGGTCTACGTGAATTTTTAATTGAAGAAATTGATCATACACCACCTGGATGACTTCTTTGAGTTCTTCACTTTTATGCATGGCCAATGAACGGGAGCGAACTTTTTCCAAGGCAGCTTCAATCCGGGCTTCTCTTGTCTGCGCTTCAGCCATCACCAAATCCAAATACCTTCTATAAGTCTGCGCAAATTGCGAAGTGAACCGTTGGATGGTGTGGATTAACTCAGGCTGGAATTCATTGGGACTGAATGCATAAAAAAATCCATGTTCGAAGATGAAGCAGTGTTGGATTTCTCTTTTGGGTAATTTTTCTATCGGGATCTGAATTTTATAATCAGGAGCCTTATTGAGCATTTGATAGTAATCCAGCAAATCCTTGCCTTCCAAAATATATTGATGGAAAGGAACCTGCTCCTTCCAGGCTTTACGGGCACTTTTCAGCAAAGGATGAGAATTCATATCCAGATTACCGATGTGCATTTTTACTTCCTCCCCGTCTTTACGAGCTGTCCAAAGCTGGTTGTTATCGTTATCATGATTCAGAATTCCGATACCAAAACGAGTGCCTTCATACACCCCCAAAGCAGTAAGTTCTCCAAACATTTTGAGGATGCATTTCCCGACATCCTCACTGCTATGCATGGCCATAGTCTCTGCTCTGACCCGCTCCAAAGCAGCTTCTATTTGGGCTTCCCGTGCCTGAGCTTCTGCTTTTTCGATATCACGAAATCGGGAATAAGCCAGCGAGAATACCTGATGGAAACGCTTGAAAATAGCTAAACCATCGGGTGAAAGTTCCTGATACAAGGTAATCCCTAAAGCTCCTGGGCCTATGGAATAGAAAAAGTAAAAGATCTCATCTACCCCATCCATCAAGGGATCTGCTAAATGGTTTTCTTCTTTTCGATGCGTTCGAAATTCTTGAAATTCCTGTCCAGTCAAGCTTCCTTCAAAGTAGCCATCCTTGGCTTCCAGCATTCGGTTGACCAATGCGGCTTCCACTGGATTTTTTAAGTATTCCGTGTGTTCTAGAATCTCGCGCTGATAGGCTGGAAAATATTGATAACAATCGTAAATCTTTCTTTTTTCTTGAATGATGACGGTCTGAATATTCCGAATACCCCGGATTCCAAATTGACTCAATTCATTGGAAATCACGCGGCAAACCTGGAACATGCCAGCTGAGTTTTTCATGCCCATGGCCACCGCACGCACGCGCTCCAAGGCCGCTTCGATTTCCAGTTCTCGATTTTTACTGGCTAGCTCTTGTGTCCTTCGCATTACTGCGTCCCGGAGTTCCAGATTTTCTCGGTTGATTTTTTCAATGGCAATGGTTTCACCTTCTTGCACGCGCATATCGGGTAGGGAACCATGTTGCTGGATGACTTTCCAGCCGAGTTCAGTTTCATGAAGGAGGGTTGAAATTCTTATTTTGGAGTAATAAACCCATTCCGATTCGTTCCAAACATAGATATCGCAAGACTCATTAACCAAAACCATGTCATTCAGAGATTTGGTAGAGATTTGACGATTTCGCATTTCGGCTTTACCGACGAGCTCCTCTATTTGAGCCTTAAAAAACGCAACGCCCTCCTCCTTGGAATGGCAAATCTCGGAGGCCGAGGTCCCGATCATTTCAAAGTTGTCATCCAGCGTGGAGGCAAAGCATTCCAAGTCCCCTTTTTGGTAGCTCTCCCAAAAGTGCTCATAAACTTCTCTGGCGTCTGTTTCTCGTTGTTTGGCTGTTTTCATATTTAATCTGTTGCTATTGGCAAAAAGAAAATCATCTCCGTTCCCTTTCCCTCGATGCTTTTCACTTTAAGATCCCCGCCATGCGCCTTCACAATATCATAACTCAAACTCAGTCCGAGACCTGTTCCGCTTCCCGTAGGTTTGGTAGTAAAGAAGGGTTGGAAGATTTTTTCTTTGATGGCGTCGGGGATACCGGGTCCGTTGTCGGAGACAGAGATTTGTACCCCTACCTGCCCGTCCGAGAGGCGGGAATCCCCTGCCTGTCCGGCAGGCAGGCCTGAAGGGGACTTTACCCTCGTTGTTGTAACAGTAACTGTAGGCTTTTCAATACCTTCCGTAGCACAAGCCTGAAACGCATTATTAATCAGATTCAGCAATACCCTTCCGATGTCTTGAGAAACTACATTCACTTTTGGCAGATCAGGATCAAAGTCCGTTTTGAAGTCTGCATTGAAACTGCTGTCTTTTGCTCTTAGACCGTGATACGAAAGCCTCAAATATTCATCTGCCAAGGCATTGAGATCTGTCGGGAGTTTTTCGCCAGAACTTGACCTACTGTGGGCTAGCATGCCTTTTACGATGGCGTCGGCACGCTTGCCATGGTGGGTTATTTTGGAAAGGTTTTGTTTGAGGTCAGACGAAATGGCTTTGGCTTCTTCGATGTCTCCTTTATCTAACTCTTCATTCATTTCATCAATAAGTTCGCAGCTTACTTCTGAGAAGTTATTGACAAAGTTGAGCGGGTTCTGAATCTCGTGGGCAATGCCGGCGGTGAGTTCACCGAGACTAGCCATTTTCTCGGATTGAATGAGTTGGGCTTGGGTAGATTTGAGATTGCTGTATGCTTGCTCTAAAATGGTATTTGCCATCTTTTTTTGTCGGCTGTTACGATAGAAAACAAAAACTAAAATCAATGACAATCCCAAACCTGCCAATAAAGCCATAGTCCTGATTTTACTCTTCGCGGCTTCGCTTTCTTGAGCCTCTTGTTCTAAGCGCAACTGTTCCTCAAAGTTGTCATTTTGAAATTGTAGTAGTTTATCTCTTCTGTCAAGACTTAAACTATCTCCCAGCTTTTTGGAAATAGCAAGATAGGCATAGGCACTATCTGCATTTCCCATAAGCTCCCATGCTGCCGCAACTTTTTCTGCTGATTCACTTATCTGAATGCCTGAATTCAGCTGATAACCCAATTTTAGAGCCGTAGAAGCATAATAATACATGGAGTCTACTTGGTTTTGTTGCTTGAAGTAATCTGCCAACGTATTTCTGATACTGATTTCAGAAGGAAGATTGTTCTGTTTTTTATTTGCATCCAATGCCAAATCAAAATAATGCTTTGCAGAATCCGATTCTGCTTTTTTCATATACACCCTTCCAACATCTCTAAGAGCACTTCCTAAATATGCCCTCCAACCTCCGTTATTCGCTATATATACTGCCTTTTTTGAATAAATGAGTGCAGAATCCATCTGGCCCAATCTGTAGTAGGACGAGCCAATATTCATATTGCTTGTCATTCCACCAGTTAAAGGTTCTAGCTCCTCTGAAACCTGAACTGCCTTTTTGAAATATTCTATTGCTTTTGGCAAATTTCCTGCACCAACCATTGTATTTCCCAATTGATGAAAAACATTCGCTGTATATCTTCTTCTAAGTCGAGCGGGTTCAATGTCCCAATCTTTTGGTATAAAGGCGGTCTTATCATTTGTATCATCCTCTAAAATGGCAAGTGCTTCATTGCACAACTTATAGCTTTGTGAGAAATCTGACTGTTTCTGTACCAGATAAGATTTGAGCAATAAAAAGTCAGCCAAGTGAATGGATTGATTCAGCTCTTTAGCCACTGTAATGGAAGCTTCACAATAGTACATTGAGCTGTCCCTGTTGCTTTCAGTATAGTAACTCGCTAGGTTATTAAAAGTAAACATCCTCAGTGTATCGGATGGAGCGGTTTTTGAGGCTAAATGAAGGCTATCCAATTCGCTTAATTGGTATTGAGCTTTGCTTAAACCTGGAAGTAGCACTAATAAAAGGATACTTAATAAAAATTTTATGTTCATGTTAATGTATTGGTAATTTGATAATAAATATGGTCCCTGCCTGATCGGAAGTGAGGCCCTCACCCTTTTTCGACTCCATTTTGAGCTCCCAACCATGCGCCTTCACGATATCATAATCCGTCTGAATCACGCCTGCCTGCCGCCAGGCAGGGATTTGCACGAATTATGGGATTTCACTGATTCTGATTTCATAATACAAGTCTTTTAAATGTCAAACTTTTGCTTCCAAAATTAATCAGTAGCTCCAAATGGAGGCTAAATGATTTAAAATCCCTGCCTAACGCAGGCACGCTTGATTCAGACAATTGGCAAGGAAACCACAAACTCAGTTCCTTCACCAACCTTCGACTCCACCCTCAACTCCCCACTATGCGCCTTTACAATGTCATAGCTCAAACTTAAACCTAAACCTGTGCCTTGCCCGGTAGGCTTAGTGGTAAAGAAAGGCTGGAAGATTTTGTCTTTGATGGCGTCGGGGATGCCGGGACCGTTGTCGGAGACGGAGATTTGTACCCCTACCTGCCCGTCCGGGAGGCGGGAATCCCCTGCCTGTCCGGCAGCCAGGCCTGAAGGGGACTTTACCCTCGTTGTTGTAACAGTAACTGTAGGCTTTTCAATACCTTCCGTAGCACAAGCCTGAAAGGCATTATTGATCAGATTCAGTAATACCCTTCCGATGTCTTGGGAAACCACATTTACCTTGGGAAGATTGGGATCTAGATCAAGCTTAAAATCCGCATTGAAACTGCTGTCTTTTGCCCTTAGGCCGTGATACGAAAGCCTCAAATATTCATCTGCCAAGGCATTGAGATCTGTCGGGACTTTTTCTCCGGAGCTTGAACGACTATGGGCGAGCATGCCTTTTACGATGGCGTCGGCACGCTTGCCATGGTGGGTTATTTTGGAGAGATTTTGTTTGAGGTCAGACGAAATGGCTTTGGCTTCTTCGAGGTCTCCTTTATCTAACTCTTCATTCATTTCATCAATAAGTTCGCTGCTTACTTCTGAGAAGTTATTGACAAAATTCAGCGGATTCTGGATCTCATGGGCGATGCCTGCGGTGAGTTCTCCGAGACTTGCCATCTTTTCGGATTGAATGAGTTGGGTTTGGGTAGATTTGAGATTGGCGAGTGTTTTATTCAATGCTTCATTGGCTTTCTTCTTGGATTGAAAGCGGTAATAAATACTCGCAGACAGGATAAGCAGCAAGACTACTATTCCAATTGAAAAATTTCTTGTCGTTGTGGATAACTGATTCTGACTTTCCAATCGCTCAATAGCAAGTGCATTTTCATTCATTTGCTGCTCAGCTTCAAAGCTTATGGACCGAAACTTATCCTGATCTGCTAGTAGGCTATCCTGCAAGACAATAAAGCGCGTGTAGGTTTCTGCGGCTAACTCACTTTTCCCGGTTCGCTGATACAACTTAGCTATGAGCTTAGTGTCTCTCAGGATTTCTTTACGGTTGTTATTGAGTCGCTCTATATCAAGTTGGAGTAACTGAATCGCTTCCTCAAATTTATTTTGCTTGATTCGAATCAATGCCAAATAGTAATCCGGTGCAATAGTGCCTGTGCCACCTGAAACAGGAATACTTCTAGCTCTGATTAAGTCCCAGAGTTCTATCAGGTTTTTTTCTGCTACATCTAAATTACCTGTCTGAATAAAATACAAAGCTTGTATTTGTAAATAGGCAGCAAAAGGACCAGAATTTGCCAGCTCGGGGTCCTTCTCGGCAATTGCTAAGTAGTAAGCGACGCTATCGAGTTGATTGGTTTGCAACTTTATAGCTGCAAGGTTTATAGCTGAAAAAAAATACCCTCTTTCTAATTTCAAATTCTCCTCCAAGGCAATTTTCAAGAATTCCAATCCATCGGTCTTCTCATTCTTTGATAAATAATAAGCTCCCAAAACACCTATATTATTCACCCATCTAGACTTGTTGCTCACTGTGTCAATATAACTAATTGACTTTTTCATATTGTATATAGCTAGATCAGTTAGCCCTGAGATATCATTAAAACCCCCTAAAACATAATAGCATATCGAAATTGAAACCGAGTCATTTTCTAATTTATACTGATTTAGTTTTTGTGAGAAATAGACTAACCCATCTTCAAGCCTATTCGAATTCCGAAAAGGGATTCTAAGGTTGGTCAAAAAAATCCATCTCATCGCTGACGCTTCTAGCGTATTGAGCTGATCTATTTTTTCAACCTGGAGTTTTCCATAGCTAATTGCCTCATCGAAATCGACGGTGAATAAACCATTGAAAAGGAAATATTTAACTTCAAATGGCCAGCCATCCTTCTCCCATTTTTCAAACTGATCAGTAGTAGATTCAATTTCTTTTATCTGAGAGGCAGTTAAATCAGTATTGCGCAGTAAATCGATCGCTGCCGAAAAATTGGCGGAGTCCAGTTGCTCATTGATTACGCTTTTATTCAATAGCACAATGACCGAATCTACCCTACTTTGCTTCGCCTGAGCGATGCTCGCGTACAAGGCTAAGAGACAGATCAGGGTCAGTTTGAATACTTGTTTTTGATACTTAATCATCCTATAATTTTTGTGTTGGTAAAAAAAAATTATCTCTTTTATTTTGGTTTTCGGTACTTTTTTCTCTGATCCAGCTAGCTAAAGAGACCCATGATTAACTTATTGGTCGAGTCTATTGCTCTATTTCAACTCTAGTCGCTACTAAGAAAAAAGCCGTAGGCTCGAATCATTTTATTGCAAGGGGTTTCAACCCTTTGTAATGAATCGATTTCTAAATAGAGAGCTGTAAGCTCGGTTCATATTTTATGTGCCGAACCTACGGTTCTCTTTATCACTGTCTAATCCTTGATCCACGGGTTGAAACCCGTGGTTACAATATCTGTTAAGCCTACGGCTTTTTATTAGCTTCGCCATTTTTTCAAATCCGTGAAATCTTATAATCCTTTAAATCCCTGCCTACCGCAGGCAGGCGTGGTTCAGACAAGAGGTAAAAAGAAGATCATCTCTGTGCCTTCGCCTTCGGTGCTCTTCACTCGAAGATCTCCTCCATGCGCTTTGATTATGTCATAGCTAAGCGATAAGCCAAGGCCAGTGCCTGAGCCAGTCGGTTTGGTGGTAAAGAAAGGCTGGAAGATTTTGTCTTTGATGGCTTTTGGGATACCAGAGCCATTGTCTTTGATGGAGATTTCTACCCCGCTTTCCCCCGCTAGGTCCACTAGTCTGGTGCTCACTTTGACCGTCGGTTTATAACTTTCCCAAAGTTCGGAACTTTGGGAAAGTTTACTTTTTTGTTCATTCACCGCATAGAATGCATTATTGATCAGATTCAGAATCACACGCCCGATATCCTGAGCCACCACATTCACTTTGGGTAGATTTGGATCCAGATCGGTCTCAAAGTCCGCATTGAATGTTTTGTCCTTCGCCCTTAACCCATGGTAACTCAGCCGAAGGAATTCATCGGCAAGTGCATTGACATTGGTAGGTTTTTTTTCAGCGGAATTGCTGCGGCTATGCTCAAGCATGCCTTTTACGATGAAATCAGCACGCTTTCCGTGATGCTTGATCTTGGATAAGTTTTCTTTCAGATCTTTGCCTATGGCTCCCGCCTCTTTGAAGTCTCCTTTTTCAAGCGCTTCGTTCATCTCATCCACCAGCTCCTCGCTGACTTCTGAGAAGTTATTGACGAAGTTCAAAGGATTTTGAATCTCATGGGCGATACCTGCGGTAAGTTCTCCAAGGGAAGCCATTTTCTCAGACTGGATAAGTTGGGCTTGGGTGGCTTTGAGGTCTTGGTATGCCTTTTCTATTTCCTTGGATTGAGCCAATTCCCGTACGAGGTTTTTCTCACGCTCTTTAGCGAGAATTCGGCCTGTCTGTAGTTTCACCACGCCATACACAATCAGTCCAAAACTCAAGAAATACAGGAGATATGCCCACCAAGTGGCATACCATGGAGGCAAAATCTCGAAGGTATAGACGATTTCATCTGAAACGGTGCCAAAGGTATTTTTGGCTTTGACCCGGAAAGTGTAGGTGCCAAAAGGAAGATTAGAAAACTCCCGATACACTTTATCTTCCCATGCGCCCCAATCTTCATCCAGTCCTTCCAAAAAGGTCTGATATCGAATCTGATTTTCTTTGACAAAATAAGGTGCCACATAGTCAAATCGAATGGAGTTCCCTTTAAAGGGAATCTCTGGAGTGGATCCGGCTAATTTCTCAGTTAAGGCGAGGTTCATTTCTCCTACAAGCACTGATGTAAAAAAAATGGGTAGCGGGTGATCCGTTTTGTATTCCTTATTTGGGTCAAGTCTAAGCAATCCTTCTTCGGTACCAAACCAAATCACTCCACTCTGCTCTGTAAATGCCGATGCTACTCTACTAGAGGTAATCAAATTGAAAGGATAGGACTGTAGCTTAAAGGTGCCGTCGGCTTGACGAACAGCCAAGCGCTTTTCTCCCTTGAAATCCAAATAAACATTCCCTGTTTCCGCAACACCTAACCCATAGGTGTCTAAGTTGATATTGGCTACTTCATCAGAAAAACTAAATACAGGGTCTCGCTCAAATTCTTGAGTACTCGAATCGAAGTAATAAAAACCTTCTATTCCTGAGGTGTACACCCTGCCCTCGACAGGTCCCACAACCAGTCCTGACAAACCTCGGACTCCATCTTTTTCATCTATTTCTTCTACTCTGGAATTTGGCACATCCAGATTGCCTGAAGCGGTTTCTTGGAAAATTATTCGATAGAGGGTTCCCGCTTGAGTACCTCCCCAGAGCTCCCCTTCTTTAT
>Ga0136559_1000357_pt1 | contig 15933 bp, 12 predicted proteins | sample AntRauMeHopE1496_FD_104633 | JGI IMG/M metagenome (GOLD analysis project Ga0136559, IMG submission 104633) | Saline lake microbial communities from Rauer Islands, Antarctica - Metagenome Hop E1 #496 | ecosystem: Environmental > Aquatic > Non-marine Saline and Alkaline > Saline | place... | reverse complement strand
GTAGGAGGCGGATTAGCTGGCATTTGTCTTGCGCATGAATTATTAAATCGAACGTGTACTGTTCGTGTACTAGATAGTGGTGTTAATCATAGTTCTTCTGTAGCAGCAGGAATGATAAATCCAATGACTTTTCGAAAAATGGTCAAAACGTGGATGGGAGACGAGTTGATTCCTTTTTTAATTCCTTTTTATAAAGACTTAGAGCACAAAACAGGTAAACGTTTCTTTTTTGAGCGAACAATTCGTCGTGCTTTTTCAACAGAACACGAACGCAAATTATGGTTAGAGAGAGAAAATGACCTGGATTATAACGCATATATTTTTCCCATTGAAGAATCAGCCACGCCTAATTATATTAAAGAGGAGTTTGGCACTGGAGTAGTGAAGTCACCAGGCTATGTGGAGTCAAAATTGTTTTTGACAGCGAATCAGAACTACCTACACGAAAGAGGAGTGCTCACCAAGAGTACATTAGATTATGAATTACTTGATTTGGACGAGTTGTCTTACAACGGAGAAAGGTATGATAAAATCATTTTTGCTGAAGGCTACCAAGTGATAAACAATCCACTCTTTAGTTATTTGCCTTTGGAGACCGTAAAAGGAGAAACGCTTACTCTTTCTATTAACAAGGTGGATCAATCCGAAATAATTAATAGAAAGTGTTTTGTCCTTCCCGATGTTAACGGACAATTTAAACTAGGAGCAACATTTACTTGGAAAACGGTAGATGTATCGATTACAGAAGCGGCCAAACAGGAATTACTTTCTCAATTTGGAGCCTTAGTAGACAAGGAGTATACTGTTATTGACCAAGAAGCGGGAATTCGACCAACCGTATCAGACCGACGTCCATTAATTGGAGAACACCCTCGTCATAAAGGAATTTATATCTTTAATGGCATGGGGACGAAAGGATATATGCTTGCTCCCTACTTTTCTAATCATTTTGCAAACTACCTTCTTGCGGATACCGAACTGTTGGAGGAAGTGAATATTACCCGGTTTAAGAAACGATATGCTGGGTGATGTTGTGTGGGTAAATATTAATTTCTATTTATCGGCAGATTTAAAATCTAAACCCTTGTAAAATAATTACATTTGTTAAAATTCAAAACTGTTATCATGAAAAAGGTATTTATCTTGTTTGCAAGTTTATTGATAGTATTCATCGGCAACACGCAGAATCATCAAATGTCAATAGGAGTAAAAGGGGGTAATGCCGCTGGTGGTCTGCTTGGTGGAGGAGGTCTAAACTTTAAAACATTTATAGCTGGAAGTAATGCGCTAGAATTCACTGTTGGGGGAGGAAATAATCACATCAGAGGTTCGGTAATGTATGAGTGGCAAAAGTCAACAGGATGGGCTGATGGGTTAGACTGGTATTTAGGTCTTGGTGCTGCACTTGGAACATGGCGTGCGCAGAACGAGAATTTTAATCAAGGCTTATACGTAGGGGTAATTGGAGCAATTGGGTTGGATTGGAATTTAGATCCATTGATTGGGTTACCTATAGATTTAGCTTTTGATACAGGACCCTATATCGGAATAATTAATTCAAGAAGTTTTGGCTGGGGCGGCTCTTTCGCGCTTCGTTATGTAATTAAGTAGGCGCTCAAGGCGAATAAGTTAGAACGCCAGGGTATAGTGCACTATTCCCCAACGTTCTAAAAAAACCTTATTCCACGTAGCTTAATTTCAACATGTTTGATTTCCCCATTTCCTCAAGTGGAATGGAGGTAATATTGATAACTAAATCACCTTCTTTTAATACCCCTTGTTTTTTCAAAATGTACTTGATGTCGGCAATTGTATGGTCGGTGCTTACTACCTTGTCATAATAAAAGCCCCTCACTCCCCAAATTAAATTGATTTGTGTTAATATCTGTTTATTACTCGTAAAAACGAAAATCGGTGCTTTTGGTCGTTGTGATGCAATTTTATAGGCTGTATATCCTGAAAAAGACATCGTTACGATCCCTTTTGCCTCAACACGTTGAGATAGACGGGTCGCGTTAAAGCAGATCGAATCAGAAATAAAGCGTTCTTGATTTTTTTCTGGCAACTCCTCTTTATGATAGATCGCTTCTGAGGTTTCCATTTTGGTTACTATTTTCGACATGGCTTTAATCACTTCAATGGGGTGCTTACCCACAGAGGTTTCTCCAGAAAGCATTACAGCATCTGCCCCATCAAGAACAGCATTAGCCACGTCATTTACTTCCGCCCTAGTTGGGGTAATATTATCGATCATACTCTCCATCATTTGCGTAGCCACGATGATTGGCTTAGCATGAAAATAGCATTTTTGAATTAACATTTTTTGAACCAACGGAACATCTTCCATAGGAATTTCAACTCCTAAATCTCCACGTGCCACCATAATCGCATCGGTTTGACGGATAATATCATCTATGTCTTTTACTGCTTCTGGTTTTTCTATTTTAGCGATAACTTTCGCTTTGCATTTACTATTCGATATGATATGCTTCAATTCGATAATATCACGCGCTGAACGCACAAATGATAATCCTATCCAGTCAAAATTTTGCTCAATTGCCCACTTCAAATCTTCTAAATCTTTTGCCGTAAGACAAGGCAATGAAATTTTGGTGTTCGGTAGGTTTACACCTTTGTTTGATGATAAAATTCCTCCATGAATTATTTTAGCTAGAACTTCGTCTTTCCCATTTGTTTTGATGACTTGTAATTGTAGTTTTCCATCATCTAACAAAATGTATTCTCCAGGGGCGATATCGCGCGGAAGTTCCTTATAATTTATAGCAAACTTCTTTTCTGTTCCCTCCAGGTTATCGTCGATAACAATCGTTACTTCTTTTCCATTTTCAAGAAGAACGCCATTATCTTTCATTTTTCGCGTTCGAATTTTAGGCCCCTGAAGGTCGGCTAATAAAGCAATATTTAGCCCCATTTCTTCGTTCAGCTCACGTACCGTATCAATTATGTTTTTATGATCTTCGTAAGCGCCATGCGAGAAGTTGAGACGTGCCACATTCATTCCAGCCAACATCATTTGACGAAGCGTTTCTTTGTCGGAACAGGCAGGGCCCATTGTAGCGACTATTTTTGTTTTTTTCATAGTGTTTATATTTATGTTGTGACAACGTACCGTTAAATAGGTAAATCATCAAAGAACAAGACCCAAAGATAGTGACTAAACACAAGTCAATGTCATTTCTAATGTAAAGTTTCGGTTATGTTTGTGTTGAATTATACCTTTTTAACAGTTAAAAAATCAAGTGCTTTGCTGATTTCAATTCCAAAGGGTCGTAGTTAAGTGCTGTTAGAATCCCTGGCGTTTGTTTTAATTTTGCCAGAAAACCTGCTATTTCTATGGCTCCAGACTCTTGAATGGCTAAAAAATAATCTATTTGTGAGAGTTCAGGAATGAGGTGATGTATTCCGTTTTTGTTTTTGATGAGGTAATAATTAATTAAGTTTTCCTCATCAAACCACTCATAAAACGAATGCATTGAAATTATATCTCCCTTTTTACCGGAGACCATGAAAGATTCGTCTGATTTCACGAGTTGGAGGCTCAGCGCTTCATTGAGTGCCCAACACGCCCTGTAGTCGGTATAATGAGAACAAAATCCGAATAAATCGAAATCGAAATCATCTTCTATATTCAACGTAAACTTTGCCATATCAGGGGAGGTAGTGCTGTAAAGATAAAAAATATGCGCGTTATATTACTTTGCCAATAATTGATACCAATAAAAAGGGTTTTCTGAAGCCGTTGTTCCTAAAACAGGATGCACAAGCTTCGCTTTCCCAAAAAAGCTAGCTCTAATTTCAAATTCATTCACAAACCGACCCTTGTTAAAGTCGTAATAGCGAAGAACATATCGCTGTCTTGGAGCTAAGCCTTCCAAGGACATTTTATTCGGCTTCCATGTTATTTCTTGCGCCTGCTGGTAGTCGGGTTCAGCTATAAAACAAGGACTACCTTCTACAATAGTTTCCCCGCTTGCAGACCCGGCGGTGTGACTATTAAAAGTTCTATTGTATATATATCCCATACCTTTCATTTGATCTTCTGTAATCAAGTACTCGTGGTTTTTAACGGATTTTGAACTCCATTTTACCGTAGATCGCTCTCTCCCTTGTGCCGACTTATGGGTGAATATAGTTTTCCCTAATTCTGAATTGAAAAACTGTTCAGCAAGAATAATTTCTTTCCATATATCACGTTCATCGATCGCGTAGTTGAACTCTCCATAAGAATACCCAAACGCTGCCCAAATAAAATGCCCAGCGGCTCCAGAGATAGGATAACGCATAGCGTCAATTTTATTTCCTTGCATAGAGGAACAAGCATGGGTGTCATCTCCGTGGTCGGATTCTGCAAAAAATATAGGTTTATTATACGTTTCCTTCAATCGCTGAATGACACAGTACATTGAATTTTCACCAGATTCGCAAGCGGATGCCGATTTACCTTTTTTAGAAATAATCGACTTTTCTGGAGAAGACGTGTAATAAGAAATAGAAATTACATCAATATTCTTATCGAACCAAGTACTATCATTATACTCAATTCCTTCTAGTTCTGGATGAGAAAATATGCGCTTATCTCCAGCAGGAAATCTCCCTACAGCTCCTATGAGGTGATTGTCTCCAACTTCCTGCTTTATGAATTGAGCAATTTCTTTGTGAAATAAATGAACCGCTTTACGTTCTAAGTCCCCAGCTTGCGTGTCATACGGCACGGAATGGGTAAATCCGTCTTCATTTATATGCCATGGCTCACTTAACGGCTCCCACATCATAATTGAAGTGGAATACCCCCAGCGTGCCAACATGTAGCGATAACGTTCCTTAACATAGCGCATAGCTTCAGGGTTCAAGAACATATCAGAGGGCAATTTTGAATTAAATTCCTTAGCATAACAATACATAGGGTTAGGGTCTTTATAAGGCCAAGCTTTTGGGTCTGGCCAAAAGTTGGAATAATCCCACCTATATTGACTATAATCACCAGCTGTCATAATAGGAGTGTGGAGTAACATGTTGAAGTCAATCAATACATCATTTGATTCACAAATTTCAAGCATATTATCAATTTCCCAAGCAAAATTTAAGCGGTCATAATAATTCCCTAGTTCCTCAAACTCTATATCTGAAGCGGAAGCACCCATAAAAAAGCGAAAATATTTCCCGCCCTCATTCGCGTAACGTTCAATGTTTTCGTTGAATATTTTCCAGGCTTCCATTTTCAACTTTTCTTTGGGATTCAAACTGTATAGCATATTATTTCCCATATATGGATGAGGTAGATTAATTCCTGAAGGGATGATCAATTCTCCTCCGCGCATAAAATTTTCTTTATCCTCCGTAAGCTCAACGTATCCTTGTTTTTCTGAGGACGAAATATGGAATACGATTGGGTTAGAAGCATAGGTTAATTCATTGTGCACGTATAATTCAACTTTAACTTCCCATTCACCCACTTCTTCGGTGGCAAATCTAACGCGCAAAGGATAATCGTTTTCTACGTCTTTCCACCCGTTGATACGCTCATCCCTATCCATAGATCGGTAGTAAAATCCTGGTCGAGTAAATTTCTTTTGAGATGCTATATGTGTAAACGCTGCTTTCACTTCTAACTCCCATGATAAAAATGGGTTAACTGCTTCCTGACCTGTTACCTGATTTTTTAGCAAAAAGTGTTCAATTTGTTCTGTTAGTCTTTGAGGTGATTTAATTCCTACCTCTACTTTGTCGAATTGACCGAGCACTTTGTCTAAGACAACGATTTCAATGGGCGCTTGAGGCATGTTTTCTTGGGCGAAAAGAAAACTGAATGCATGAATAAAGAAGAGTGAAAAAAGTAGCCTCATAGGTTCGTTTTTAAATAAATGCATATAAAACTGGTCGTGACGGTGCTGCATCGTTTTCAAAAGGAGCCACTTGTAAATTCAAAATGTATGCTCCATCGTCAACTTCGTCTGCTACATATATAAGTTCAGTGATTGTGCGCTCCATGTCAGGGTTATCGGGCACGCTCCAATAGGCATGGTGAAATGCTAAAGCTCCTGCATCACTTTCTCGGTCTACACTTGGTAAGTCGATTAATAAATGCTTAATGCCAAGTCGATTCATTTCTTCTAAACAGTCCAAAGACAAATAGGGCGGATTAGTTGCTGAATAATGCCTTGTTTTTTTAGTAGCTGAATTGGGAAGACTTCTAATAATCAGCGCTTCTGCTTGTTCAACCGACTTTAATGCATGCAATGATTTCTTTGTAATGACATGATCTATTTCCCCCTCTTTTTCTATTTCTTCTGGTGTAACACTAATTAAAAAAGCGTGAAAGAAGTAGGTGTTAAGTCGCTCATTGATCGAGTGAATTTTTGGGGTGATGTGACCTAAACATTCTGTATGCGTGCCATGACCATGAGGGTTAAAAAAGATATTTCTAAAATTAACTGCACCGCCAAGTTCCACAGACCCTACCCAACCATTTTCCATGACAGGCTCAAATCGAGGAGGTGGCACGTACCAAGCTGTCGGATTCGCGTCACTATTAGACAATGGGAGAGAGAGATCAATTCCTTTTTTTAAGTCTATTTTTTTTCCGTCTTCGAACTGAACAACCATGTTAATTGAGTTATGGCAAGGAGTTTACAAAAGCGGCATACCTTGCCTTGAAGTCTTCTTCTCCTTGGCAACCTTGAACAAGTTTTACATCGTAAAAATTCTCAATTCTATTCGCTGGATTCGGATGAGTACTTAAAAACTCTGGAGGATTTGCACCACCCATATCTTGAATCTTTTGAAAGAACTTTGCACCTCCCGCAGCATCATACTCGGTTGGACATAAATATACCACTGAAGCCTCATCGGCTTCTGTTTCATGAGAACGTGAAAATCGCAGGCCAATGAGACTACTAGTAATTTGTCTGATAGCATCTCTATTTCCGGCGAGAACATTTAACAATACTTGCACGCCATGCATCTGAGTCATTTGTCGTGTGGAATGTCTAAAATCGGCATGTGCGATTTCGTGTCCGATAACCCCAGCGAGTTGATCTTCGGCATCTAGGAACTTGATTAACCCTGTATAAACATAAATATAACCTCCTGGCGTACAAAAGGCATTCAGCGTGCTATCATCACGAATTATTCTTAAGCGCCATGCAAACTCGTCTTTGTGTACTACTTTTCCGCTATTCAGTATGCGGTCGCGCATATCATAAAGGTACTTATATGCCAATGAATATTGAGCACTATCTAAAATAGGAAATTCTTGAGAATTAGCATCTATTTCAGCAGCAACCTGGGCGCCTAAGTCCCTGTCTTGTTGAACAGTAAATAGATTGAATCCAGTTTTTCCCTTCTGTGGGTTGGAGCAATTAGTTACACTAAAAACGAATAAAACCGGCAATGCTATAAAAATTATTTTTCTCATAAAAGTGAATTAAATGGGGTAAAAGTAGATAGATAAAAATTGAGAACCAAATCCAAGAAGGTACCCAAGAAATAATTGAGATAATGTATGTTTTTCGAGGTAATAGCGGGCAAATAAGGTAACAGCACCTACCCCTATTGAAAAGTATAATAGTTCAATATGAAAAAACTCCATGTCTAAATAATACGAGAATATAAACCCAGCAAGTGCCCCAACACCTAATCCATGCAGGCTAATTTTATAAATTTTTGTAATCCAAAGAGCGATTAGAGAAGAGGCTACACCGCCAATAGCCATTGCTTTTAAAATGGCAGGGACGTGTCCTTCTTGATATGCCATGACACCATATAATTCGATGCAATAAAACAACATTATACCAATAGGAAGAGCCCGTTCTTCTTTATTCTCCAATGATAAACTGGAAATCGTTTTATTTACTTTTAGCATAATAAGTGACAGCCCTGGAGCTGCCGCTGTAAAAATCAGAAAGAGGTAAATAAATGAAGTTTTTAATTCTGGAGGATAATGATAGAGCGAGTCCCAAAGCAAAAATGTTTTTGGAAGAGATTCGAAATATAAGACCAACAAAAGCGCATAAACTGGAGTGAATAGCGGTAAAAAAATCCAAGAAACAACTTGAGAAAAAATATTCATTATAGTTCTTTACGCAAACGAGCAACAGGAATATTCAATTGTTCACGGTATTTAGCGACGGTTCTCCGCGCAATATTATATCCTTTTTCTTTCAATAAAGTAGTGAGTTTCTCATCCGTAAGAGGTTTTCTTTTTTCTTCTGCTTCTATTGCTTCTGATAAAATCTTCTTCACTTCTCTTGTCGAAACTTCTTCTCCGGAGTCGGTAGATAAAGATTCAGAGAAAAAGTACTTCAATGAAAAAACGCCATAAGGAGTTTGTACGTACTTAGAATTCGCCACCCGAGAAATGGTGGAGATGTCCAAACTAACTATTTCTGCAATGTCTTTTAAAATCATTGGACGCAGTTTGGTTTCGTCACCAGACAAGAAATATTCTCGCTGATAATTCATAATCGCCGACATGGTAAAAAACAGGGTGTTTTGACGTTGTTTTATTGCGTCAATAAACCACTTTGCCGATTCTAATTTTTGTTTAACAAAAACCATCGCCTCTTTGTCTGTCTTGTTCAGTTTTACGCCGTCTGCGTAATTACGAAGCATTTTTTCATATCCGCGACTAATTTTTAATTCAGGCGCATTTCTTCCGTTAAGCGTGAGCTCTAACTCACCATCTGTTTCTATTATTTCAAAATCAGGTATGATTTGAATCATTGATTTGGAAGATTCTTTTAAAGACCCTCCAGGCTTGGGGTTAAGTCTAATTATTTCATTAATAGCGGCCCGTAAATCATCTTCCTCAATTTCTAATTTCGCAATGATTTTATCGTAATGTTTTTTAGTAAACTCGTCAAAGTAATCTTCTAATATTTTCATCGCTGTAAAGCGAGTTATGTCTCCAGTTTGTTTGCGTCGAAGTTGAATTAATAGACATTCTCGAAGGTCCCTTGCTCCAATTCCTGCAGGGTCTAACTCTTGAATAGATTTTAAAACTTCTCCTAGTTCCTCTTCGGATGTAATAATGTTTTGTGAAAAAGCCAAATCATCTACGATTGCATCTAAATCGCGTTCTAAATAGCCGGCATCATCCAGGTTTCCTATTAGGTAAGCGGCAAGCATAACTTGTTGTTCCGTTAAATTATGGAGGTTGAGTTGCCCCATTAAACGTTCTTGGAATGAGTTACCAGAAGAAAGCGGAATAGCTCGCTCTTCATCGTCTTTCCCTTTATTATTTACACTTGTTTTGTAAGAAGGCTCATCGTCGTCCAGATAATCGTTGATGTCAAAATCATCTCGTTCATCAGAATTATCCTCATAATCATCAAACTCTTCATCTGCAGAGAAGTCGTCTTCCACTTCATCTTTTCCTTCTTCTAGCGCAGGGTTTTCTTCAATTTCTTGCTTAATACGCTGGTCCAGTTCCATGGTAGGCACTTGCAACAACTTCATCAGCTGAATTTGTTGCGGCGAAAGACGTTGGTCTAGCTTTTGAGATAATGATTGTTTTAATGACATGGTTCTGTAATTACACCTTTAAGTTAATTCAAAAATTTGAAAAGCAACTAATTTTCATTAAAATTCTGCATTTTGCGGGGTTCTTGGAAATGGAATTACATCCCGAATATTACTCATTCCTGTTACGAACATAACCATTCTTTCAAATCCTAGACCAAATCCAGCATGAGGCACAGTTCCAAACTTTCGCGTGTCTAAATACCACCAAATATGGTCTTCTGGAATATTGAATGCCTTGCATTTTTCTAATAAAACTTCCATTCGTTCTTCCCGTTGTGAACCTCCAACAATTTCTCCAATTCCTGGAAATAAGACGTCCATGGCAGCTACAGTTTTACCGTCGTCATTCTGACGCATATAGAACGCTTTAAACGCCGCTGGGTAGTCGGTGATAATAACGGGTTTATTGAACTCTTTTTCCACCAAGAATCGTTCGTGTTCAGACTGTAAATCTGTTCCCCATTCAACAGGATACTTAAATTTCTTTTTCTTGTAAGGTTTGGAATTATGCAAGATTTCGATAGCTTTCGTATAGGTGATGCGCTCGAAATTATTTTGGACTACAAACTCTAATCGTTCAATAAGTGATAATGCATTTCTTTCTGCTTCCGGCTTCGATTTTTGATCAGCAAGGTCGCGGTCGTTTAGAAATTGCAAATCATCCTTGTAGTGATCTAATATATAGCTACAGATATATTTTAAAAAGTCTTCGGTGAGGTTCATATTGTCCTCCAAATCGTTGAACGCAACCTCTGGTTCCACCATCCAAAACTCTGCTAAGTGGCGAGAAGTGTTCGAGTTTTCTGCTCGAAATGTTGGGCCAAACGTGTACACCTGACCTAAAGCCAGTGCCCCCAACTCAGCTTCTAGTTGACCAGAAACGGTAAGGTTTACTTCTTTTCCAAAGAAATCTTGCTCAAAATCGACTTCACCAGCTTCGTTTTTAGGGATGTTGTGGAGGTCAAAATTGGTTACGTGAAACATTTCACCAGCCCCTTCAGCATCCGAACCCGTTAAAATCGGTGTATGTAGATTAAAAAACCCTCTATCGTTAAAAAACTTGTGAATCGCATAAGAAACGCCGTGACGAATGCGGAAAACTGCTCCAAATGTGTTCGTTCTAAAACGCAAATGAGCCTGTTCACGCAAGAAATCAAGGCTATGCTTCTTAGGTTGCATCACTGTTTTTTGAACGTCATCTGGATTGGCATCTCCCAAAATCTCTACGCGCTCTACCTGCAATTCTACCGCTTGACCAGCACCTTGCGACTCCACCAATGTTCCTGTTAATGAAACAGATGAAGCAGTAGTTACTCTTTTCAAGATTTCTTCGTCCATTTGTTCGAAGTCAACAACTGCCTGTAAATTCTTTATCGTAGACCCGTCGTTTAATTGTATAAAACGGTTACTTCTAAAGGCTCTTACCCAGCCTTTTACTACTAATTTATCTCCTACCTTGGAAGAGGTCAATACATCTGTAATTCGGGTTCTTTTCATCTTTCTAAAATATGCATGCCAAAAATAGTAAGTTCGGTGGAATAAACGGAGGACATCGAAGTTAAAATTGTTTTTGCGAAGGTTAATTATGTCTCCCTCCGTCACCTGACGGAAGGGGGATTAAGGGGGAGGAGAACGAAGCGAATATCTAATTCTAAAACTAACCCCGCTTCATCAACTGCGCCACATACTTCCCAATAATATCAAATTCTAAATTTATTCTATCGCCTATCTGGATGTTTTTGAAGTTCGTATGTTCGTAGGTGTAAGGAATAATGCAAACGGAAAAAAGTTTTTCTTCCGATTGAACAACGGTTAAGCTTACACCATTTACCGTAATAGAACCTTTTTGAACAGTGGATTGACTTCCATCATGTTGGAACACAAACTCCCAGCTTCCATCGGTTACTATCACTTCTTTACAAACCCCAGTTGTATCTACATGGCCTTGAACGATATGTCCATCAAAACGACCGTTAGCAGGCATGCAGCGCTCTAGGTTGACTTTATCGCCATCTGCTAACTTTCCCAAGTTCGTTTTGTTTAAGGTTTCTTCAATGGCAGTTACTGTATAGGCATCATTTTCGATCGCTACAACAGTTAAACAAACCCCATTATGTGCCACACTTTGGTCAATTTTGAGTTCATGCGTAAATGGTGATGTAAACGTAAAATGGATGTTATCTCCTTCTTTTTCGGTTTTTACTAATTTTCCGAGTACTTCTATGATGCCTGTGAACATGGAGTTGTTTTTTCTTTACAAAGGTACAATTATGCAGATAATTTGTTTGCAATAGGCAACAGAACTTTTGGCAAAAAGATAATGGCTGATTATCTTAGTGCTTTGTAATCTCTTCTTAATAAAGAAACAAATCGTTTTGGCTTATTTACAGATTGGACGTATCTGACGTTTGGAAAAGGAGTTTATTTACATACTATTTTCACACCTGCTGAACAAAGGTTTATTAAGTTTATAAAAGAATAAGCTGTGGATAAATTAAAATTCTAATCCTACCAATAACTAATTTCCTCTAAATCCACCCCTCGTCCTCGATAAATTTCTATCTTGGTGCCTCAAAACAGAAAGCATGAAATACGATCGTATCGACAAGTCGCTCTTTATTAAAAACAGAACGAAATTCACAAAACAGATGAAGCCAAATACGCTGGCGGTATTCAATTCGAATGATATTTATCCAATTAGTGGAGATTCTGCCATGCCTTTTCAACAGCATAGAGATATTTTGTATTTATCTGGTGTGGACCAAGAGGAAAGTATATTGGTTTTATTTCCAAATGCTTCCAATCCGAATCAACGCGAAGTATTGTTTTTAAAAGAAACAAGCGAATTAATTGCCATTTGGGAAGGAGAAAAACTAACGAAAGAAGCTGCTTTTGAAACTTCTGGAATAAAAACAGTGTATTGGTTGAATCAATTTGACACAATTTTTAATCAATTGATGTCCGAGGTAGAAGGTATCTACATCAATACCAACGAACATTTGCGTGCAAATACCGAGGTTCAAACGAGAGAAGACCGTTTTATTGAAAAATACAAAACCAACTATCCAGCACATCAAGTGCATAAAAGCGCACCGATTCTGCATGCGTTGCGCAGCGTGAAAGAACAAGAAGAGATTGCGCTCATGCAAACCGCGTGTGACATCACTAAAAAAGGGGTTCATCGCGTATTGAATTTTCTGAAACCTGGGGTTTGGGAATACGAATTGGAAGCAGAAATTAGCCACGAGTTCTTACGGAATCGCTCGAAAGGGTTTGCATACACTCCAATCATCGCAAGTGGAAAAAACGCCTGTGTTTTGCATTATATTGAAAACAATATGCAGTGCAAAGACGGAGACGTTATTTTGATGGATTTTGGTGCAGAATACGCGAATTACGCTTCTGATTTAACACGTTCTTTTCCCGTGAATGGGCGCTATTCTGCACGTCAACGCGATGTGTACAATGCGGTGTTGCATGTCAAAAAAGAAGCTGAAAAATTATTGGTTCCTGGAACGTTAATTCCCGAATACCACAAAGAAGTAGGTAAAATTATGGAAGCGGAATTGGTGAAGCTGAAATTGATTGATACAACGGATATAAAAAATCAAAACCCAGATTGGCCAGCGTACAAAAAGTACTTCATGCATGGGACGTCTCATCACATTGGTTTAGACACTCATGATTCAGGTTTATATCATAAACCGATTGAAGCAGGAATGGTGTTCACATGTGAGCCTGGGATTTATATTCCAGCAGAGAATTTAGGAATACGTTTAGAAGATGACTTAGTGGTGAATGCGAAAGGAGCACCTACTAATTTAATGGCGAAAATTCCTATTGAAGTGGAAGAGATTGAGGACATCATGAACTCCTAAAGGATGTTGCATTATTCTGTTTCTGGTTGCGGCATTCCGGTTGTTTTTATCCACGGTTTTCTGGAAAGCAATACGATGTGGAAAAAAATCCTGCCTACGCTTTCGGGAATAAAGTCGATTGCAATAGAATTGAGCGGTCACGGAAATTCGCCAGTTCCTCAAGCGGATTTATCCATTGAACAACTCGCCGAAAAGGTTATTGAAATTCTTGATAAAGAGAAAATTAATGCGTTTTCTATTGTAGGACATTCTTTAGGTGGATATGTTGCCCTTGAAATAGGCAAACAACAAGGAGTTCAGCGCTGCAAGAAAATTGTACTGTTGAATTCCCACCCGTTTGAGGATAGTGAAATTAAAAAAGCTGAACGCACCCAAGTTGCCCGCATTGTTGCCACCAATAAATCACTATTCATCAAGCAAGTTATTCCTAATTTATATAGAACCCCAGCACATCATAAAAAGGAAGTCGACCAACTAATTGAAGAAGCATTAACCATGAAAGCCGAGGCGATAGCATTAACAACCCTCGCCATGAGAGATCGCACTTCTTATGAAGACCTACTTGAAATGTATGGAAAACAACTAACCGTCATCCAAGGGAAACACGACAACCTGATTCCTTTTGAGAAAATACAGGAGATAACTTCTAAGTATGAAAATAATTTTTTCTTATTGGAAGAAGCAGGACACATGGCGCATGTTGAAGTACAAGAGGAAGTGATAAAACTTTTACACTCTTTAAAGTTGTAAACTTTAAAGAGTGCTGTTGTATTTTTTATTTATCGTTGTTCTAAAAATAGACGAATAAATTTCTTGTTTTTATTTTTTACATTTGCTATTGACGCTAAAAATAATACGATTGACATCTTAAAAACGTCTTTAATTATGTTATATAAAATGCCAAAAAAGATACAAATCTATTCGTATCAAATATCTTAAAAAGTTTGATGTTGGAATTCAGTACATTATAGAAGGTCAAACTGTTTAGGTTTTTTCCGTTTTTCACACAAGCCAAAATAGTGATAACTGGTTTTAGAAAGTCACAAGTCTAAAAACAGGTGCGCTTTTTCAACTTTCGCTTTTCAATTTTCTACTAACCCAACTCAAATCCCTATCTTCGCATAAACTTACACGTGATTAAACTGGCTACCATACGAAAAGTATATTCCCTGCGCTCAGCGTGGGTGTTGCCGTTGTTTTTACCTTTTTTTATCGCTTCAGTTGTTGGGAAACTAATAGAGTTAGCCATTATCTTTTCGCAGCATCATTTTGAGCATGCTAAGACGATTTTTGGTGTTGCCATAATTAGAGAAAGTGTTTTTATAGGAATGATTTTTTGGATTCTTTTTATTTTTTCTCCTATCTTATATAAGCGGTGGTTCAGGGCGTTCATAATTTTTCTATTAAGCGCAGTACTGTTTTTCCATGTGATTTCGACCTTTTACTTCGTTATGACCACCGAGCCGATTTCTGTATTGTTGTTAGGTTTTTCTTTTGGTGAAATGACAACAATTGCGGGAGATTATTTCGTGTTTAAATCATTTTATTTATTGGCTCCAGTGTCAGTTCTGATTTTTTGGATCAGTCTGCGTGTTGGAAGGAAATGGTGGCGCAAATGGCGCTGGAATTTAGTTTGGGGGTTATTACCGTTATGCGCATTTGTTCCTATACCCGAAAAATTATCGATTACGGAAAAAGATGTTGCTGAAAATAAAACGTTGTATTTCCTTGAAACGCTTAAAAAAGAATTGCTGCCAGGGCAGTTAACTAGTGTGGATGAAGCTACTCTCGACTACAGAGCAAGTACGGATAGAAACTGGGGAAGTAAAAACTATCCTTTTTTACATAAAAAACCTACTTCAGCTAGTTTAGCTCCTTTCTTTGAATTAGTTGACGAGCCTCCAAATATTGTTTTTATTATCGTAGAAAGTTTATCGAGCCCCTACAGCGGAAAACAAGCAGAAAATGCGAGTTTTACTCCATTTCTGGATTCCCTTGCCGAGCATTCGTTGTATTTCCCGAATTTTTTAGCTACCGCTCAACGAACGTTTGCTGTATTGCCAAGCGCTTTGGGCTCCTTACCTCATGGGAAAAGAGGATTTAGCGCACTAAAGAATAATTACCCTATTTTTTATTCTTTACCTGAATACTTGTTTGAGAATGGATACGAAGGAACATTTTTTTATGGAGGACATGCCGCATTTGATGATATGAATTCGTTCGTTACACAAACAGGGTTCACGAAAGTTATAGACCGCGAAGAGTTCAATTATGAAGGAACGAGCTATCAAACGTCCATTGATCCTGTGCCCTTCGGTGTTGGAGATCGTGCACTTTTTCAAAACAGCTGGGAGGAGTTAGACCGCCGACCGAAAGGGCCGAAATTAGATGTTTACTTGACACTTTCTATGCATTACCCTTTTATATTTGAAGAGCAAGAATATTATCGGGACAAAGCAGAAAAAATCATTCGAACTGTTGAGTATTCTAATAAACCGATGTATTCCAAAAT
>Ga0136559_1000355_pt1 | contig 15940 bp, 12 predicted proteins | sample AntRauMeHopE1496_FD_104633 | JGI IMG/M metagenome (GOLD analysis project Ga0136559, IMG submission 104633) | Saline lake microbial communities from Rauer Islands, Antarctica - Metagenome Hop E1 #496 | ecosystem: Environmental > Aquatic > Non-marine Saline and Alkaline > Saline | place... | reverse complement strand
GATGTTAGTATCAAGATTTTAGAGCCAAGACATTAGAACTAAGAGTCAAGAAATTAGATTTTTAGAATCAAGAATCGGAATTGGTCAAGATATACCAGAAAGTGAAAGCACCGGCGGTGCGTTCTGATTGTGAAAAAATAACCTAGACCGAATCCAAAGCACCAGCGGTGCGCTCTCATAAAGAAAAATGCTTCTAAAAGCTTTTCTTCCAGTGAATCCAAAACCATAAAAACCTACGTGATCTCTATCAAGCAGATCATTGCTATCTCCAGACTCGGCTACTTCGGAGTCGTTCCCCTCCGCAGATCGGTTTTCATTTTTAAATCAATCCACGGAAACTCGATATTCGCATCAATTCAAATACTCGAAATAAGTAGAATCTTTCCTCACCCCTACTTCCAAACCAGTCTATTTTTCCTAAATTCAACTCTAGCAAAATCCATTTTTCGTGAGCAAAAAACATATTCCCCTATTAATACAGGACGAACCTTGGTTGGAAGGTTTTGAATCACAGGTCCAAGAAAGGCAAGATCGCTTCGAAAAAGCCCTGCACGAGATCGAAAACTACAGTGGTAGCATTACCGAATTTGCAGGAATGCATCTTTACTATGGAATACATTTCGAAGCTTGGCGCAATGGCTGGGTTTATCGGGAATGGGCTCCAGCCGCAAATCAACTCTATTTCATCGGTGACTTCAACGGCTGGAATCTAGCTTCTCATCCCATGCGAAAAAACGCACGTGGGGATTGGGAGATTTTCCTTCCTTTTGAAGAGTACAAGGATCGTTTTGTTCATCAAGGCAAAGTGAAAGTGCGCATAGAATCAGCGAAATTCACCCTCGATCGTATCCCGGCATATATTACCAGAGTGGTCCAAGATCCTGGAAACCATGATTTTGCCGGGCAACTTTGGTTTCCGGAGGCTTACCAATGGACTGATTCCACTTTCTCTTCCAAAACCAATTTCCAACAACCTCTGATCTACGAATGTCATATCGGCATGGCCCAGGAAAAGTTCGGAGTTGGCACTTATCAGGAATTTGAAGAAATGACTTTGCCTCGGATCAAAGCAGCCGGATACACCACCATACAGATGATGGCTGTGATGGAGCATCCCTATTATGGCTCATTTGGCTATCACGTCTCCAACTTCTTTGCACCCACTTCCCGTTTTGGCACGCCTGAGGAACTCAAATCTCTAGTCAATGCAGCCCATGCGATGGGAATAGCAGTCATCATGGACATTGTACATTCGCATGCGGTGAAGAATGTGAATGAAGGCCTTAATGAATTTGACGGCAGCGATCACCAATACTTCCATCCCGGTGAAAAAGGCTACCACGCTGGCTGGGATTCCAAGCTTTTTGACTACGGTAAGTTCCAAGTGCAGCAATTCCTGCTTTCCAATATCCGCTATTGGTTGGAGGAATTTCATTTTGACGGATTCCGATTTGATGGAGTCACTTCGATGATTTACACCCATCATGGCTTGATTACTTTCGGCGATGCAGCTTTGTATTTTGACGGAGGAGTAGATGAAGACGCAGTGCTTTACTTGCAGCTTGCGAATACACTGATCCATACTATCAACCCAGAGGCACTTTCCATTGCTGAAGAAGTGAGCGGCATGCCGGGGCTTTGTAGAAAAGTCACCGATGGCGGAATTGGATTTGACTTTAGACTGGCGATGGGCATACCCGACTTTTGGATCAAAACGCTGAAACACAAGCTTGATGAGCAATGGGATATGTTTGAACTATGGCACGAACTGACCAACCGACCAAAAAAAGAGAAATCGATTGCTTATGCCGAAAGTCACGACCAAGCTTTGGTGGGCGATAAGTCGATTGCTTTTTGGCTGATGGATAAGGAGATGTATTTCAATATGTCTGTCACGCAGCAGAGTTTAGTGGTGGATCGAGGAATGGCACTGCACAAAATGATCCGTATGATTACCCTCACACTTGGCGGAGAAGGATATTTAAATTTTATCGGAAATGAATTTGGGCATCCGGAATGGGTGGACTTCCCAAGGGTAGGCAATGACTGGAGCTACCAATACGCAAGAAGGCAATGGTCGCTAGTCGACGAACCCCTACTCCGCTATCAGCAACTGAACGGTTGGGACAATGCTATGATCAAATTAGTCACCACACATCGACTGCTTGCGTCATCGCAAGCCAAACAAGTTCACCTGGACCCGGACCAAAAGATCTTGGCATACGAGCGAGGCGATTTGATTTTTGTATTTTCATTCAACCCAACCGAATCCCTTTTCGGATTTCCTATTACACTTCCAAAGGCAGGAAAGTATCAGATTATCTTAGATTCTGATGAGAAGCAATTTGGAGGATTTGAGCGCTTGGATCACGAGATAATCTACAACACTGATTCCCAAAATCAAGTCAGTTTATATATTCCGAGTCGAGTGATGATGGTGCTGTCTAGAAACAAATAAAAGGTAGCAGATGTGGGAAAATAAATTTGATGAGGAATTGGTTTTCAATTACTGGCGTCCGAGTAAAACTAAAACTCTGGAAAAACATGCTTCAGTTAGCTCAAAATGAATATTTCAATGCCTTTCTGAAAACTACCCCCTTTTTGACCATCAGGGGTACATCACTTAGGTAGATACGGGGAAATTTCCAAATACTCATTTCTAAGCTCCTTGATTTCCGAGGCCGCAATTTTGTCGGAAGCCAGTAGTTTTCAATTTTAATATAATTTTACTCAAGATTTATTTTGAACCGGTTGGGATGAAACTATTTATGTTAATATCAATGAAAAACTAAAGAAAATATCATTGTTTTTTAATTTTGACTAAAAGGCTAATCATTAGGTTTGAGTAGTCATTCTTCTAGGTGGGAAATATGTAACTTAAATATGAGATTGTGTAATTCCTTCTAATTAAAAATTTCTAAATTCCTTACTTAGAATTAAAAAATTAATATTCAACTATTTAAAATGAAACAAAATCATCCAACAGCAAAAGTGCTAAAAAGCCAGTATGTCCCTACTGCAGAATTTTTCAGCCAGATCATAGACAGCCTACAGGATTATTCAATTTTTACACTAGATAAGGATTTGACGATAAACAGCTGGAGTTCTGGGTCAATAAAAATATTCGGTTATGAAACCGAAGAAGTCATTGGGGAGCCCTTTGATATAATTTTTACAGAAGAGGACAAAACAGATGGAATCCCGAAAAAAGAAATTGAAACTGCAATAAAAGAGGGAAGAGCAATAGATAACAGATGGCACATTCAGAAAGATGGGAATATTTTTTATGCTTACGGTTTAGTTTTTCCACTTAAAGGAAAAGATGAAAAATTGATTGGTTATGTCAAAATTCTGCGCGATTTAACTGAAAGAAGGAAATCTGAAGAAGATATAAAAAATTACGTAAAAGAACTTGAAGAGCTGAACACCCATAAAGACAGTATCCTCGCCATTCTTTCTCACGACTTGAGGGCCCCTCTGATAAGCATTATTTCAGCTGCAGATTACCTAAAGTCAAATATTGAGGACATGAAGTCTGATGAATCAAAAGAACTTCTTGATCTTTTGCATAAAAAGTCGATTGAAGAATTAAATACCTTAGATTATTTGGTGGAGTGGGCAAGAATTAAATACGCTTCGGATTCGTTTACACCCACAAAAATTGAGCTTTCTGAATATGTCAAAAAGGTGTTTGATAGTTTAAATGAGACAGCGTCAGTAAATACAATAAACCTCCATCAAAAGGTTGAAGAAAACACAAATGTTTTCGCTGATGGAAAAATGGTAATTTCAATTCTACAAAATATAGTTTCGAATGCTATTAAGCATTCTCATAAAGGAGGAGAGATTACCGTTTCAGCAAAAAAAGCGGAAGGTAGAATTATTGTAGAGATTAAAGACACAGGAATAGGGATGTCCAAAAAAATACAGAATCAACTTTTCACTCCTCAAATAAACTCTCTCTCAGAGGCAAGAAAAGAAAATAAAGGCGCAGGTATTGGATTACTTTTAGTAAAAGGCTTCTTAGAAAAAAATGGGGGTGAAATATGGGTAGAAAGCATAGTGGGCGAAGGATCATCTTTTTATTTTACCTTACCTCTTGAAAAGCCTTCAGATAAAATAGACAGCGGAGACAAGATTAAGTTTCACGAAAGTGATTAAAAATCTGTCAGCTTTTTCAACCTCACCTCCAACTGCCTCGGCGGATGGTTTTCTTGGTGAGCTGCTTAAGCTTGCGTTTAAGTGATTCCCAGCTGTTCATTTTCACTACCAAAGCCAACCAAAGGCTGGACTCCCGATATGCTACGCTATCGGGACAGGCTTTCGTTAAAATCTTCCACCGGAAGATTTCTTTACACTCAGTCCTCCTTTGGCTCCCTTTTGATATGTCGGAACAAACGCGTGTACGAACATTTCAAAGTTAGAGAGACTGCTAATACCAGCACTTCGTGCACCCCACACTTATAGGACTTTCACCCGTTAAAACGACCATCTTTTTGGTCTGAATTCAACATTCAAGGCACACACATCGATTTTGGATAATGGTAGGTCTGTTGCTAATTTCAAATATAATACTTCAATCGAACTTTAGTTCAAAGTTGAAACTTACGTCGTCTTGATCCAATACTGTGCAAGGCCGCTAACTTAAAGTTAGCCAGCTTTAAAGAATATTAATCCTTTATTCATGACTTGTATTTATAACAAATCATATTTTGTTTTCATGGCGATAAAACCAATTATTCTCACTTTGGGTTACATCAATTCTACAAAAATAATTGACTTGAATATTGACGGTACGTATTACTTAGTTAAACATTCCTATGCTGCAATAGCTCTTTCCATATTTTATGGGAGTTTGGTGGTTGCCCATTTAGGATTGAAGTATACAAATATCAGCCACCCGTTACTGACGAACCACTTGATGAAAATTGGACAACCCGATTTTTTAGAATAGTAGAAGATATTTCAAATGAAGAGATGTAAGCATTATGGGGTAAAATATTATCTAGCGAAATAAAACAACCTAAATCATATTCTTTACAAACACTTGAATTAATCCGTAATTTATCAAAAAAACGAAGCTGACATATTTATAAAGGTTGCTAATTTTGCTGTTAAAAACAGGAATGCGAACTTCCTGTTTGAAGGTAAAGACGATAACATATTAAATGAAAAATTCAACATCACATATAGTGATACTGCTTTATTAACTGAAATAGGATTATTACAACCAAGAACATTTGTAAGTTATCAGTTATTTCAGCAACCTTCAGATAGTCAGCATGTTTTTATAGCGGGGAACGTTGTTATAATTGTAAAAATTAAAGCCAATACTCCAACAGTTCAAATGCCTGTTGATGTTTTTAGTAACGCTAGTATTAAGCTTTTAAAACTAATAAACTCTAAACCGCCAATGGACTATTTGAGATACGTAGCAAATTCAATTAAAAACGAAAATGTTGCAGTCTAGTATGCATATATTCAAGCATTTGAAGAAAACTCTGTACGACACACACAACCATTACAAGACTTTCAATGAAATATGGAATAAGGGCAGCAGGTAATCGAGTATACGGCATTTCATGAAGCAAAGAACAGTCGCTCTTTACACCAGCTATTCCCCTTTCCATTACTTTTAAGATAAGGCTATACGAAGGCTCCTTATCGAATTTTAATATCATAAGATGTTCAGTCCTTCACTACTTCTGTGAGACCTCCACAGTCCCTATGGCTCGTTCCTAATAGCTACTATAACCTCGGCTGACTTCTCTTTAGTGCTACCCGTAGCATAAGAGACCTCCCTCAATAAGGTGAACCTGCCTGCCGGCAGGCAGGTAGCCTCTTGTCTATCCTCGCCGGATCTACATCCATGAGCTTTGATATTCTTCGGACTTCGGCATGATCCCAATACTCGAGACAGATAAAGCTTGCACATCCACTCACTGATGCCTCTTATCCGGTTCATGTACTTCGGTACAGACTTTCGTAGTCCCGCTTACTTCAGTGCATACCTCACGATAAACCATGCCGATAGCTTTCGGTACGGCTATCTTAACTTCCAGGTGTTACTCCAGATTTTCAGGGACTTGGACCCTTTGACTTTAGGAATTTCTCCTATATTTACCATTCAACGCCCGCACATTACCTACCCAAAAGGCAGGGTTTCGTGCTCCGCAGACACATTTGTGCAAGCCGAAAGTTCAGTTCTCCGAATGAAGTTTAGTGGTAAAAATACCGCCCTTCGGGTAGCTGCAAAACGTTGTGTGCGATTTCTCTGACTATTCTATTAGGATTTATTTTTCACCATAACAAATCAATTTAAGTATGAATGAAAATGGTCGTTTCCCTCTCCGATTTTTTTTAGTCACATTTATTTGGTCATGGGTGCTTTGGACTCCTTTTGTCCTGGTTAGTTTCAAAATCATTCCTATGACAGATAAGCTTTTGTCTTTCTTAACTTTTCCAATAATCATCATCGGGGCATTTGGGCCACTAGTAGGTGCTCTTTTTGTCCTGCATCAAGACAAGGGCAGAAAAGGTTCTTCAGTTAAATATCTAAGAATTTTTCTTGATCTTCATTTAGGATGGAAAGCTTATATTTTTCCTTTAGTAATTTTAGGCGGTAGTACATTTATTGCATGGTTTCTCCCGGAATTATTTGGTGAAAACCGACTGCAAATGTTATTACCTTCTATATGGGTTTTCATTCCGTATTTATTATTCATGATCTTTCTTGGTGGAGGTCAGGAAGAATTTGGCTGGCGGGGTTATGCGCTTCCAATCCTTGAAAAACAATTTGGAATATGGTACGCAAATATAATACTTGGAGTCATTTGGGCTTGCTGGCATCTTCCTTTATGGTTTTTAACAGGTTCAAATCAAATCTATATGAACTTCGGAGGTTTTACGCTCCTGTTGGTTGGTTATTCTTTCATTTTTTCCTGGATTCGAAAAATTTCAGGTAACAGGCCATTTTCAGGACTTTATACGCATGGTGTTGCCAATGCTTTTATCCCCGTTATGCCAATATTGATTTTGCAAAAAGATGTACCTCAACAACGTTTTTGGATTTGGGTAACCTTGACATTACTAATCGGTATTTCAATTACCATTTTCCGTAAAAAAAACAATAATGAAGTTAAATATTAAACTGCACACATTCGAGTAGAGGGCCATAAGCATTAAGCTCATGGTGCGCCTACGCCGCGGCGCACACAGTCCCACACCACTGAGGCCCAGTTTAATGCTTCGATCCTGATAGTTATCGGAAAGCCAACTTCTTGTAGCTGCAAACGTTATTAGCAATTGTAATAAATACACATAATATAAAAAGGTGGAGCAGACCCCACTAAAAAAAACGGTAATTATACAAACAAAAGGTAAATATCATGAAAAGAGTAGAAAATAAAGTAGTTATCGTAACTGGTGGTGGATTAGGAATTGGACGCGAAACGTGTCTTTTATTAGCCAAAGAAGGTGCAAAAGTTGCCGTAACTGATATTCTCGATAAGGAAGGTCAAGAATTAGTTGAAGAGATTAACAAATCAGGTGGAGTAGCAAAATTCTGGCATCTTGATGTATCTGACGAAAAAGAAGTTGGAAAAGTTTATGCCGAAGTAGTACAAGAATTTGGAAAACTTGACTCAACTGTGAATAACGCAGGAATAACAGGCGTTGACAAGCCTACACATGAATTAACCGAACAGGAATGGGATGCAGTTATGAATATAAACGTAAAAGGAGTTTTCTTTTGCACTAAACATGCGGTTCCTCACATGCAAAAATTTGGCGGCGGAACTATTATTAACTTATCATCAATTTATGGGATGGTGGGAGCCGGAGATATACCGCATTACCATGCTTCAAAAGGTGCTGTCAGATTAATGGCTAAAAACGATGCATTAATTTATGCAAAAGATAACATAAGGGTTAATTCCGTACATCCCGGATTTATTTGGACACCGTTAGTTGAAGAATTAGGCAAAGATATACCCGGATTTAGAGAGCAACTAGATAGCTTGCACCCAATAGGGCATATTGGAGAATCAATAGACATTGCATAGGGTATTCTTTACCTGGTTTCTGACGAATCAAAATTTGTTACCGGAAGCGAACTGGTTATTGATGGTGGTTATACCTGTAAATAATGCCTAATCTTTTGAGTTAAATGAGAAGAAAGGTTTTTCCCAATGATAAAAAAGGAGTAGCTGCCCATAATCGAATAGACGGCCTCGCCAGATTTCTCTAGCAAGGTGCGCCAACAGTCTCAAACTCCACTGCCGATAGCTGTCAGAATACGGATCTTCATGATAAAAAATCGGGACAGGCTTTATACGCATGTTCGTCAAGCATAGAATAGTCGATCTTTACACCGGCCACTCCTTTCCATTATTTTAAGATAAGACTACACAGAGGCTCCTTATCGAACCTTTCTTTATCGGCAGACAAGTTTTCATTGCAAAAGATATTAATCTTCCGAATCAACTTCGGGAATGGCAGTCATTACAGACACTGCAGTCTGGCTTACTTCACTGTATGTCTCACGATAAACCATGCCGATAGCTATCAGTACACATACTGACGCTTCGTGAAAGCAAGTACCGATAATCAGGATTACCCCCACAAACAAGGAACTTTCACTCTCAGGAATATTTGATATCTTCGATACCAGATGCCCATTCCGGGCACACTGCAATTTTCTAAAAAACGAATTCAGTGCTAAATTGAACATTTGTGCTTCTAATTCCGACACTTCGCAAAGCCGCAAAACATTGTGTACAAACTTAATAAAACCTAAACTCGATAAATGAACATTTCAGTAGCCCAATTTCAACCAAAGAACGGAGATAAAACATACAACTTATCTGTAATCAGAAAACTTGCAGAAAAAGCAAAATCCAACGGAGCTGACTTAATTAGTTTTCACGAAATGTCCATAACAGCCTACACCTTTACAAAGGGTTTAAGTTTAGCACAGATTACGGACTTAGCTGAAGAAGTGCCAAATGGAAAAAGTACGCAGGAGTTGATTGCGATATCCAAAGAATTGAATATTCCGATTTTGGCAGGTTTAGTTGAAAGATCAAACGGAAAAATATACAATACTTATATCTGCGTAACTGGAGATGGACTAGTCGCAAAATATCGAAAATTACACCCATTTATTAGTAAGTACATTTCCGCTGGAGACGAATATTGCGTGTTCGACCTACTCGGTTGGAAATGTGGGATTTTAATTTGCTATGACAACAACGTGATAGAAAACGTCAGAGCAACAAGTCTTCTGGGTGCAGAAATAATTTTTGCACCACATGTTACAGGATGTACGCCATCCGCAATGCCGCATCGGGATTATGTAGCGGACAAATATTGGCAGAATAGAGAAAATGATCCTGTTTCATTACGAATGGAATTTGACGGACCAAAAGGTAGGCGATGGTTAATGCGTTGGCTACCTGCAAGGGCTTACGACAATGGGGTATATTATGCGTTTACAAATCCAATTGGCTATGATGGCGAACATTTAAAAAACGGTAATTCTATGATAATTGATCCATATGGAGAAATTCTATCAGAAATAAAATCCTTTGAAAACGACATAACGATTTCAAAAATTATAAAAGAAAAAATTCAACTCTCAGGTGGTTGGAGATATAAAAATGCCCGAAGACCAGAACTTTATAAGGACATAATTGGTGGTAATCACAAATCGGATACAACACCAGTATGGATGCAGGAGAAAACATCCCGAGATTGAGAAAAGCCAATGCATAATCGAGCATACGGCCTCAATAGATTCCTCCAACAGGAAATACCTACGCTATGCCACGCACAGTCTCATACTACTACGAAAAGACTTCCAGAATAGATTTTTGCCAATAAAAATCGAGATAAGTTGTCTGGATTGGTATTCAGGATCATCGGAATATACATTCAAAGTATAAAAATTAGTAATCATTATGAAAAGCGTTCCAAACCAGGTCTTTTTCTTCTATATTAATACAGAATTTACCTGTTGGAAAATCTGACCTTACCCATTTAGCAAGGAAATCAACTTCGCCTTTTCGTTCGACCCGATAAACAATCCCCTCGGGAAATTCTAAACTTTCAATTCCTTTTGTTCTTAGATTTAAAATTGGCAAAATTATTTCAACCTCTATAGGATCGCCCTTGTGTAGTATTCTTGGTAGTTGCAATCCGTATTCTATAGCTTTTGAGCTAAGCTCATCATATAGAACTCTTTTTTTACCTGCGAAATAATCAAAGAAAACAATTGGTTCAACTGAGATATTATAAATTAATCCATGAGCTTGTGCCAACCATTCGCCAGTTATTCTTTCACCGTTTAAAAGCATATCGTTAAAAAGGTTTTCACGCCTGTACACCCAATCACTAAATAAATGATGTTGTTTGTACCTGCTTGTTTTTGCCTCATAACCAGCACGAGTTAAGGCGAAAATTTTATTTTCAACTTTTCCGATCCCAACATTTGATCCATCATATTTTTCAAAAACTAAAATTTCATCATGTTTATCTCTTTTCTTTTTAGTCAAAATTCGTTCTTGACCCTCGTGTATAAAATAATCTCCTTCACCAAGTTTACTACTTGATAGATGTGGTATTGAACCGTAATTCTTTATTCCTAATGGTTTCATTCTTCTGATTTATTATAAAAGGATCTTTCCCGTAATTAGTCTAATGAATAATTGGATTAGCCACTATCCTTCGCCATACTAAACTTGATAACAAGTAACTCACAACTAAGGGAAATAGTATTCTTATATGACACAAAAGCTGTAAAAAATTACCTTATATCCAGACAATTCGGTCTCTATCAATAAAGCAAAATCAGCGTTTTGACTACAATCGGATCAACTATAACCGAAAAACAGATGCTGGCATCGACGGTTAGAGCTTTTACTCAAATCCCACACCTATGGGAAATCCAAGAGGATTTTAGCAGGATTTTCGTAATTTTAGCGATTAGAACAGCGGCTTGGTATTGTGCCTTCCTAAATCCACTCGCACAAACCTACAACACCCTTGAAAATCTCAGTACCATACCTGATAAAAGTGAAGCAAATACTTATTTTAACTACTGTTTTTTCCTTTCTGATTTACTCTAAATCCTTAGCCCAAGTAAAAGAACCTACTTTTGAAATGACCTTTGGCAAAGGCATCCAATTTACCTCTGCCGACTCGTTGTTTACCCTTGCGATCAGCGGAAGAGTTCAAAGTATTTTCGCAGTCGATAGAAATATTACAAATGAAACCGCAGGTGCAGATTTTATACTTCGACGGTCTAGACTGAATTTTCAGGGGACGGCTTTGAATCGAAATTTCACCTATCGAATCCAAATCGGATTTGCTCAAGGGGATATCACTTCTGCGAATAGTCAAGTGGAAAACAATTTGGTATTGAGAGATGCCATGCTTTTTTACAGAGCAAAAAAATGGCTTCAATTGGGATTTGGACAAACCAAACTTCCGGGTAACCGACAACGACAGATTTCTTCCGGCAATCTCCAATTAGTCGAGCGATCCATTGCCAATAATAATTTTACATTGGATAGAGATAAAGGCATCTGGGTCTATACGAATTTCAACATCAACAGATCAGTTCTACGGTCTACCATAGCCATATCAAGTGGTGAAGGCAGGATTATTTCTGCCAGAAATGGTAGACTATCTTACGCGGGTCGGGTGGAGTATTTACCTTTTGGAGCATTTACCAACAGCGGCGATTACATCGGTGGTGACATGGAAAGAGAAAGTACGCCGAAGGTATCTATTGCGGCTGTTTACAATTTTAATAATGCCGCCACACGAACGATGGGGCAACTTGGCGAATTTTTATTCAATTCAGAAACAGCCGATATTCAATACTTTGGCGGAGATTTCATGTTGAAATACAAAGGTTTTTCGATTGAGTCGGAACTCTACAATAGGAATTCGAACAAAGGCATAATCATGAATAGTGAAGATATTACCCAGCAGAATTTTGTGATTTCAGGAACTACATTTATGTTACAGTCGGGCTATTTTCTGACAAAGAAAAACGAAATCGCAGCTCGATATGCTCAGATCACGCCCGATACGAAAGTAGCCTCTATCATGAATGCGCAAAAAGAATATGTAGTTGGGTTTTCTCATTATTTCAATCAGCACAATCTTAAATTACAATCAGATGTAACCTATTTAGAAAATGGCACTAATAACGGCGTGATCTATAGATTTTCGGGAGTCGTTCGATTTTAGAACTACACTATGAAATGTGAATTTGAGCAGAAAGCCAATGCACAAATTAAATTCATGTCAGAAGAAAGTTTAGTGTAAAAAAAATTACTGCAACTCCAACCAACCAGTCCCTTAGAAAGGGAAAATCAACAGCGCGTGCTGACTCACTGTATTAAAATCACGCCAGACGCGATTGAGTTCAGTGTGGGTTTTGGCTCCTTCCAGTCCGGTAAAAGGATACAGAGCTGCATTGGAGATGCGACAAGCCTGGGTTAGCTTTCGGCTCATTCTACTAACTTTTCTCAGTTTCGTTAAAGAGATTCGTCCGTCTTGTTCCAATTCTCCCCAAGATTCATTCACTGCTTCATAAAACTTCTTTTTTGAGTCACTTATTCGAGCTAACTCCTTTTTAAAAGATTTTTCAAAATAGCTTAATTCACGGTCCGTGAAAGACTTTCGCTCTTGTCTTTTCCAAACAGCGGCCTCGACCAATTCCTGAAAGTGACCTGTAATCCCCAAAATATTCGCTGCTAAAGTCGCCTCAGCAAATTGCAGAAAAGGATAGCGGTAGATCGGGTCAGGAAGCGTGACCTTCTCCGGAACAATCTCAAAGCATCTAAACAAGGGTACTATTAAACTCTCTGCCTTAAAAGCATGGCTCCCTGTAGCGACCATTCCCATGTAGTTCCAACCATCCAAAATCTGTATTTCCTCTTTTTTCAAAATAAAAGCCTTGACCGTAGGTGCGCCCCTTTTATCCAAAATCGGCTGCCCATTTTCTAACAGTTCGCAATTTGCAGTAAAATGACCTGCGTGTAAGGCTCCTGAGGCATAAGTCCAGCTGCCGGAAATATGATAGAACTCATCTATTTTTTCAGCTTTTCCGCCAACAAATCCAGAGCCTGCAAGACAAAGTTTCGGTTCGGCTGCCAATTCAGATTGCATTTCCTTGTCCATAAAACCTATAAACCAACCGGCTCCGGCACAAAGTGTGACGACCCATCCCAAACTCCCATCCATCCTAGCCAGAGACTCCTCCACGACCAATCCTTGGGGTAGGCTACAGCCCAACCCATCAAGTGATTTTGGAAGAAAAAGACGGAAAAGCTTTTCCCGATGAATGGTAGCTAGACCATCGGGATCTAGTTTACCGATTTGTTCGGAGCGGGCAGCATCTTCATCAGAATAAGAAAAATCAAGGTTCATAGAAAAGTTAAGAATAGATAATTAAAGTTTTATTTCTGGTCAAGAATATGACTTACAACATTAAAACGTTGAAATTCATTAAATTGTAAAACAATTTGACACTTAACCTCGTTATATAGTTATGAACGCAATATTTAAACCAGTGGGTAGAATCACAAGAAGAAAATACCTATTACTTTTTATGGTGTTTTATTTTACCAATATTTTGAGCCTAATGATGCTCTGGCAATCCTTCCATCAGGAATTGTGGTTGATTTTTATTTCATTTGGAATCGTTCTGATTGCCTCTATTGTCCTGCTATTGGTGCAGGCAATCAAGCGACTGCATGACATAGGGATGAATAGAAAGTATGCGCTATATCTTTTGATTCCACCGCCGATAAATTTTATAGGATTTATCTGGCTGGCAGCAAAGAAAGGTCAAGATGGTCCTAATGAACATGGACTTGACCCAAGAGTTACTGACATCGTTTAAAAGTTATTCCACACCGTTTCGGTATCTTTTATGAAATATTTCCTTTTTTCATTTCTTTCACCACATAGTCTACAGCTCTAGCTGTCAAAGCCATATAGGTCAAAGATGGATTCTGTACTCCGGTAGAAGTCATTGAAGCTCCATCAGTCACAAAAACATTAGGCAAATCATGCAATTGATTCTGTGAGTTGAGCAAGGATGTTTTTGGATCTTTTCCCATTCGTATCCCTCCCATTTCATGGATATCAAGCCCTGGATTTTGACCACTGTCAGAAGTTGAAATATTCTTACAACCTGCATTTTCGAGCATTTCCTGACCTTGAATATAGAAATCGGCTAAAATCTTTTCGTCATTGTCATCATAAGACACTTCGATTTTCAGCTGTGGAACTCCCCATTCATCTGATTCATCTTTACTCAATGAGACTTGATTCGTCTCCTTTGGGACAGTCTCGGCCTGCATCATCATCCAAACATGCCATGGACCCACTTCGGCGTTAGCCTGCTTCAAGTCTGCTCCAAGCGCTGCATCGTCTACTCCGTTTCCACGTGATCTGGAGGCACTAAAGAATGGCATATACCCCCCCTGAAAATCCATATCTTGACTTTTCACATTCCTGAAATTCGGCATCATCATCGTTGTGGGCCTCCGACCAAAGTAAAAGCTATCTTCCATTCCTTCGAAATCAGCACTCATCGAACCACGATAGTTATGAAAAGCTACATATTTTCCAAGCAAGCCCGAATCATTACCTAATCCATCTGGATAGCGCTTGGAAGTACTGTTTAGTAAAATGAGATTTGAATTTAGTGTCGCCGCGTTGAGAAAGATCACTTTCGCAAAGTATTCTTTAGCTTCTTTGGTCACTCGATCCACTACTCGAACACCGGTTACTTTTCCTTTTTCATCGTCATATATTATCGAATGAACCACCGAGTCTGGTCTCAAAGTCAGATTCCCTGTTTTAGCAGCCCAAGGCAAAGTTCCGGAATTACTGCTGAAATATGCTCCAAAAGGGCATCCCCGATAGCACTGATTTCGGGCCATACACTGACCCCTTCCCTGCTCCAAATGAATTTCATTTGGCTTAGTCAAATGCGCACATCGTCCTCCTATTGGATCTCGATCCGGATAGGCTGCCTTGATTCTTTTTTGTAATTCCTTTTCTACACAGTTGAGCTCCCAAGCTGGCAAAAACTCCCCATCGGGAAGCGTCTCCAAGCCATCGTAATTCCCACTAATCCCTACAAATCGCTCCACATGGCTATACCAAGGTGCAATGTCCGCGTAGCTAATCGGCCATTCAATTGCATAACCATCCCGACTTGGACGCTCAAACTCATAGCGACTCCAGCGCTGCGTTTGTCTGGCCCAGGTCAGCGACTTACCTCCTACTTGATAACCTCTGATCCAATCAAATGGCTTTTCCTGAATGTAAGGATGCTCAGAATCTTTGGCAAAAAAGTGCTGCGTATCCTCCTTGTAAGCATAGCAGCGGTTGACAATTGGATCAGCCAGTTTTTGATCTCTGGGAATCTGATTCCGATGGGGCATGTCCCAAGGCGCAGCGGTCATAGTCGGATAGTCTTTTAGATGCTTTACATCCCTGCCACGCTCCAAAACCAGCGTTTTCAATCCCTTTTCGCAAAACTCCTTTGCGGCCCAACCTCCAGAAATCCCAGATCCAATAACTATTGCGTCGTATTCATTCGTCTTCATGGTTGAAAAATAGAGAAACAAGCGGAAAGTATCAAGGGGATAGATTCGAGATTTTAGTACAATGTATTAAGTCTCAAGTACCAAGCTGTGGTAGGAGGATGTTACTGCTGAGAAGCAGGCTTTTAGAATCAAGAGGCTAGATTTTAGTACAATGTACCAAGTCTTAAGTACCAAGCTCTAGTAGAGGGATGAAAGTGCTGAGAGGCAGATTTTTAGAATCAAGAGGCTAGATTTTTAGAGTCAAGAGTCAAGATTTTAGAGTCAAGATTCTAGATTATAGTATAATGTACCAAGTTTTAAGT
>Ga0136559_1000351_pt1 | contig 16073 bp, 15 predicted proteins | sample AntRauMeHopE1496_FD_104633 | JGI IMG/M metagenome (GOLD analysis project Ga0136559, IMG submission 104633) | Saline lake microbial communities from Rauer Islands, Antarctica - Metagenome Hop E1 #496 | ecosystem: Environmental > Aquatic > Non-marine Saline and Alkaline > Saline | place... | reverse complement strand
TTGGAAAATACACTTGAAACTTGCTTTCATAGCGTATGTTGATCAATGCTATCAAGTCTGAAACTGCCGAAATATCAGTTTTAGAAAAGTCGTAATCGTATAAAATCTCTATAGGAGCTCCACGAAAATTCTTCGGAAAAGCGTAGAAGGTAAGAGGCAGTCTATTGTAATAAATTGGTTCTAGTGTCGATTCTTTTGGATCGATTTGCGCATAAAATTCACTGGCAGTGGTATCGCACAGTCCCCCTGCTGGAAGATAAATGTATTCGATGCCAATAAAGCTTCCCGTTCCAAAGGTGACTTGGGTGGGATAGAGAAGCTCATCTAAGATTCCAGATTCGTCGAGTTTGTAACTACCAATCAGATCATTGTTGATATAGATATTGGCAAACCCACTTTCATTTGCTGAAATCGGTTTGTGGTTAATCTTCAAATGAAGCGTCAAGGATTTAAGGTCTGACTTAGTGAGATAGTTTGGTAGCGAGAGATTCTTTGTGATTTTGCCCATTCCAGTCACTTGTTCGGCGCCAAATCCTAATTCTTCCAGTGTAAATGAAGCCTTTAGTTCCGATTGAAATATGGAATCTGTTTTGTTGCTTTCAAAGACAGTCAATTGATCCGTAAATGCAGTGGTGGTCAGATCCTGATTGAATAAAAATTGGATCGCTTTTTCTAGGCCCTTTCGATCACCTCCGGTAAGCAGAAGGCTGGAAGTATAAAGTGAATCCTGACTGGCAGAGTCTAAGTAATGGCGATAAGCTATTCGCAATTCTCCCTGATCGGCACGATTACCGAGATTTTTTTCACCAGGAAAGTGTAACGCCAACTCCTTTCCAGTTCCAAAAACGAGGGCTCTATCAAGCTGCGAAGTTTCAACATCCTCCAGATAATTGATTTTCAGATCTTCATTTCTTGTTTTTTTGAAGTAATAATGCACATAACTGACCAAATCGGCCGTTTCTGATGAAAAGTTTTTAGGAATAATCAGTTGATCAACTATTGGCACATACTGATCGATTTTCCAATCAGGTTTGATTTTGATTGGCGCAAGTTGGCCTTCCTGAAAGAACGATTCGGGAGTCACATCAAGCCAGAGTGACGGCTCATCATACTCCCGACATTCTTCATCATTTAAAAACAGATTGGATTTGATTTCCAATTTGACAAAGCCAGACTTAATTTGATTCTTTCGAATAGGAAGATCAATTCTGAGCGTATCCCCATAATTTTTGAGAAATGATGAGAAAACAGGCTGATCTCCGATAAGAAAAGTGATCGTGCTAATGTCCTTATTGATGATTTGGGAGGAGATGATTTCCAGATGAACAAAACCTTCTGCGTAATCAAGTCCCTCAATTTGCTTGAAGTAGAATGTGGCTGAGGCTTTTGGACCATAGAGTACCGAGTTTTTTGGATAGCCAAACTGTGAGAAAGGGATTTGCTTGGCAACTAGAGTACTACTTATAGAGAAGAGCCCTAACAACAAAAATAGAAGGGTGGATTTTTGCATGGATGGTTTAATTCGGTGGTGGATTAAGACTTGGCGGAAATGGCTTTTGGAAATTCGATTTTGAAAACAACACCATTAATCTGATCGGTTTGGTATTTGAAGTAGCCCCCCATTCTTCCTGTCATACTTTTCGCAATCTGGAGTCCAAGTCCTGTAGGTCTGTCGAAACTGGATTGAAATTCGAAGTTTGCAAGTGGTTTGAAAATATGATTTAGACTTTCAGAGGGTATTTTGGCAGAAGGTGCAGTGAGCTCAATTCGTATTGCAGAAGGTAGTTCAACTGTGTCAATTAACACTTGTTGACCGGATGTCGACCAGCTCATCAGGTAATTCAAAATATTCTCGAGTACTGTATTGAAAACGAGCAAATCTGCTGTGATGTAAAGTCCTTCACTTTTTTCAGTTAATAATAAGGTCAACCCTTTGGAATCTAGCTTTGGGGTGATTTCCTGCTTTACCTTTTTGAAGCAATGGAGTAATGGGAGTGGTTTAAGATCTAATTTCAATCCGGAGCCATCTTCCAAGTTAGATTGGCTAAAAACATTGTCCGAATATCTCAAAAGGTCTGTACTTACTTCTTTTAGGAGATTGAGGTACGATTCATCCTCCTCAGTAATCTTCCCATCCTCTATTTCTATAAGTTGAGATAGCCCAATAATATTGGTAAATTTGTTTTTGAGATCATGTCGAATAATCTTCTCTTTTTCAGAGTTGATTTTTAATATTTCTTTGAGTTCATTTAGCTCCAGCTGGACTTTATTAAGTTTTTTATTTTGCTTAGCCATTAACTGATCTTTCAATAATTCTCTTTCTAAATTCAGTATGTAGTTTCTTTTCCTTGCATCTGGGATAAATGCACTCAGAAGTAATATTATAAAGAAGGAATAACCTCCGAGCTGCATGATTTCCTGATACGAATCGAAATTATCATTGTATTGGAATAGGATAAAAATCAGACCGATAGATACCACTTCGTAAAATGAAAATTTTGATTTCCACAGCACCAAATAATTTGAAAAACCTACTACGAGACTCAGAATTGCAAAAAATAAAGTGATCTCAAATCCATTAGCCAACTGGATTACCGTGAAGGAGTAGGCCGAAAATAGAATCAGAGCACCTAAGATCAACCAATCTGGTGATGTTAAATTAGACTTCAAAAAAGAATATCCTAAAGCTCCAATTCCAACAAGTAATATTTTAAATAATAATGTCGTTCTCCATATATTTGGAAACATAAAATACTCTAATATTATCATAGCTAATATAATGCTACTTATACCCCAAAAAATGTAATTAAACGAATCCCAGTTTTTCTTTTTAAAAGAATATTGTACTTCCGGGGAGAGTTTGATTTTTAAGTTTGCACTTTCTGACATATGAGCAAGTCTAATAAAATAACTATAGGACAAAAATTATAAACAAATTAAAGTATACAATCTAACCCAAACATAAAAAGAATTACCTTCTAAAAAAATTTAGTGTTTTTAATTATGACTCAATTTCTAATTCTTATCTCATTTATACTAATTTCTACGTTGTCTCTATCGGCAGAATCTCAAGCTCAAATCAACGTAAACGGGATCAATATCACCGGGATGGAGCGTGTCTGGGAACAGCCCGATTTCAGGAGTAAAGAGATCATATCTCAGATTAAATGCGCTCAAGCTGCCGGATTTGGATCGATCAGATTGCCGATTGATGTAGAATTTTTATTGGAGTCGGATCGGAGATTTTTGAGAGAACTACAGAAAACAGTCAACTATGCCAAAAATCAAGAGATAGTGTTGATTTTGGCTTATTTTGGACATGAACTTACGGACCAAAATGCAGTTCAGAAAAGTGAAATGATAGGCAAGAATTGGCAAACTATTTTGAAGCGTTTGAAAGGCGAAAACTCCAATTTGTTCGTAGAACTCGCAAATGAACCCCAACTCAGCCCGCAAGTCTGGGAAAGTATCTGGCCTAATATGGTCGCAAAAATCCGAGAAGTAGATTCGGAAATCATGGTAATAGTTGGAGCCACTAATTTTAATAGTCTTTTTGAGCTGAGTCGGACTTCACCTCTAGATTTAAAAAATCTGATTTATACTTTTCACTATTACGAGCCTTATATTTTTACCCACCAAGGAACCGAATGGACAGGTGATCAGAATGCAACAATTGGAGTTCCGTATCCTTTCCAAGAAGAAAGAATGCCATTGCTTGACCCAAAGGCTAGAAATACTCCTGGTGAAATTAATTTAAGGGATTATTACCAAACAGGACATAAGGTAGCTATCGTAGACAAGATTGGACAGATTGCAGCCTGGGCTGCGCATTATCAAGTGACTCTCTGGTGTACCGAGTACGGAGCCAGTTCAAATGCAGATCCGATGTCCCGTCAGGCTTACCTTCGGGATGTGGGAGAGGTGTTAAAAGAATTTGCGATTCCGGGATTCGTCTGGGAGTGGGAGGGTAATTTTGGGGTGAGCGGTTTGAAGTTGAAATAATCTGGCTTTCCGTAATTATGCAGAAGTTTGCTTTCTTGGGTATACTGATGTAATTGCATACATACATATTATCTGGTTTGTCAAATCGGAAATATTTTCATCGAGCTAAAGATTATTTACTTCGAAGTTCATAACCTGAATTAAAAATCACCTTGCAATCCCGCCCATTTTCCCACCTTTTTTCCATCAGCTATTTTGGAGCTCGCTACAAAGGCTGGGCGCCGCAACCTAATCAGCCGACTATACAGCGAAGACTCGAGCGAGTGCTTCGGCATGTATTAGGTCATGAGGATTTCTCACTGATTGGAGCAAGTCGAACTGATTCGGGGGTTTCCTGCCGAGGGGGTTATTTCCAGCTTTTTTTTCGGGAACAAGTGAATGTGGGAGCTTTGTTGCCCGAACTGAATCTTCATTTGCCTGACGACATTCGGCTGAATAGCGTGGAGGAGGTTTCCGCCTCATTCAATCTGATTCAGTCAGTGAGGAGAAAAACCTATCGATATTATTTTTCCAATACCGAAGATTTTCATCCATTTGCGGCTGCTTTTGCGGTGAAAGTATCCGAGCCGCTGAATTTAGAATGGATGCAAGCCGCAACTGAGTTATTTGTAGGAGAGCACGATTTTAAAGCTTTTTGCAAATCTTCTGAGAATAAAACAGATTATAGGCGAAAAGTGATTTCTGCAGAAATACACACTTCAAATGAATTTCAGGGCATTTTTTTCCCTTCGGAAATCAGTTACTTTGAAGTCACAGGATCAGGTTTTCTCCATCATCAAGTCCGAAAGATGATGACGGCTATTTGGGAAGTTGGAAAGGGGAATTGGGAATTGAAAGCTATTCAAGAAAGGCTGGCAAATCCAAATGCCGTTTGGGGGCAAATTCCTCCGGCTCCGGCACATGGATTGGTGCTTTGGGAAACAATATTAAAGTTTGAAGGCTAAAGTGAGAAGTCTGAAAGATAAATTCATAACATATCTTTCAACTCTTGCACCAAGCCATACATTGGAAAATCTGAAAGATTCATTCCAAAATAGAGCCTCATATCTATTTTCCAGCACATTTGAAGAATCTCACTGATCCGCCGCCTTGTTGCTAACAATCAGAAAAGTGATTAAAAAAAACAGAAGCCCGAAACTTTCAGACTTCTGATTTCTAACTTCATACTTATCTATACATTTTTCGGCTCCGGATGCACATAGCCTTTGCGATAAGGTCTTCTTAGTTTGGCCGTTGCTTCTTTATCCCCAATGACAGTCATGGTTTCTTGATCGTATTTCAAGGCTCGACCTCCGAGTTCCATAGAGATATTAGCTAAGATACAAGAGGCGGTCGAAATGTGTCCATCTTCAATATCGGAAACCGGAAGGATGTCTTTTTCGATCGCATTCAGCCAATCTTTCATGTGAATACGGGTAGCCGGAGCCGCATTGAGCTCGATTCGCTCTTCGGTGAGATCCTCTGGGTATTGTTCTTTTTCCAGTACCAAATCAAAGTGAATCGGCTTCTCATCGCCATAAGGCACAAAATCAGCCTGGGTCGTACTGCCTACCAAGTAGCCATTTTCACCAAAAACCTTGAAAGCCCAAGGATAGTCTTTGTCCACTGGATTTCCCCAAGTGCGATGTTGCCAAACGACATTCAACTCTGGATATTCAAAAATAGCCGTTTGCGTATCTGCAATATTGGATTTACCTTCTTTCTGCACGTAGATTCCTCCGGTGGAGGTAATTTGAGTCGGCCAGCCCAAATCGAGCATCCATCGTACTGTGTCCAGCATGTGTACGCACATATCACCGGTTATGCCATTTCCATATTCCATAAATGTCCGCCACCAGCGGATATGCGGCAGTCCATCGTAAGGTCGAAGCGGGGCCGGACCAGTCCAAAGGTCATAATTGAAAAATGCCGGAACCGGCTCCACAGGAGGGTTTCCATTGGCTCGCATGTGGAAGTAGCAGCAAATCTCTACGTGGGAAATCTTACCCAATAGCTCTTTGTCAATCACTTCTTTTTTGGCAGTGATCAAATGCGGTGTGCTTTTACGTTGAGTACCCACCTGCACTTTTTTCTTATATTTTCTGGCGGCCGCAAGAATCGCTTCGCCTTCGATCACGTCCACCGAGATTGGTTTTTGTAAATAGACGTGAGCACCAGCCTTGAGAGAGTCGATGGCCTGCAGCGCATGCCAATGATCCGGCGAACCGATCACTACGTATTCTGGCTTGGTATCCGCCAGCATTTTCTTATAATCTTCGAAAAGCGGTGGGACTTTACCTGACTTTTGTCGCACTGAGACAAGTTTTCCTGCAGCCTCCAATAGGTTTCGATCCGGATCACAAAGTCCAACTACTTCCACATCTGCCACTTGGATCAATCGAAAAAGATCTGATTTACCATACCAGCCAGTGCCGATTAGCGCTACTTGAAGTGGTCCTTCACGATCTTTGAAGTCCATACCGAGGAGTCCAAAACTTGCCAATGCGGCTAAGGTTGAAGATCCTTTTAGAAAATCTCGTCTATTCAAATGGTTCATAGGTTTTTGGATTGAGGTGAATCTGGGAATCAATTTACAAAAAGAAGGCAAGTGAGCAAATCCGCTAGGATAGTAGGTCGAATACTCCTTTAAATTATACAGCTTTCCAGTCCAACTGTCGCCCTTCATTTTTGGCTTTGGCATCTAGGGAAGTACCCACAGCGATCCCAATCCCCATCCCTATAGGCAAACCTATTCCTAGCAATGCGATATTTCCCAAAGCAGTCCCAAAAGCTACACCCAACGGAATCCCAAAAGCGCTCATTCCCAATATGAGCCAAAGCGTTTGATGATGACTTTTCGGAACGATGTTGAGCTCTTTTTCGAGGAGCTTGAGGATGGCCGCTTGGCCAGTCTTCAGTGCTTTTAATAATTCAGGATCCGGGCCAGGGAAGTTGTTAAGTCCAGCTATGATTTCGCTGATGCGTTGCTCTTGACTAGTTGGGATAGACTTTTGATCAATTGCAGTGAGGAGTCTTTTTAGGTTGTCAGCTGCTTTGGCAAGCTTGGGGTTTTCTTCGAAAGAAGGGTGGAAAGATAAGCGGGTAAAGGGCATTTAGCTATTTTGAGATTTTATGAAAATTAGTTTAATTAATCATATTGTCCAGTTCTCAATCCGAATTCCAGCTAGCCTTTCAAAATGCTTTGTGTTGTTTGTAATTAGAGTCATATTGTTGGCAATGGCTGTAGCACCAATCAATAGGTCAAAATCATCGACTAATTTTCCTTCTTTACGTAACCTGGCTTTTTCTAGTGCATAAATATCAAGTGCTTCCAATATTGGTAAAAGTTGAATTCCAGATAAAAAATCGTTTAATGCCTTCGTGTTTTGAGCGGGATGTTGGCTGTTTGCCACTCCAAATTTGAGCTCTGCTAGGGTGATTTCGGAAATAAAGAGAGATTCTGAATCTATTGATTCAATTTTTTCATTTAAGGCAAATCGCCCTTTCATGAAGTATGTGTAAATATTAGTATCCAGCAAATATTTCAAAGCTCTTCAATGAATCTGTTTGTGTTGCGGCTTTGTCGAAGGTCTTTAATCACATCCTCAGCAGATTCTTCAGAATTCCATTGACCGAAAGAGGAAAGGATTTTTGATTTTGCCACTGGTTTTGCTTTCAATGATTCCTTGAGATGCTCCATAATTTTTAATTTCATTTGAGTATTTAGACCTTCTAGGAAGGCTATGTAATTGTTCAATATTTTTTCATCCGAAGCAGTCATAATTTAAAATTAAAGATTTTTGATGAATCTATTTTCTTGATCTCACATTAAAAGCAGTCTTATCTATCCGTGGAGGGTTGTCAATATCATAGCCATACGCAATGCTGTTGAGGTAGCGATGAATCTTAAGCCGCTCCTGCCAAGTTAGCTTCTGATTGGCCTTGCCATAGTTTACAGGTTCAGATGCACTCCGGGGTTCAAAAGCATTTCGGTCGAGTTTGTATTTTTTTGGATTTTCCGTCATACTGTAAAGGTCTAAACTCAATTTTGAATAAGGTAAGAACAATTCATTCCTGTTCATGAATCTTTGGTCTTCCAATCTCTATTCTCCAAATCTAGAATCTCTCCTGAGCTTATTTAAATAAGGCAACATCGGGCACCCAACATCGGGCACCCAACATCGGACACCCAACATCCAACATCCAACATCCAACATCCAACATCCGACATCCGACATTCTTAAAACTTCACCCCAAATCGTTCACCCAGCTCCGTCAAATCTTTAACCACAGGATCAAGTAATGGAATTCCTTCCTTCATCCGTATACCTTCCAGTTCGCGCTCCGGGTCGCCGGGGATCAATACCTTTTCATTGCCCGGCGTAGGTTTGGCAGATCGGAACCGAGTGATCCAATTATCCATATGAGCTTTGAATTCATCTGCCGGGCGAAAAGCATCTACCCGCATTGCTCCAAAAAAGTGACCAATTCCTTCTCCCACAGGATTGGGATCTGGCTCTAAGAAAGCTACAAACGGTGGTACCCAAGGCCCATAATTGGCTCCTGAAAGTACCGCCGAAAAGATATCTACGATCGATCCCAGCGCATAACCTTTGTGCGAACCGTGCTCTCGGTCACCACCTAATGGCAATAAGGCGCCGCCGTCTTTCACACCGTTTGCAGAGGTAGTAGGATTACCTATTTTATCCTGTACCCAACCTACAGGAGTGTCCATTCCTTTGCGTTGGAGGATTTCCAGTTTACCATTTGCAGCCGTAGTCGTCGCCAAGTCCGCAACAAATGGAGGCTGATCTTTCGCAGGGATAGCGACAGCAATCGGATTGGTGCCGAGTAGTCTTTCTTGGGAGAAAGTAGGTGCAACCAATGGGCTGGCATTTGTCATGGAAATTCCGATCATAGCATGGTCCAAGGCCATCATGGCATGGTAGCCTGCAATTCCGTAGTGATTCGAATGCTTTACTGAAACCCAGCCTGTCCCAGCGATTTTAGCTTTTTCGATGGCTACTTGCATGGCAAAAGGTGCGACGACCAAACCTAATCCGCCATCTCCATCGACTACTGCGGTGGAGGGTGTCTCATGTACCACCCGAATATTTGGGGTAGCATTGATTCGGCCTTTTTCCCAAAGGCGAACGTAGCCAGAAAGGCGCGCTACTCCGTGTGAGTCGACACCACGAAGATCTGCCGATAGCAAAACTTCAGCAGCAGTGTTTGCCTGAGCTTCGGGACAGCCGATTTTGCAAAGCATCTGAAAAGTAAATTGGTATAGCTGGTCGTAGGTATAGTTCATTGTGCAAAAACAAAGGCCAAAATGATTAGATTTTGGCCAAAGATAAGAAATTGAATTTTTTGATAAGTGGAAAATCAGGCAGTTTGCTCCCCAATCAGAAGTCTGGAAATAGCACCTTCCTTGAGTGCGTAATGAGAGCAAGTGATGGAACGAATTGGTATCAACTGCAAAATAAAATCAATCAATGTAGCCGCTACCACAATCATATCCGCCCGCATGGGAATCATACCTGGAATCACCATACGCTCCGCATGATTTTTGGAAAGTAGGTCAAGATATATTCGATTAAAATCAACGATTGGCAACTCAAAAACATGCTGCCCAGTAAGTTTACATTGAAGCATGGATTCAAAATACATGTCAGTCAGGGTGTCAAACGTTCCAGATGCACCGACTAGTCCAGTTGGTTTGAAAGTATGAATGGCCTCAATTAACGGTTGAAGCTTTTCGCTCAAGTAGACCTTAATAGCGCTAATTTCTTGAGGAAGGATAGGGTCGTGATGATGAAATAATTCCATCAGGCGCTGTCCTCCAATCTCAAAACTCTCTTTATAATACACCTCTTGAGAAGTTCCGATAATAAATTCGACAGATCCGCCGCCAATATCCATCATTAGTTCTACTTGACCGTTGAGCGATCCTGAAAGTTTGATGCCTTCATAGATCAGTTGAGCTTCCTGTTCTCCTGAGATCACATTAATCTCAATTCCAAGTTCTGATTTTACGGTTTGGACGAATTCGGTTCCATTTTTTGCATTTCGCACCGCACTGGTAGCGAATGTGAAAGTGTTTGCAATTCCTTCTCCCTCAATGAGATTCTTGAAATGCCTTAGCGTGTGCATTGCTCTTTTCAGTGCATCAGGGGCTAAAAAATCCTGATTAATTCCGCCTTGACCAATCTTCACAGGAATTTTTTCCTTGTAAATCGTCTTAAAACTTATTCCATTTAGTTCCACCAATAACAAATGAAATGTATTGGTACCCATGTCAATCACCGCTGCCTTTCGCGTACTCATAATAGTGCCAAAATTTTTGGTTGGGCGAAGATAGAAAGTTTATTGAATTTCAAAGGATTATTAAAATGTGAAAAAATAGCGAAGTCTAACGACGCCAAGTTTCATCAAATAGTCTCTTGAATAAATCAAGTCGCCCGGACAGATTTAGTTTCTTTTATTATCCGCTACTTTGCCAGTAGGTAAAAGAGACAAGAATATAATTGTCACCAAATTGATAAATGGGCGTTTCGGCCTGCCTCGCTTTGGCGGGCCTTCCTTGCCTACCGGCAGGCAGGTGTCTTCCCTGCCTACGGCAGGCAGGTGTCTTCTGTCCCAATAAGTAAAGAAAATAAGGCTACGAGCATCAATGCGGATACCTATTTTTTTTCTTACACTTCAAAGGGGCTTATATTTGACTCAGTTAATAATCTTTTCCATGACAGAACAGCATAAACCCCATTTAATTTTGACTCCAAATCAGCAGAAACTAGCGGTTTTAAAGAAGAAAAATACCGAAGCGCTCCTGGGTGGAGGGCAATCCCGAATCGATTCACAGCACAAAAAAGGAAAACTCACGGCCCGAGAGCGAGTTGATTTGCTCCTGGATGAAGGGAGTTTTCAAGAGATCGACAAATTTGTAATGCACCGAGCCAAGAATTTTGGTTTGGACAAGGAACACTATCTTGGAGATGGTGTCGTCACTGGCTATGGTGAGGTAAATGGTCGATTGGTTTATGTTTTTTCTCAGGATTTCACCGTTTTTGGAGGTTCTCTTTCAGAAACTCACGCAGAGAAAATCTGCAAGATCATGGACATGGCGATGAAAAATGGCGCACCGGTGATTGGATTGAATGATTCCGGTGGAGCTCGGATCCAAGAAGGAGTGAATTCGCTTGGTGGGTACGCAGATATTTTCTATCGAAATACCAGAGCTTCGGGCGTTATCCCCCAGATCTCCGCTATCATGGGACCATGTGCTGGCGGAGCAGTTTATTCGCCTGCGATCACAGACTTCATTTTTATGGTGGAAAATACCTCCTATATGTTCGTCACCGGACCAAATGTGGTGAAAACGGTAACTCAGGAAAATGTCACAGCCGAAGAATTAGGTGGAGCATCTGCACATAGTACCAAAAGTGGGGTGACACATTTTTCGTGTACCAATGAATTAACCTGCATTCAACATATTAAAGAAACACTGAGTTATCTCCCGCAAAATTGCGAAGAGATCGCGCCAGTCTATGCATATGATATTCAGGCTGATGAGAGTAGGAAAGCACTCGATTCATTAATTCCGGAAAACCCAAATCAACCCTATGATATCCGGGATGCTATTACAGGGATCGTGGATGAGTCTTCATTCTTGGAGGTTCACGAAAACTATGCGGATAATATTGTTGTTGGCTTTGCAAGAATTGCTGGTAGAAGTATAGGTGTGGTTGGGAACCAACCTCAGTCCATGGCAGGAGTTCTAGATAATCATGCTTCAACTAAGGCGGCGCGCTTTGTCCGCACTTGTGATAGTTTCAATGTGCCTTTGCTTGTCTTGGTGGATGTGCCTGGCTTTTCGCCCGGAACAGATCAAGAGTGGAACGGAATCATTACCAATGGAGCAAAATTATTGTATGCCTTTTCCGAAGCGACAGTACCACGGATCACGGTGATTACCAGAAAGGCCTACGGTGGAGCTTATGATGTAATGAATTCAAAGCATATCGGGGCAGATTTAAATTTTGCCTGGCCCACAGCCGAGATTGCTGTGATGGGTGCCAAAGGAGCATCTGAGATTATTTTCAAAAAAGAAATCGCCGAAGCGGAGGATCCGGAGTCTAAGCTGCAAGAGAAAGTAGACGAATACACAAGGAAATTCACCAATCCTTACCGAGCTGCGCATCGTGGCTTTATCGACGAAGTTATTTTGCCTTCTGAAACTCGGATGAAATTAATCAAGGCTTTCAAGATGCTGGAAAACAAAGTAGATAAGCTTCCAAAAAAGAAACATGGGAATATTCCTTTGTAACAAAAGAGATGGAAGACCGGTGATCTAAGAAGCAGATATGGTTAAGTTTCACATATTCTAAGATGCTTTTTTCTCGCTGATATACTTAAAATTTAAAACGCTAATTTTCAAATACTATTACCAATATGGATTCGAATACCTTTTTATATAAATACTTAAACAATGCTTCCCCGACTGGTTTTGAGGCTTTTGGCCAGCAGATTTGGCTGGACTATGTGAGGCCTTTGGTGGACACCTATTTTACTGACAATTACGGGACAGCGGTAGGAATAATCAACCCAGATGCAGATTTCAAGTTTGTAATTGAAGCGCATGCAGATGAGATTAGCTGGTTTGTGAATTACATCAAAGACGATGGCTATTTATATGTACGTCGCAACGGGGGCTCGGATCATATGATTGCACCGTCCATGCGAGTGAATATTCATACGGATAAAGGTGTAATCCCGGGTGTTTTCGGTTGGCCTGCGATCCATACCCGAAAAGAAGGAAAGGAAGAAACTCCTACTTTGGATAATATCTTTATCGACGTAGGCGCTAGGAGCAAGGCTGAGGTAGAAGAAATGGGAATTCATGTCGGTTGCGTGATTACTTTCCAAGACGAACTGACAGAACTCAATGGGAAATTCTATTCAGGCCGAGCGCTGGACAATCGCATCGGAGGATACATGATCGCGCAGGTGGCTCGACGAATTAAAGAATCCGGCAAGAAATTGCCTTTTGGACTTTATGTCGTAAATGCTGTCCAAGAAGAAATCGGACTTAGAGGAGCAGAAATGATCGCAGAAAGAATCAAGCCCAACGTAGCCATAATTACGGATGTATGTCACGACACGACTGCTCCAATGTATAGCAAAATTGCTAGTGGAGATCAAACAGCCGGAAATGGCCCTGTTTTAACGTACGGGGCTTCGGTCCACAAGAAATTGCTCGATTTGATTATTGCTACAGCAAAGAATAAGGAGATTCCTTTCCAGCGTTCTGCTGCCTCCCGAAGTACAGGCACTGACACAGATGCTTTTGCGTATTCTAATGGCGGTGTTCCTTCCGCATTAATTTCTCTACCCTTGAAATACATGCATACTACTGTAGAAACCGCCAGTAAGTCAGATATAGAGCAGGTGATCAATTTGATGTATGAGTTTTTGATCGAATTTGATCCAAGCTTTGATTTTAGATATTTAAAGTAAGTATTATCTTAAGTATAGGGCCGAGCCTTTATTCGGCCCTGTACTTTTGAAATTTGAATAAGAACATGAATTTTTCTGATCAACTCCATCGCTCCATTTTTATCCCGACTATTCCCAAGCGAATCATTTCACTTGTGCCATCCCAAACAGAGCTATTAGTGGATTTAGGTTTGGAAGAAAATATCGTGGGAGTGACCAAATTCTGCATCCATCCTAAATCCCTTCGAGCTGAAAAGATAATAGTAGGTGGGACGAAGAACTATCGTATGGAATTGATTGATCAATTAAAGCCTGATTTGATAATTGGAAATAAAGAGGAAAATGATCAGGCTGGGATTGAAATATTAATGAATATCTATCCCGTCTGGATGAGTGACATCTATTCTGTGGAGGATAGTTTGGACATGATATTGCGATTAGGTGAAATTTTTAAAGTTGAAAAAAGGGCAAAATCGATTTCAGAACAAATCCAGGATGATTTTCTGAAGAAGGTAAAATTTAAAGGGACCGCTGTTTACTTGATTTGGAATAAGCCATTGATGGCGGCTGGCTCCGGTACCTTTATCAATGAAATGCTACAGTACGCAGGTTTTGAGAACTTGATTGAGACAAGTCGCTATCCTGAACTATCCAAAGATGAACTCGTACGGCTCAATCCCGAATATTTATTATTGAGCTCAGAGCCTTTTCCATTTAAAGCCAAACATTTTGAAGAATTTGAGGAACTTTTGCCAAAAGCAAAAATCAAACTAGTAGACGGAGAACTGTTTTCATGGTACGGATCTAGGTTGCTGAAGTCAAAAGAATACTTTTCCACAATTTGAGAAGAGACTGGCTAGCTTACCGTTCATGAAAAATTCTATTTTCATCGGGCACTTATATAAAAATTTCAATTAACTTTTAGGCTCAAACATAAGGCTCTTTCCTTATTTGAAAATCTGGAACATTCTCAGAAATCCAAAACTTTAATAATTGAGCAACAACTTAAAATCAACAAAAATGAAAAACTCAAAGATTGCATTTCTAGCAATACTGATGATCGCTTGGTCTTGTGGGCCAAAAGCTTCTGAAGATTCCCTAGATGAGCTAGCGGAATCGGAGGTCGCAATTCCAGACAATAGTCTGACAGAGGAAGAAAAATCGGATGGTTGGATGTTATTGTTTGACGGTCAGAGTGCTGATGGCTGGAGAGCATTCAACGGCGACACGTTGCCTTCCAATTGGATCATAGAAGATGGCGCTATGAAAGGACTTGGCGCAACAGGTGGTTCTGATATTGGAGGAGACATCGTATTCGGACCAGTTGAATTTGAAGAATTTGAAATGGAGTTTACCTGGAAGATTTCTCCGGGAGGTAATAGCGGTGTTTTCTATCATGTGGTAGAAGATCCGAAATACAAGGCACCTTATTATACAGGACCAGAATATCAAGTCGTTGATCAGATTGGTTTCCCGAGTCCTCTTGAGGATTGGCAATCTGTTGGAGGCGATTATGCTATGTCTGAACCTGACTTCGAAGGTGTAGTAAAACCTGCGGGAGAATGGAATACTTCGAAAATCATCTTTTCGGTGGCTGGTTCAAGCTATTGGTTGAATGGAAAGCAGACTGTTTCCTTTGTGCCTTATTCAGAAGATTGGACAGCAAGACGGAATTCAGGCAAGTGGAATGATTTTCCAGACTATAAAATTGCAAAAAAAGGCTTGATCGCGCTTCAAGATCACGGAGATCCAGTATGGTTTAAAAACATTAAAATTAAAAAATTATGAAAAAAGTAATTCTGTTAGCGGTATTCTTGACTTTGGCTCAAATAAGCTTTGCTCAAAAGAAAGAGAAATTGTTCAATGGCAAAAATCTGGACGGATGGGTGATCTATGGCACTGAGAAATGGTACGTGGAGGATGGGTTGTTAATATCTGAGAGTGGACCGGATAAAGAGTATGGCTATTTAGGTACAAAGGAAAACTACGATGATTTTGAAATCACGCTTGAATTTAAGCAAGAGGCCAATGGCAATTCTGGTGTATTTGTACGATCAACTGTAGATGGAACAAAGGTTTCCGGTTGGCAAGTAGAAGTAGCACCACCAGGATCTGATACTGGAGGAATATACGAATCTTACGGAAGAGGCTGGTTAGTGAAGCCTGATCCTGAAAAAGACAAGGCTCTGAAGTTTGGAGAGTGGAACAAAATGCGAATTGTAGTAAAAGGTGATAATGTGACTTCCTATCTGAATGGAACGGAAATGGTAAACTTCTCAGATTCCAAAATAGCAGAAGGAAAAGGAGGAGTTTTGCTACAAATACATGATGGAGGAGGGATAAAGGTCTACTGGCGAAATATTGTGCTGAAAAAATTGTAGAGGATCTTTTAGACAATTTTCAATGCCTCTGCAGACCATGATTCTTCAGAGGCATTTTTTTGAAAATTTTTAGGTTCTGTATCAGTTGCTTAGAACAAATAATCAAGAAAGATATTGTTTAGCCTTGTCAGTTGAAATAAAACCGAGATATTTGCACTCCCAAACGATACAGACGGTGTCGGGGAGAAGATAAAAATGAGAGAGAGGAATAAGATT
>Ga0136559_1000350_pt1 | contig 16116 bp, 18 predicted proteins | sample AntRauMeHopE1496_FD_104633 | JGI IMG/M metagenome (GOLD analysis project Ga0136559, IMG submission 104633) | Saline lake microbial communities from Rauer Islands, Antarctica - Metagenome Hop E1 #496 | ecosystem: Environmental > Aquatic > Non-marine Saline and Alkaline > Saline | place... | reverse complement strand
CGACACCGCGACGCTGGCAGGCACCATCCGCTATTTCAAGGATGAGGTCTGCACGCTGGCCGAGACGCGGATGCGCGAGCTGTGCGCGGGGTTTGCACTGGCTTACGGCGTTGAGATCCACATCGACCTGCGCAACATCTTCGATGTGCTGGTCAATGATGCGGATCTGTCGGACGCCTATCTGGAGGCGGCACAGGACATCGTGGGCAAGCAAAATATCTCCGGCACCGACGCGCCTGCGACGGGATCAGAGGATTTTGCCGATATGCTGAAGGTTGTGCCCGGGGCCTATTGCCGGGTCGGCCATTCGGGCACAACGGGCCTGCACAACCCCAGCTTTTTCCTTGATCCGGAGGTCTTGCCGGTGGGGGCATCCATCATGGCGCGCATCGTCGAACGCCGGTTGGTGGCATAAGATGAACCCGTTGGATTTGCCGTTTGACACGGATGAGATGATTGCAGGCCTGCGTCCCTGGATCGAATGTGAAAGCCCCACCTATGATGCGGAGGCCGTCAACCGGATGATGGACATCGCGGCCTATGACATGGCCGCCCTTGGTGCCACGGTGGAGCGGATTCCGGGCCGGATGGGCTTTGGCGGCAGCGTGCGCGCGCGGTTCCCGCACCCGGGTCAGGGGCGCGTGCCGGGGATCCTGATCGCGGGCCATATGGACACGGTGCATCCCATAGGCACGCTCAAGGTGCTGCCCTACCGTCGCGAAGGGGATCTGTGCTACGGCCCCGGCCTGATGGACATGAAGGGCGGCAATTACACCAGCCTTGAGGCCATTCGCCAGCTGATCCGGGCCGGGCTGCAGACGCCGCTGCCGGTGACGGTGCTGTTCACCCCCGACGAGGAGGTGGGCACGCCCAGCACCCGCGATCTGATCGAGGCGGAGGCGGCGCGCCATGCTTTCGTGCTGATCCCCGAGCCGGGGCATGACGACGGCGGCGTCACCATCGGCCGCTACGCCATCGCGCGCTATAACCTGCGCACGGTGGGTGCGCCCAGCCATGCCGGTGCGCGGCTGGACGACGGCAAATCCGCCATCGCCGCCATGGCCCGCAAGATCATCGAGATCGAGGACATGAGCGGGCCTGACTGTACCTTCAGCGTGGGCGTGATCCATGCGGGCCAATGGGTGAACTGCGTTTCCTCCTTTTGTGACGCGCAGGCGCTGAGCATGGCCAAGCGGCAGGAGGATCTGGACGCGGGCATCGCCCGGATGATGGCGCTGCAAGGCACGGTCAACGGTGTCGGATTCGAGGTCTCGCGCGGGGTCACGCGGCCTGTCTGGCGGCCCGACCAGCCCGGCACGCTGAAGCTGCTGGAGATTGCCCAGCAGATCGCCGCGGAGCTGGGCTTCAAGATGAAAGGCCGCAGTCAGGGCGGCGGATCAGACGGCAATTTCACCGGGGCGATGGGCATCCCCACACTCGATTCGCTGGGCGTGCGCGGTGCCGGGCTGCATACGCTCAACGAGCATATCAGGGTGGACAGCCTGACAGAGCGCGCGCGGCTGATGGCGGGACTGCTCATGCAGCTGAACTGAGGCCGCGCCGCCGCCGCTGCCGTGTTGACAAGCGCTGGTCTGCTGGTCTAACAGGTAGACCAGTTAGCAGTCTGTCTGATCCGGGGGGGAGCGACATGAGCGATGCCGCATTTCTGGCCGCCGGACACGGTGCACTTGAGAAAGTGCCTCACCCTTCCGTGAAGGACGCCGTGGCAGAGCGGTTTGCGACCCTGATTGCCTCCGGTGTGCTGGCCGTCGGCGATACCCTGCCAAGCGAGCGTGATCTGGCCGCCGCCATGGGCGTGAGCCGCGAGACTGTGCGCGCCGCACTGCTGATCCTGTCCACCAAGGGCATTGTCACGGTGGTGCAGGGGGCGCGCACGCGCGTGACCTCGGCGGATCTGGGCGATCTGGGATTGCCCGCGCTGACCGGCACGCGCATCACCGATTACGCGCTGGAGGATGTCCATGAGGGCCGCCTGATGGTCGAGGGGCGGGTGGCCGCACTGGCCGCAGAGCGCGCCTGTGACACCATCATCCCCCACCTTGTGGCGCTGATTGCGGCGCAGGAGGCTGCGATGGGTGATCCGGTCCGCTTTTTGATTGCGGACCGTGAATTCCACACCGCCCTCTACCGGTCCTGCGGCAATGCGGTTCTGGCCGATCTGGCATCGACACTCTATTCCTACCAGCTGGACCACCGCCGCCGCGCGGTGGCCAAGCCGGGCGCGATCGCGCGCAGCATTGCAGACCACCGCGCCATTCTGTCTGCGCTGGTCGCACGCGATGGTGCGGCGCTGTCCCATGCGATGGCTGTGCATGAGCGGCGGATTTATGACAGCACGCGCGCGCTGCAGCCCGCGGCACCAGAAGGAGCGGCACCATGCGGGTAACGATCATCGGGGCGGGCGGCATGATCGGCACCAAGCTGGCAGAGCAGATTGTCGCAACCGGGTCCATCGGGGGCAGTACTGTTGACGCGCTGACGCTGGTGGATGTGAATGCGCCGCAGGTGGCGCCTGATTTCAAAGGCACGCGCAACGCCTTTGCCGCCGATCTGACGCAGGCGGGCGTGGCCGCAAAACTGGTCGCGGACCGTCCCGATGTGATCGTGCATCTGGCGGCCATCGTCTCGGGCGAGGCGGAGGCGGATATGGCCAAGGGCTACCGCGTCAATCTGGATGGCACGCGCGCGTTGCTGGAGGCGATTGCCACGCAGGAGGGATACTGTCCGCGCGTGATCTATGCCTCCTCGCTGGCGGTCTTCGGTGCGCCCTTTCCCGCGCGCATCCCTGATGACTACCACCTGACCCCGCTCACCAGCTATGGCACGCAAAAAGCCATGGGCGAGCTGCTGATCAACGATTATTCGCGGCGCGGGCTGATCGATGGTGTGGGCATCCGCTTTCCCACCATCTGCATCCGCCCAGGCGCGCCGAACAAGGCCGCATCCGGCTTTTTCTCCGGCATCCTGCGCGAGCCGCTGAATGGCCATGAGGCCGTGCTGCCGGTCGGGGACGATACGCGCCACTGGTTCGCAAGCCCCCGCGCGGCGGTAGGCTACATCGCGCATGCGGCCGCGATGGATACGGGCCCGCTCGGGGCGCAGCGCTGCATGACCATGCCGGGGGTGAGCGCCACGGTGGCCGAGCAGATCGAGGCCCTGCGCGCGGTTGCGGGTGACGGCGCGGTGGCCTTGATCCGCCGTGTGCCCGATCCGGTGGTGGCCAGCATCGTCGCAGGCTGGCCGCGCGATTTTGACACCGCACGCGCCCTCGCGCTGGGATTTCGTGCAGAGACATCCTTTCGGGAAATCATATCGGTTTATCTGGAAGATGAAATGGGCCAAAAAGCCCGGACCGGTGCCTGACGCAGGGCACCAACGGCCCCTGCACCTGCAGGGGTGAGAGACGACAAGACCTGAACATCCTTGGGAGGAAACCAGATGAAACATACTCTTTTCGCAGTTGCGAGCACCCTTGCCCTGATCGCGGGCACGCAGGCGTCCGCGCAGCAATCCATCGTGATCGGCCATGCCCTGTCACCCACATCGCATTATGGCCTTGGTGCCGATGCCTTCATCGCCAAGCTCGAAGAGCTGTCGGGCGGTGCGATGACCGGCACACAGGCCCCCGCAGGCCAGCTGGGCGGTGAGCGCGACATGATCGAGGGGCTGCAGATCGGCTCGCTGGATGTGGTGATCACCTCCACCGGCCCGCTTGGCAACTTCGTGCCGGAAGTCTTCGCGCTCGACCTGCCGTTCCTGTTCCGCGACTATGACCATGCCCGCAAGGTGCTGGACGGCGAGATCGGGGATGAGCTGCTGGCCAAGATCAATGAGAACCAGCTGGTGGGCCTTGCCTGGTCCGAAAACGGCTTTCGCCACATCACCAACTCCCAGCGCCCTGTGCGCACACCTGCCGATCTGGAAGGGCTGAAGCTGCGGACGATGGAAAACCGCGTGCACATGGAGGCTTTCTCCCAGATGGGTGCTGCGCCGACGCCGATGGCCTTCCCGGAGCTGTTTGCAGCGCTGCAGCAAGGTGTCGTGGACGGGCAGGAAAACCCGGTGACCGTGATCACCGCGTCTAAGTTCTGGGAAGTGCAGGGCCATGTCTCGCTCACCGGGCATGTCTATTCTCCGGTGGCGGTGCTTGCCTCCCCGATCCTGTTTGACGGTCTGACCGAAGAGCAGCAGGGCTGGTTCCGCGAAGCGGCCCGCGCCTCTGCCGTGGCCACCCGCGCCGAGGTGAACCGTCTGGAGGACACCGGCGTTGCCCTGCTGCGCGAAAACGGCATGGAAGTGATCACTGACATCGACAAGGCGCCTTTCGCGGCGCTGGCAGCTCCGGCCTACAAGATCTACACCGATCAGTACGGCCCCGAACTGGTCGAGCGCATTCAGGCAGTCCAGTAAACCTGCTCCCGTCAGGCGCGGAGTGATCCGCGCCTGACCCTTTCCAGATCTGAACCGGGCAGGGCCAATCATGCGATATTTCTTGCGTCTCGAAGATTTCACGACGGGCGTGGCCATGCGGCTGTCCATCGGGTTTCTGGTGCTTGCCGCCGCATTGGCGCTCTATCAGGTGGTGACGCGCTTTGCCTTTGGTGCGCCTTCGACGTGGTCGGAGGTGATTACCCGCTCCGCGATGATCTGGTCGGTATTTCTGGGCGTTGCGGTGGCGTTTCGGCACGGGGCGATGATTTCTGTCGATGTGATTCAGAACGCCCTGCCGCCCCGGCTGGGCCTGGGGGTATTCCTGCTGGCCAATCTGGGCTCGCTGATCTTTTTCTCCGTTCTGCTGTGGCAGGGGTATCTGATGACGCTCCGGGTCATGCCGCAAAACCTTGCCGCGCTCGATATGTCGATTGCCTGGGTCTATGCGGCGCTGCCGGTGGGCTCAGGGTTCATCCTGATTGCTGTACTGGCCTCCATGGTGCGCGCGGTGCAGGGTGACTGGCTGATTGCCCGCAATGCGGAGGATGCACAGTGAACAGCGCCCTCGGTCTCTCGCTCGCGATCCTGTTCATCCTTGGTGTGCCCATCGCGGTGGCCATCGGCCTTGCCTCCATCATCGGGATCGAGGCCCATGGCACCCTGCCGCTGCTGCTGGTGGCGCAGCGGATGTTCACCGGCATCGACAGCTTTCCGCTGATGGCGATCCCGCTGTTCATCCTTGCGGGCAACCTCATGTCCGCGGGTGGCATTTCGCACCGTCTGGTGGAGCTGGCCAAATCGCTGGTGGGGGGCATTCAGGGCGGGCTGGCCTGTACCTGCGTGCTGACCTGCATGCTGTTCGCCTCCGTCTCCGGCTCGTCTGTGGCGACCACTTTCGCCATCGGCGCGATCCTCATTCCGGCCATGGTCAAACATCACTACCCCAAGCCGCTGGCCGCCTCCATTCAGGCCTCCTCGGCGGAGCTGGGCGTGCTGATCCCGCCTTCCATCCCGCTGATCCTCTACGGCGTCTCCACCGATACTTCCGTGGGCAAGCTGTTCGTCGCGGGCCTTGGCCCCGGTCTGGTGGTGGCTTTGTCACTGATGGCGCTGGTGCTGGTGATCTGCCGCCTGCGCGGCATCGGCAAGGAGGACGGCATGGGCCGGTCGAGCCCCGGTGTGGCCTTTGTCGCGGCGTTGCCTGCGCTGATGGTGCCGGTTGTCATTCTCGGCGGCATCTATTCCGGCATTTTCACCCCGACAGAGGCCAGCGCCGCCGCCGTTGCCGCAGCACTGATCGTCGGCATGGTGCTCTATAAGGAACTCAAATTCCGCGACCTGCCGGAGATTTTGAAAAAGACCATCATCTCCACCTCCGCGATCATGATCATCATTTCGGCAGCGGCGCTGTTTTCCTTTCTGATCACCCGCTCCGGCCTGCCCAATGAGATCGCCGCATGGTTCAAGGAGATCTTCGACAGCCGCATCGCCTTCCTGCTGGCAGTGAATTTCCTGCTGCTGATCGTGGGCATGTTCATCGAGACCTCTGCCGCGATCCTTGTGCTGGCCCCGATCCTGACGCCGATTGCCATCAGCTATGGCGTGGATCCGGTGCATTTCGGGCTGATCATCGTGGTCAATCTGGCACTGGGCATGATCACGCCGCCACTGGGGGTGAACCTGTTTGCCGCCTGTGCCGTGGCAAACCTGCGCGTCGAGAAGATCATCCCGCAGCTGGTCTGGTTCGTGCTCACCGTCTTTGCCGCGCTGATGATCATCACCTATGTGCCCGCGATCACGCTCTGGCCGGTGGAATGGGTTTTTGGGAGCTGAGCGATGCTGATTGATTTTGTGGGCCTCGGCTCAATGGGCCTTGGCATGGCGGTGAGCCTTGTGAAGGCAGGGCATGTGGTGCGCGGGTTTGATCCGGCGGCCGCGCGGGTGGAGATGTTCTGCGCCAGCGGCGGTGCGCCCTTCGGGGAAGGTGTTCCGCCTGCGGATGCGGTGGTGAGTGCGGTGCTGAACGCCGATCAGACCCGCGCAGTGCTTTTTGGCGCGCAGAGGGTGGCCGCGCGGCTGCGCCCCGGTGGGGTGATCCTCTCCTGTGCCACCGTCTCGCCTGCTTTTGCGGCGGAAATGGAGCGCAAGGCGGGCGCCATGGGGCTATTGTATCTCGATGCGCCGATTTCCGGCGGCGCGGTCAAGGCAGCGGCGGGACAGCTCTCGATCATGGCCTCGGGCAGTGCGGCGGCCTTTGCGGCGGCGGAACCGGCGCTGGCGGCGATGGCGCAGACCGTGCACCGGTTGGGCGATCAGGCGGGGGCAGGCTCCGCGATGAAGGCGGTGAACCAGCTGCTGGCGGGCGTGCACATCGCCGCCATGGGCGAGGCGATGGCCTTTGGTGCCTCGCAGGGGCTGACGCCCAGACAGGTGCTGGATGTCGTCTCCGTCTCTGCGGGGACCTCGTGGATGTTCGAGAACCGGGGGCCGCATGTGGTGGCGGGCGATTACACGCCACAGTCCAAGGTGGACATTTGGCTCAAGGATCTGGGCATCGTGACGGATATCGCGGAGACCTCCGGACTGCCGCTGCCGGTCGCTTCCAATGCGCTGGCGCAGTTCCGCGCGGCCTCCGAGGCGGGCTTGGGCGATGAGGACGATGCGGCCATCGCCAAATATTTCGCCCGCGCAGGCGGTGTGACCCTGCCGGGAGACGCCTGATGCTTCTGGGCTGCATCGGGGATGATTTCACCGGCTCCAGCGATCTGGCCAATACGCTGGCCAAGGCGGGCATGCGCGTGGTGCAATATAGCGGTGTGCCTGACGGGCCTGCGGGCGCGGAGGTGCAGGCGGGCGTTGTCGCGCTCAAATCCCGCTCCATTCCGCCCTCCGAGGCCGTAGAGCAGTCGCTGGCGGCGCTGCGCTGGTTGCAGGATCAGGGCTGCGCGCAGATCTTTTTCAAATACTGCTCCACCTTTGACAGCACCGCGCAGGGCAACATCGGCCCGGTGGCCGATGCGCTGGCCGAGGCGCTGGAGGCGCAGAAGGTCATCATCTGCCCTGCCTTTCCGGGGGCGGGGCGGTCAGTCTATCAGGGCTATCTGTTCGTCAAGGACACGCTGCTGAACGAGAGCGGGATGGAGAACCATCCGCTGACGCCGATGAAGGACGCGAGCCTGCGCCGTCTGATGGCCAAGCAGAGCGTGCACAGCGTCGGTCTGGTCGCCGCCGAGACGGTCTTCAGGGGCGCGGATGCCATTGCCGAAGGGTTGCAGGCGCAGCATGAGGCGGGCCACCGCATGATCGTGGTCGATGCCCTGCGTGACGCGGATCTGATGGCGATCGGTGCGGCGGCCAAGGGGCTGCCGCTGGTCACCGGCGGCTCTGGCGTGGCGCTGGGGCTGCCCGCCAATTTCGGGATCAGCCCCGCGCAGGTGCCCTGGACGCCCCAGCGCGGCAAGGCGGTTGTGCTCTCAGGCTCCTGCTCCACCGCGACGCGCGGGCAGATCGCCTGTCACCTCGGGCGGCATGCGGGCGTGAAGATCGACCCGGAGGCAGTGATCAGCGGCGCGCAAACGCCTGGGCAGGTGGCGCAGTGGCTGATGCAGACCGAGGGCCTGCCCATCGCCTATAGCTCTGCCGATCCTGCGGATGTGGCGGCGATTCAGGCCCGCCTTGGCGCAGACAAGGCAGCCCATGCGCTGGAGGATTTCTTTGGCAAGACCGCGCAGCATCTGGTGCGCATGGGCGCTGCCCGGATCCTCACTGCGGGCGGCGAGACATCGGGTGCGGTGGTCGCGGCGCTGGGGATCCGCAGGCTGGCCATCGGCCCTGAGATTGACCCCGGTGTGCCCGCCCTGCGCGCCAGCGAGGGGCTGGTGATCGCGCTCAAATCCGGCAACTTCGGCAGCGAGGACTACTTCGAGAAGGCCGCCGCCATGCTGGGACAGGACTGATGGGTGATACGGGATTGCGCGAACAGATCTGCCTGCTGGCCAGATCCATGTTTGACCGGGGGCTGACGGGCGGCAGCACCGGCAACATCTCCGCGCGCACGGCGGATGGCGGGCTTCTGGTGTCGCCCACCGGCACCAGCTTTGGCCGTCTGGATCCGGCGCGCCTGTCCCATTTCGATGCCACAGGGCGGCTGATCGGGGGCGATCCGCCCACCAAGGAAATGCCCCTGCACAGCGCCTTCTATGAGACGCGCAGCACGGCGGGCGCTGTCGTGCACCTGCACAGCTGTCATTCGGTGGCATGGTCGATGATGCCCGATGCGGATGCGGACAATTTCCTGCCGCCGCTCACGCCTTACGGCATCATGAAGCTGGGGCGCGTCAAGCTGCTGCCCTTCTTTCTGCCCGGCGATCCGGCCATGGGGGCTGCCGTGCGCGGGTTGGCGGGCAAGCGCAGTGCGGTGATGCTGGCCAATCACGGCCCCGTGGTGGCGGGCAAGGACATCGAGGCCGCCTGCAATGCGATCGAGGAGCTGGAGGACACCGCCCGCCTCGCGATGATGCTGCGCGGGACGGCTGCGCGGATGCTGACCGACGATCAGGTGCAGGCGCTGGTCACGAAATTCGACATAGAATGGGACGATTGATGAAGTTCTCCGCCAATCTGGGGTTTCTCTATACGGATCTGCCGCTGCCTGATGCTGTCCATGCGGCAAAGGCGGACGGGTTCGATGCGCTGGAATGTCATTTCCCTTATGACACGCCTCCCGCAGAGCTGAAGGCGGCATTGCAGCACACCGGCCTGCGCATGCTGGCGCTCAATACCTGGCCCGGTGACCGTGCGGCGGGGGATTTCGGCCTTGCCGCCCTGCCGGACCGCACGCAGGAGGCCCGGGCGCAGATTGCCCGCGCGTTGGATTATGCGGCGGCGGCGGGTGTGGAGGCGGTGCATGTCATGGCAGGCCGGACCGATGGTGGCGCGCAGGCCGAGGCCTGCTTTCGGGGCAATCTGATCCATGCCTGTGATCTGGCCGCAGCCCATGGCATCGGCGTGCTGATAGAGCCGATCAATACCCGCGATGTGGCGGGCTATCATCTGTCCGGCACGGATCACGCTGTGCGGATCCTCGAAGATCTGGCCCGGCCCGAGCTGAAGATCATGTTCGACTGCTATCACATGCAGATCATGCAGGGCGATCTGGCGGAGACGCTGACGCGGCTGATGCCGATGATCGGCCATATCCAGATCGCGGCGGTGCCCGACCGCATGGAGCCTGACCATGGCGAGCTGGACTATGGCTGGCTGATGGGGCATCTGGCCGCCGCCGGCTATCGCGGGCATGTGGGAGCAGAATACCGGCCAAAGGGTGCCACGAGCGAGGGGCTGGGGTGGATGGCCCGCTTCAGGGATCTGAGCTGACGGCGACAATGGGCTTCATTCACGCGCAGTGTATCCCGTCTGGAAAAAATGACATGTTTTTGCCTCTCGGGCTCCATTTCAGGGCCTCAAACGCGTGGCAGGTCGGTTCCAGTTCAAATAAATTGGTACAGACTGATGACAGCCGCTCCTACCCCGTCTCCCGAAGGTGCCGCCGCAACCCCGAACGAGCTTGATGCGGACTCGCTCAATGCGATCCGCGCCATCCTGAGTGAGGATAGCGCGATGCCGGCGCGCAGGTCGCGAGGAGCTGCGGGCGCGCAGCCCGAAAGCGAAACGGCGGCCCGCAGCAACCCGCCCAGAGAGTCATCCGCGCACAGGAAGGCCGATGCACTGCCACAGCTTCAGCAGCCAGATGAGGATCTGAGACCTGACGCATCAGAGCCGAGGCGGAGCATGCTGTCACGGCTGCGGCGCAAGGCCCGGAAGGTGCCACCTGCCGCCGGATCAGCGCCACGCGGCATCCCGCGCGGTGCGGGGCGGCTGTCAGGCTTTACGGCGCCGGGCGGAATATCCATCGCGGGCTATCGCCCAAAACGCGCGCATCTGGCGATTGCGGTTCTTGGGCTGCTGGTGTTTTTCCGGCCCTGGCTGGTCGCAGGCCTTCTGGGTGCGACGGGCATGCTGATCGGGGTTGTTTTCCTGATCACCGGATTTGACGGATTCTGGCGGGGCGTCATGAGGGCCAACCGCTGGTACGCGAAGCGGCGGCCCGCGCGTGCGGCCGTCGTGATGGGGCGTCTGGACCGGTTTGCCATGCGCTGGGATGCGGTGCTGGACCGGTTTCCCGAAGGCACGGTGGACGGGCTTTACCTGCCTGACTTTGCCGATATCGCACAGGCGGACAGCCGTCACGACGCGGCAGTGGCGCGGCGGCTTTCGGGACTTCAGGGCAAGGGCATCTGAGGGCCGGGTAATCCACCGCCATGGCATTGCAGCCTTGAAAGAGCAGCGCAGAGTCGCTAGAAGCTGCTGACGCGTCACATGAGGATGTCATCCATGGCCACCACAAACCCTGTTCAGTTCATCCAGCAAGTCCGCGCCGAAGTGGCCAAGGTCGTATGGCCCACGCGCCGTGAGGTGATGCTGACGACCGTTATGGTGTTCATTCTGGCGGCATTGACGGCGGTGTTCTTCGCGTTGGTCGATATCGGGATCCGGGCGGGCCTGCAGGCGATTCTGAACTTCTTTGGGTGATCGGGCGCAGGGTCCTGGGACCAAACGCCTGCCGCTGCCGCAAATACTCCATCCACACCTGAAACCCATCCACACTTGAATACCATCCACACTTGAATACTGGCCGCGCGTGGGCTAGTCCGCAGATCTGCCCTGTAGCACGCGCGCGGTGATTCGAGTTGCGCGAGGTATTGTTTAGCGGCAGGCCGGGCAGCAATGCCCGAAGTTAATGAATTCTCAAGCGCGACAGCGCGCCCAGGACAAGGACGGACAGATCAAATGGCAAAACGGTGGTATTCGGTCAGCGTCCTTTCCAACTTTGAGAAGAAGATCGCCGAGCAGATCCGCACCTCGGTGGCCGAGCAGCAGCTGGAAGACCAGATCGACGAGGTGCTGGTGCCCACCGAAGAGGTGATCGAGATCCGGCGCGGCAAGAAGGTCACGACAGAGCGGCGCTTCATGCCCGGCTATGTGCTGGTGCATATGGAGATGTCGGACCGTGGCTATCACCTGATCAACTCCATCAACCGGGTTACCGGCTTTCTGGGGCCGCAGGGCCGTCCGATGCCGATGCGCGACGCCGAAGTGATCTCGATCCTTGGCCGCGTGCAGGAAGGCGAGGAGACGCCGCGCACGCTCATCCATTTCGAGATCGGCGAGCGGGTCAAAGTGGCCGATGGTCCTTTCGAGGATTTCGACGGCATGGTCGAGCAGGTGGACGAGGACAACCAGAAGCTCAAGGTCATGGTGTCGATCTTTGGCCGCGAGACGCCGGTCGAGCTGGACTTTGCGCAGGTCAACAAACAGATCTGAGGCGCGATCCCTGCCGCGTGCGGGCCGTTCCAGAACTTCCGTGCTGTGCGCAGCGCCCGGGATTAATTTCAAAACCTGCCATTAATTCTGCTGTTGGCTGTGTGTTTGCCTTGCCAACAGAGGCGAACCGGCTTAGGGGCCAGTCTGTCTGACGATGCGCCGGGGCTTTGACCTCATCTGTGCGATTCGCAGTCAATCGAAGGTGGGAGGTTTCACGGGCGCGCCTGATGGACCGAACCACCACAACGCAAATGTGTGCCGCCCATCCGTGGCCACGCCGCAAATGGACAAGGTCGCGATCCTTGTCCGGTTGTCAAAAGGAGAAGGCCAATGGCCAAGAAACTTATCGGTACGATGAAGTTGCAAGTCAAAGCGGGGCAGGCGACACCGTCCCCGCCAGTAGGCCCTGCATTGGGTCAGCGCGGCATCAACATCATGGAATTCTGCAAGGCGTTCAACGCCAAGACAGCGGATCTGGAGCCCGGCGCCCCGTGCCCGACCGTGATCAGCTACTATCAGGACAAGTCCTTTACCATGGACATCAAGACGCCCCCGGCGTCCTACCTGCTGAAGAAAGCCGCCAAGGTGAACGCGGGTGCCAAGACGCCCAGCCGTGAAACCGTGGGCTCCATCACTCCCAAGCAGCTGCGCGAAATCGCGGAGGCGAAAATGAAGGATCTGTCCGCGAACGACGTGGAACAGGCAATGAAAATCATTCTGGGCTCTGCAAAGTCCATGGGCATCGAGGTCAAGTAAGATGGGTAAAGTTGGAAAACGCATCCGCGCCGCACGCGAAGCATTCGTCGGCAAAGAGAACCTCACTGTTGAAGAGGCTGTGACGCTGATCAAGGCGAACGCAAACAGCAAATTTGACGAGACCATCGAGATTGCCATGAACCTCGGCATCGATCCGCGTCATGCGGATCAGATGGTGCGCGGTGTCGTCGGTCTGCCCAATGGCACCGGCAAGGACGTGCGCGTCGCCGTCTTCGCCCGGGGCGACAAGGCGGATGAGGCGAAAGCCGCTGGTGCCGACATCGTGGGCGCAGAGGATCTGATGGACATCATCCTAGGCGGCAAGATCGAATTTGACCGCTGCATCGCAACCCCTGACATGATGCCCGTCGTGGGCCGTCTGGGCAAGGTGCTGGGCCCCCGGAACCTGATGCCCAACCCCAAGGTTGGCACTGTGACCATGGATGTCGCCACAGCCGTGAAAGCGGCCAAGGGCGGTGAAGTGCAGTTCAAGGCCGAAAAGGGCGGTGTCGTCCATGCAGGCGTCGGCAAAGCTTCCTTCGAGACCGACAAGCTGGTCGAGAACATCCGCGCTTTCGTGGGTGCGGTCGCCAAGGCGAAGCCTACAGGCGCCAAAGGCTCCTACCTGCAGAAGATCGCCCTGAGCTCCACCATGGGTCCCGGTGTGACCGTTTCGGTCGAGAAGGCTGTCTCGGAGTAAACTGTCACTCCCACTGACAGGTCAGATCAGGCATCCGCGCAACTGCGGGTGCCTTTTCATTTTGACGATAAGTGTCTGTAGTTTGCCCGACAGACTGGAGACATGAAACTTGCTTTGGACCGGCCCGGGCGATAGCGTCTGGCCTGAGGCAGCCGTGGCTCCTCCGCTGCTCCAGCAAGATGAGAAAGCCCTTTGCCCCCAGATCAACCGGACGACAGCGCCGCCCGTTTGCAGCGGCTTCGTGAAATCCGCGCCATCGGGATCGCGGCCCTGCATGAGGGGCCGGGTCACCTGAACCTGTGGGATTACCTGACTGAGCTGAAAGCGCTGCGTCTGCGCGGCCATAAGATCGAGTGGCGCGAGGCAAAAATCGCCTTGTTGGTCGCGATGCGGGAGCGGGCGACGCAGGTGGTGGGCAGTCTGAACACCCTGCGGGCCCTGTGCCAGGAGAGTGATGTCCCGGATCGTTTCACCGCTTTCGAGGCCCTCGTGACGCGGTCTCTGGGGGGGATCCGGCTGACCAACCATGCATTCGGTGCGCAGCGATTTTGCGACATCTCGCATGAACCGGTCTGGGCCCGGGTCAGCGCGCATCTGGATGCCTTGTGCGCCCATGGCTATGAGGCCTTCCTGAATTCCGGCACGTTGCTGGGGGTGGTGCGGGACAAGCGGCTGATTGATCACGACGATGACATCGACCTTGCGGTGCTTCTGAAGGCCCGGAGCAGTGCTGCGGCGGCGGTGGAGTGGCTGGCCCTGCGCGACAGGCTGCACCGTGACGGGCTGCTGGATGAGGCGGCCATCACCGACCCGAGCATTCTGAAGCTGCTGCCGGTGGAGGCGACGCAGATCGATCTTTTTCCCGCCTGGTCGGAGCAGGGACGGCTGTTCGTCTATCCGCATACCTGCGGCGAGCTTGCGGTGGCGGATGTCCTCCCGCTCGGGATCTGTGAGGTGACCGGAAATCCGGTTCCGGCGGATCCCGAAAAAATGCTCGCGCTCAATTACGGCGCGGACTGGCGTGTGCCCGATCCCTATTTCAAATTTCCATGGGCGCAGGCGAAAGAGCGGTTCAGCGACTTCCTGTGCGGCCTGAACCCGTGACCGCGCCGGGATCATCCCGCGCTGGGGTCGGCACGATCCTGACCTACGGCACATTCGATCTGTTCCATGTGGGCCACCTGCGCCTGCTGCGCCGCCTGTCTGAATTGGGCGACCGGCTGGTTGTGGGATGCTCCACCGATGGGTTCAACCAGTCGAAGGGCAAGATCACGGCCGTGCCCTATGCCCACCGCGCTGAAATTCTGGCAGGCTGCCGCTATGTGGATCACGTCTTCCCGGAGGAGAACTGGGATCAGAAGCGCGCCGATGTGCTGCGCTACGGTGCGCAGGTCTTTGCCATGGGCGATGACTGGGTGGGCAAGTTTGACTTTCTGGGCGATCTTTGTGCGGTACTCTATCTGCCGCGTACTGAAAACGTCTCAACCACAGAATTGAAGGACCTGATACAGGCCATGCGCGGGGCTGTGGAGCAGCCTTTGCAGACGCATGAAGCTCAGCATCAGCGCAAGCATGAGGTGTGACACAAAAGACCTTATGCCCCGCCTGCACCAGATAACCTGCACCAGATAACCTTCACCAGATAAACTGCACCAGATAAACTGGGCCAGACTACCGGCACTGGACAACCTGCACCAGACAACCGATTTGGCCCTTGGCATTCCTGCCCGATCCTACTACGAGAACCCTTGCATGATAGCGCACGATTCGTCGTGCGCTTTTTGCGCTTCGTCCGAGATGGCGGGTGGACGGGGAAACCGGTTCATAATTCCTGCCTGAGATGGGGAATGACTGTGACTTTTCGTGGGCATCGCTCTCGGACGGTCTTGGAAAGGACCCGTAAGGACCCGATGTCAGGCAAACCCGCCTGATAGATACGAGCCTCGGAGGGTCCTCCCTCCGAATAATTTGGAGTGAAACTGTGGATAGAGCACAAAAAGAACAGCTGGTCGATGAACTCGGCCAGATCTTCGAGAGCTCTGGCGTTGTAGTGGTGAGCCACTATGTCGGTCTGACAGTTGCCGAAATGCAGGACCTTCGTGCGCGCGCAAGCGCTGCGGGCGGGTCTGTGCGTGTTGCCAAAAACAGGCTCGCCAAGATCGCCCTTGAGGGCAAGCCATGCGCAAGCATCGCTCACCTTCTGACGGGTATGACCGTTCTCACCTATTCCGAGGATCCTGTGGCTGCGGCCAAGGTTGCTCAGGCTTTTGCCAAGGATAACCCAAAGCTGGTTATCCTCGGCGGGGCGATGGGTGCGAATGCGTTGGACGCCGCCGGTGTCGAAGCCGTGTCCAAACTGCCATCGCGCGAGGAGTTGATCTCCACGCTCGCGGGTATGCTGGGCGCACCAGGCTCGAACATCGCGGGGGCCATTGGCGCACCTGCAAGCAACATCGCATCCATCCTGTCCACGATCGAAGACAGGGCTGCGTAAGCGACAATACCGTCACATCGGCGTAGCGGTTGAAACTGCGCGTTGGAAACACATATCGTTAACGGAAAGAGCTAAAACATGGCTGATCTGAAGAAACTGGCAGAAGAGATCGTTGGTCTGACACTGCTTGAAGCACAAGAACTGAAAACAATCCTCAAAGACGAGTACGGCATCGAGCCTGCAGCCGGTGGCGCAGTCATGATGGCGGGCCCTGCTGGCGCCGCTGCGGAAGAGGAAAAGACCGAATGCGACGTCGTTCTGAAGAACGCCGGCGCATCCAAGATCAACGTGATCAAGGAAGTCCGCGCGATCACAGGTCTCGGCCTGAAGG
>Ga0136559_1000349_pt1 | contig 16129 bp, 19 predicted proteins | sample AntRauMeHopE1496_FD_104633 | JGI IMG/M metagenome (GOLD analysis project Ga0136559, IMG submission 104633) | Saline lake microbial communities from Rauer Islands, Antarctica - Metagenome Hop E1 #496 | ecosystem: Environmental > Aquatic > Non-marine Saline and Alkaline > Saline | place... | reverse complement strand
ATGCTTGGTTTCACCCTGAATCACACAGCCGAGGCAGATCACTGCATCAATACCTTCTTCCTGTGCAAGCCATTGAGCGGCTAGTGATAGTTCAAATGAACCTGGAACGTTCTTTCGGATGATATTTTCCTTCTTAGCTCCATGCTCAATTAGGGTTTGGTAGGCACCGGAAAAGAGTGCCTCAGTGACGCCTTCGTTCCATTCGGAGACGATGATTCCAAAGGTTTTACCGCTGATGTCTTGTATGTTTTTAGATGAATGGGCGCTGAGACTTTTATGGGATGAGGACATGTGGAGAGTTGTGTTAAATAATAGGAGGTTAGAATCAAGAGGATAGTATCAAGTAATTAGATGTTAGTATTAAGACTTTAGAGCCAAAAGTTAGTATCAAGTAATTAGATGTTAGTATCAAGAATTAAGAGTCAAGAGACAAGGAGTTTAGAATCAAGATGTTGATATCAAATATCGGAACTTTAGAATCGGGAGGTTAAATTCAAGTATCAAGAACTGAGAGTTTAGAATTAGAATTGATAAATCTGATCGTTTATGGAAAGATAAATGGTATCTGGATTGTTTTTGGGAATAAATGGGAATAAAAAAAGAGTAAGACCTCAAGGCCTTACTCTTCTAGAATGCGTTGCAATCAAAGCATTACTTAGCGGCAAGGCCTTCTAAGCGGGCTTTATGTTTTCTTGCTGAAGAAAACTCAAACGACTCATAATACTTGTCCTCAATAGTACCATAAGTAGCAATAGCCTCATCAATTTTACCTGATTCTTCGTAAGCAATTGCTAGTTTATTCAAATACTTTGGAGTGAAATACTTATTTTCATTAGTTTCTGCTGCCTTTTTATAGTTGGTGATTGCAGCATCTACATTGCCCAACTCCATATTGGCATCTCCGACAAGCGAATATGCTTTTGCCTGTACCAAATAGTCATCAGCTGAGAATTGCTCTAGGTGGTTCAATGCCTCCTGGTAGTTTCGCTCCGAAAGGTTGATCGATCCGATATAGAAATGAGCCAAGTTTGCAGCATCAGTTCTGGGATATTCTTCTACGATGGACAGAAATCCCGGATTGATGCCATCACCGTTCAAAGCCAACTGAATGCTGTCTTGCTCGAAGAAGTAAACCGCCTGAAACATTTCCTTTTGGGCGGTTTCATTTTGGTTTGCAGTATTAATCTGGAAGAATAATATTCCGCCAATCAAAACTATGGCAGCGACTAATACGCCTGCCAAAATTTTGCTGTTATTTTTCAAAAAGTCCTCACCCTTTTCTAATCTTGAAGCGATTACTTCCGGATTTTCCAGTAGCTCAGTTTGATCGTTTGCTTTTTTTGATTGTTTTGTTGCCATGTTACTCGATTTTCAGGCGCAAATATACGGTTTTTATAATTTAACCAAAGGGAAATACAAAAGCCATGAATTTGATTCTCTATTCATGGCTTAAGGTCTTGATTATAAATTGTTTACTCCATCACAAAAGGATAGTCCTCTTGCATGTATACATCTTTAAAGGCATCCATTCCATCAGGCCAAGGAGATTCATCAGCAAATTTGACTGCATCAGTTACCTGCTTTTTCACTTTTGCGATAATCGCTTCGATCTCATCCTCCGTCAAAATTTTATTGTCACGGATCGTGCCTAGCACCTGCTCCACCGGATCTCGCTGCTTGTACTCTTCCACCTCTTCTTTGGTGCGGTATTTTTGGGGATCAGACATCGAGTGGCCTTTGTAGCGATACGTTCGCATCTCCAGCAAAGTAGGTCCATCTCCTTTTCGAGCTCGATCTGCCGCTTCAGCCACTGCTTCGTGTACTGCCTCGACGTTCATTCCGTCTACTGTGAAAGAAGGCATATCGTAAGATTCCCCAAGGGTAGAAAGATCATCGACGTTCGAGGAACGTTTCACAGCTGTACCCATTGCGTAGCCATTGTTTTCAATTACAAAGATGACCGGTGTTTTGTACAGCATGGCCAAGTTTAGCGATTCGTGAAAAGCTCCCTGACGTACTGCTCCATCACCCATATAGCAAATTGCAACATTCTTCGATCCTTTGTATTTTTCAGCAAAGCCAATTCCAAGTCCCATGGGTATCTGCGCGCCTACAATTCCGTGGCCACCGAAGAAATTTTTCTCTTTGTCAAATATGTGCATCGAACCACCTTTTCCTTTGGTAGTTCCGGTAGCTTTTCCAAAAAGCTCTGCCATGACGGCTCCGGGATCAGTCCCTAATCCCAATGGGTGGGCATGGCATCTGTAAGCGGTAATCCACTTGTCGTCTTTCTCCAAAGCGGAGATCGCACCTGAGGCACAAGCTTCCTGGCCAATGTACAGGTGACAAAAACCTTTGATTTTTTGCTGTCCGTAAAGCTGACCCGCCTTCTCCTCGAATCTCCTCATTAGGAGCATGCTCTCGTACCAGTAAGAATAAGTTTCTTTCGAATAGTTTACCTTAGACTTGGTTGCTGCAGTTTTCTTTGCCATATCTTAAAATCAAAATGTGCTACTTTTAGACTTCAAATATAATCAACCATCCCTAAAAATCAGGCTACCGCCAAAATAATTACCCTGTCGCATGTATCTGAAGTCGCTTGATCTTATCCAATTCAAAAATCACGAAAAGCTTCATTTCGATTTCAGTAGCCAATTGAATTGCTTTGTTGGGCTAAATGGAAGCGGCAAAACGAATATTCTTGACGCTATCCACTACCTCTCGCTCACCAAAAGTGCAGTACAATCAAGCGATAGTCTCAATGTGCAGCACGAGCAGGAATTCTTTGCCATTAAAGGCGAATTTGAACTCAGCGAAAAAAAAGTGGAGGTTCGCTGTACGTTCGAACTGGGGAAGAAAAAGCTCATCTATCAAAACGGAAAAGCACTCGACAAAACGGCAGAACATGTGGGATTGATTCCCTTGGTATTGATTGCGCCAGATGACACGGAGCTGATCAAAGGTGGGAGTGATGGTCGGCGAAAATTTTTCGATGGGTTGATTTCTCAGTTGGATCGTGGCTACTTGGACAAGTTGATTCGGTATCACCATTTTATGAAGCAGCGAAATGCATTGCTTAAGCAATTTGCAGAAACGGGACGGCGAGATCTCACTTTATTAGAAGGCTACGATCGAGAGCTGATTGGCTTGAGCAAGTTTCTGGCTTTGCGAAGATCGGAATTGCTCCAAGAGTTAGCTCCGCTCCTTCAGCGGGACTATGCCGAAATCTCCCAGGGACAGGAAAAAGTCACGATCACCTATGAGACGGAAGGGCTTCGGGAAGATTTTGAGTCGTATTTCTTTAGCCTTCGGAAAAAAGATCTGATTACCAAAAATAGCAATGCCGGAATCCATAAGGATGATTTCAATTTTCAGATAGGCGGGCACCCGATTCGGAAAATCGGCAGTCAGGGCCAGCAGAAGTCATTTATCATTGCGCTGAAATTGGGGCAGTTTCAGATTTTCGAGCATGCCAGAGGCGAGAAGCCGCTTTTATTGTTGGACGATATTTTTGATAAGCTCGATGATCTTCGGATTGCACAGCTGATGCAATTAATCTCCAAGCAAACTTTTGGACAGATATTCCTGACCGATGCCCGTCCCGAACGATCCAAGAAGATTCTGGGGGATTTAGATGCGGAGGTGAAGTTTTTTGAGCTGGGGGAAATGTTAAAAAAGTAATATGTATATCCGCAATGATGCCAGTAGCCTAATTTTCTTCGTTTTTTGGGACCGAAGACCGAAGTCCGAAGACCGAAACGCCCAATTATCAATTGTGCGCCAATTATATTCTTGCCTCTTCTGCTTACTGGCTAAGTAGAGGTTAATCAAAAAATGTAACTAAAAGAGGCCGAAGGCTCTTAATTACTTTTTAAGCCTATAGCCTAAATTGACTTTAAAATTGACAGGAAATATCCCATCGGTATCCGTGCGATCAAAATAGTATATTGGTCCAACACTTCCCAAAAGTGTCCATTTTTCGTAGGCTCTCTTGAATCCCCAAGTAAAGCCTACTGCCATGGAATAATTTTCATTAATCCTTACATTCCCTGCGATCCTTGGTCCGCAGAAAAGATATCGAAGTGCTAAAAATTTCGACTGCCATTTACTTCGATCTTTTGGAGGTTGTAATAGTTTCTGACTTGAATGTCAGCAAATGAAGCGATTTGACTTTGAAAGTCACTTTTACCATATGTGGCATTTTCTCAGGGTAGGAGTATTGTAGCCTATCCCAGGAATAAGCGCGTTAAGACGCATTTATTTTTTCACCTGTCCGAATAAGGGGAAATTGATGAAAACTGGTAAAAGGAAAAATAATTGGTTTAAGATCTGGATCTTACTCCGTATAGTTCTAAAGTAATTTTGAAACCAACAAACTTCACTCGCCTAAATCAAAAAAAAATACCCGCCATCGAGTATTTTCTTAGGGTTTTAACACTTTTTTTGACTAAAATTCCTGAATTCTAGTTCTTAAGTAATCTTTTTAGTTCAGATTTAATATTCCTGAATCAAAATCTGAGCAGGAATATGAAGCTTTTTATGGAGTTTTCGGATCATCGAAAGGCTAAGTTTTCGTTTTCCTGAAAGGATTTCTGATTTTCTAGATCGAGCTCCTAGAATCTCTGACAGATCTGATTCGGTCATGTTCATTTGTTCCAATCTGAATCTAATAGCGTCTAATGGATTGGGCTGTGAAATTGGATAATGCTCATTTTCAAATTCTTTAATCAAGATTGAAAGCACCTCCAATTCGTCAGATTCTGAGGTTCCTGACGCTACAATACCTTGCATAAGTTCGTACACTCTTTCAAGTGCAGATTCATATTGATTATCGTTTTTTATGGGTCTTATCATTTGCTATATCAAAATTACTTCTGCAGAAGGTTTTTTATTTTACCGGGATCCTGCCTTACATCATAAAAAGTGATGATTTCGATTTCCTGCATTTTAAGATCTATTCGATAGAAGAAACTGGTTTGTTTTGAAACGTTACAGCGGTAAACGCCTCCGAGTTCCCGCGATTTTGGGCAGCTTTCAGGATGAAGGGATATTTGAGTGATTTTCTTATCCAGTTTTGCTAAAAATTCCCTTTTTACTTCCATTCCCCACTCTTCCAAGAGGTAGGCAGTCAAGTTTTCAAGTTTCTTTTCGGCCAGCTCTGAAATAAAAACTTTCATTTTCCTAATCGATCAATTACCGCCCGATAAGGTTTTCGTTTGCCTTGGTCCAATTGAGCAATACCTTTTTTTATGTCTTCTTGCTGCTCAGCGGTCAAATCAGGCCAGAAATCATCTGTTTCGTTTTTGACAAAATCTACAAGTCTTGAAATGAATTCTTCATCCTCGCTGTCAAGAATGGTCTTTACCAATTGAATTTTTGATGTGTCGATTTGCATATTCTCTCCTTTGACGGAATTTACAAAGAATAATTTTTCTAATTCAAAATTGCTGGATTCCCTATTTAGGTATTTGTTTTACATCCAGAAAATCGTGTCAGAATTTGATAAAACCTCTCTTGGTTGTTTGCTTCCGTCATCCTTGCAAGAAAGCAAATAAAATAAGATTAGTACCATCATTACGTAAATCCATTTTCTATCATTTCCACAAATCCGCCGGATATGCTCCCGAATTATGTAGGCCTTTTAGCGCTTCGATTACGACAGGTTTATCTTCGGTATAGGTCACTCCAAACCAAACTTTACCGCCTTCCAAGATTTCGAAAGCAGCCTTGCCTTCCAGGATCAAGTTATTTGCAACGGTAGGGATATAAAATTCAGATTTTAGATTGCTCTGATTGGCGGGAAGGAATTCATTCCACATTCGCTCAATATCTGCAAAGACCTCTGCATGGAATCCCCAGAAGTTCATGCTTACTGGCGTGTTTTCTGCGATTTCAAGCACTTCGCTTTCGCCTCTGCTCAGGATTTGATTGCCATCACGAGCGATGGAAGTTCGCTCCACCATTCCGATCAGCTGACCTTTTGCATTGGTCTCGCAGACTCCTCGGCTGACGGTGCCATGCTCGGAAAGCACATTCTGAATTGCATAGCCCACCATTGCGTGGAGATCTGTTTTTACTTCAGTGGAAAGAAATTTCCCCAATACCTCAAAAGCCTCTTTTCCATAAAAATCATCTGCATTGATTACGGCAAATGGTTCGTTGATCGCATCTTTTGCACAAAGTACTGCATGCGCTGTTCCGAATGGCTTCACCCGATCGGCTTGCTTTAGATTTGCAGGTACAAAGCTGTCCAAAGATTGAATTACCCAGTCTACTTCGATTTTTCCTTCGAGTTTGGGCAGAAATTTCGCTTTGGCTATTTCCAAAATTTCTTCTCTTACGATAAATACCACTTTGCCGAATCCGGCTTGAATCGCATCAAAAATGGAATATTCCAGGATGGTTTCTCCACTGGGGCCAAAGCCGTCAATTTGCTTGTTTCCGCCATATCGGCTGCCCATTCCTGCGGCAAGTACTAAAAGTGTTGGTTTCTGAGTCATGTTCTTTTTTTTGAAAGTCTATTTTAAAACATTAATCGCGGAGGTTTCGCCGAGAAGCACGAAGAATATTTTGATAGGTTCTATTTACTGGTTTAATTCTGATTTGTCTGATTCTCTTAAAGCTGATCCTTACACACCATTACGAAATTGCGATTGATGAATAATTTTTCTTAATGGGGGCAAAATTAGAGGTTTATCCAACTAGGACAAGTGGGGGATTATAAAAATTGGTAACAGCTCAGTTTCTAACAGCTCAATCTTAATTTGAAAATGATCCTTGATTGGTAATATGATTGAAATTTGAACTGGTTTTCAAAATTTTTACAGTATTAAATAGATTACTGGTTTAAAAAACATCTCAAAATTCATTTATTTGTAAAAATATATTTACTTTCAAGTCATTTCCTCAACAAACCATTAACCTTATTACGAATATGAAAAAAATTGAAGCGATCATTCGAACCTCACGCTTTGATCAGATCCACAAGTGCATTGCTGGTTTAGGAGTGAAGTTTCTCTCCTTTTATGAAATCAAAGGGATGGGTTTTGAGCATGCGCGGCAGGAGATGTACCGGGGCGTATCCTATGAGCCCACCTATATTCCGCGCACCAAACTCGAAATTATCGTCCCAGATGAGCAAGTCGATTCTGTGATCCAATGTATCCTCAGTGAAGGAAAGACAGGCGAAATCGGAGATGGGAAAATCTTCGTATTCGATGTCCTTGAAGCCTACCGAATCCGAAACGGCGATACCGGCGAGCATGCTCTTTAATCTTATCCACTAAAAAATATACCTCTCAAACCTATTTTACTCATGCAAGAATTATTTACTGTAAATAATCTGTGGATGATGATGGCTACTATCTTGGTCTTCGTCATGCACTTGGGATTTGCCAGCTTGGAGGCTGGACTCACCAGATCCAAAAACACAGTCAACGTTTTATTTAAGAATACAATTATCCCCGGAATCGGGATTTTGACCTATGCATTTATTGGATTCAACTTGATGTATCCCGGTGCGGAGTATGCGGGAGGATTTATCGGGTTTTCTGGCTTTGGATTGTCTCTGCCTGAAGGTTGGGATACCAGCAATTACAATGAAGGCTATACTTATTTTACTGATTTTATATTTCAGGCTATGTTTGCTGCTACGGCGGCCACCATCGTCTCAGGTGCAGTGGCTGAGCGCGTCAAACTCGGGCCTTTCATTACCTTCTCTATATTATATGTTGCCATTTGCTATCCTATCGTAGGCATGTGGAAGTGGGGCGGTGGATTTCTCAACACAATGGAAACTCCCTTTTACGATTTTGCGGGTTCGACGATTGTGCATTCAGTAGGAGGCTGGGGGGCTTTGGTAGGAGCCTATTTGGTCGGTCCAAGAATCGGGAAATATACCGCTATCGGCATGAAGGCAATTCCAGGACATAATATACCGATGGCAGTCATAGGCGTATTTTTACTTTGGTTTGGATGGTTTGGGTTCAATGGAGGATCTGTTCTCAGCGCTAGTCCCGGACTGGTTTCCAAGGTATTTGTGACGACTTCCATCGCTGCTTCGGCTGGCGCATTTGGTGCTTTGATTGTTTCCTATTGGAAATTCAAAACTTACGATATCACCATGGTGCTGAATGGAATCTTGGCAGGTCTAGTGGGAATCACTGCAAGCGCTGATCAAATGGGGGTAGGTGAATCTGCTATTATCGGTGTTATCGGTGGCGGTTTGGTGGTGTTCGGAGTTGTATTTTTCGACAAAATCAAAGTTGACGACCCGGTTGGAGCGATCTCAGTTCACTTAGTGGGAGGGATCTGGGGTACTCTGGCGGTTGGGATTTTTGGAGATTTGGCAAGTTTGAATCAAATCGTGTCACAGCTGATAGGAATAGGGCTAGTAGGCGCGTTCTGTGTTGCATTTGCCTGGATTATTTTCTTCACTTTAAAAAAGACGATTGGAATCCGGGTGGATGAAAAAGAGGAAACTGAAGGCTTGGATATCAATGAGCATGCAATGCGTGCCTATCCGGATTTTGCGACTAGAGATTAGTAGATTAACTGAAAAATACGATTATAAAAAAAAGCCCCGATTGGTGAATCGGGGCTTTTTACGTCATAATGACAATTGAAAGTAGCGGTTGAGCACTGGTTCGTGGTCCTTTCCAAACATCGAATAACACCAGTCTTTAAATTCTTGTACTTCGTTTGGTAAAATAAGTCGAAGTCCTTTTCTAAGCTCTCGTTCAAATAAATATCTGGAAAAGCTTACTTTCTGAAGAATTGTCTTAACATATTCTATCATAGTCTAAAGAGTTTACGGTTTATTAACTGATTTTAAGTTCCAATACGGCGGCATTTCTGCCAATGTTGCGTTATTTTGAGAATTAAAGAATAGAATTATCCCTATTTTCGCAACTATGAACAAAACGTTTGTCCGTTTCATTTTCGTATATTTTTCTTTCTTGGCAGCTGGATTTGCTCAAGCTCAGGAGGTCAATATCGAATTAGGCCCTGACGAAATCGGCCTAAATGAAACTTTCACCATTAAGGTAACGCTGTCTGACGAAAAAATCAAATCTTACGATCAATTTCCTGAAATTACCGGTTTCCAAAAGCAGGGAATTTCACAGTCGTCGTCCATGAATCTGATTAACGGGCAGATGAGTAGTTCAAATAGTATTATACAATATTATAAGCCTTCCAAAAAAGGCACATTTTCAGTTCCATCTTTCGATATTACAATCAACGGCCAACCCTATTCCTCAGGCGGGAAAAGAGTTCAGGTGGTGGACGCTGTGAGTTCCGGTCGATTGAGTGGAGCCGGGATCGATCCTTTTGCAGACTTTTTTGGCAGAAGTGCAGAGCAGCCTGAGTTTGTTGAGCTTGATGATGATGCATTCTTTTCACTATCGGTGGATAAAGAGCAGGTGTATCAGGGTGAAGGATTTAATATTTCCTTGGCATTTTTCATGTCTGAGGAGAATCTGGCTCCATTTCAGTTTTATGAGCCCGGGAAGCAGCTGGATGCAATTTTGAAACAAATCAAACCGACTAATGTCTGGGAGGAAAACTTTAACATTACCAACATTGACCCTGATAAAGTCACCATCAATGGCAAAAGATGGACTCGATTTAAGGTGTATGAGGCGACCTTTTTCCCTTTTTCCGAAGGAGAAATAGAAATCCCCCGCATCCCATGGGAAATGATCAAATATAAGGTGGCCAAGAATCCTACGTTTTTTGGAGCCAATCGGCAAGAAGACTTTAAGACCTTTTATTCCAGTGCCAAAACTATTAAAGTGATTCCATTGCCTCCTCATCCTTTGCGAAATGAGGTGACCGTAGGTCAGTTTCAACTTCGCGAAAATATTACCAATGTAGAGGTAGAGACCGGACAGGGTTTTGATTATAATTTCGGGATCTCCGGAGTCGGCAATATCAATGCGATCTCAGCGCCGAAGCGGATTCCAACTGCCAATATGAATACCTTTGATCCTAATGTAAGACAGCAAATCAATCGTGGGTACGGTAGGGTTTCCGGGATAAAAGATTTCAATTATTACATCACTTTTACCGAGGCTGGGGACTATGACCTGAGTAAAAATTTCGAATGGATCTACTTTGATCCAGAGCGGGCGGTCTACGATACGCTCAAGTCGGACGCAGTGGTCAGAGTAGTGGGCGAGAGTAAGACCAATGAGTCGATTTCAAGCCAAAGATTGGGCGGATTGTATGATCGAATCGGCGTGGAAGACAATCGGTTTTTAAACGAGAAGTATAAGTACTATTTTACGTCGGCAATCAATGTACTTTTATTGCTGACACTAGTCATGATTGCAATATTGATTTTAAGAAGAAAATAATGGGTAATTCATTTGGGAAGCTATTCAAAATCACCACGTTTGGCGAGTCACACGGGGTAGCTTTAGGAGTAATCGTCGAGGGCTGTCCGGCAGGATTGGAAATCGATGAAAGTCAGATCATCGCAGAGATGCAGCGCCGAAAACCCGGTCAATCCAAAATCACAACTCAACGAAAGGAAGAGGACGAAATCGAAATTCTTTCGGGTGTCTTTGAGGGGAAAAGTACTGGGACACCAATCGGGATTGTCATTCGCAATGCAGATCAGAAGTCCAAAGATTATTCCCACATCTCTGACAAATTCCGTCCTTCACATGCCGATTACACTTATTTTGAAAAATACGGAATTCGGGATTACCGTGGTGGGGGAAGAAGTAGCGCTCGGGAAACAGCTGCGCGAGTAGCAGGCGGAGCTATTGCAAAGCAACTTTTGGCTACGAAAGGGATCACTATTCAAGCCTATGTTTCTCAAGTCGGAGAATTGAAGCTTGCCAAAGATTATTCTACATTAAATCTGGCGGAAGCCGAAAATAATATGGTACGTTGCCCAGATCCTGAGACTGCCGAAGCAATGATCGCTTTGATCGACTCTGTCAGATTGGATCGAGATACCATCGGCGGTGTGGTATCGTGCGTGATTACAAATACCCCTCCAGGATTAGGAGAACCTGTCTTTGACAGATTGCATGCAGAATTGGGCAAAGCCATGCTGAGTATCAACGCCGTGAAAGGATTTGAATATGGAAGTGGATTTGAAGGTGTAAAAATGAGAGGGTCGGCTCACAATGATGCCTTTGTACAAGAAGGTAAAAAAGTAAAAACGACGACCAATCACTCCGGAGGAATCCAAGGAGGAATCTCCAATGGTGCTGATATTTATTTCAGTGTGGCGTTTAAGCCCGTCGCTACGATTATGCAAGATCAAGCTTCGGTAAATGAAGCCGGCGAAGCTGTGACTGTTTCCGGCAAAGGGCGACACGATCCCTGTGTAGTCCCGAGAGCGGTACCGATTGTGGAAGCGATGGCAGCCTTGGTCATAGCCGATTATCTTTTGATATCAAAAACCGATAAACTGCAAGACTTATAAACCCCTACTCATGCGAAAGAAAATACCCTTACATACCCAGATCATCATCGGACTTGTTCTAGGTTTGATTTTTGGATTAGTGGTAATCAATACTTCCATATCCAACTCTTTCACATTAGATTATATCAAACCTTTCGGAACTATTTTCATCAATGGACTGAAAATGATCGCTGTTCCTTTGGTGTTGGCTTCCTTGATTGTGGGTGTTTCCAATTTGGGTGACATCTCTAAATTGAGCCGAATTGGAGGGAAAACCATTGGGATTTACTTATTAACCACTGTCATTGCAGTCAGCATCGGTTTGGTTCTGGTGAATGTATTCCAGCCTGGGAAAAGCCTGCCGGTAGAAACGCGCGAAAGCCTGATGAGCCTTTATGAGGGAGATGCGGGATCGAAACTAGGCCAAGCTGCGGAACTTCAGAAACAAAGTCCCCTTCAACCCCTAATTGAGATTGTACCGGAGAATTTTTTCCTGGCTTCAACAGATAATTCTGCCATGCTTCAAGTGGTATTCTTCGCTATTCTTGTAGGCATCGCATTGCTTCAGATCTCAAAAGAAAAAGCAGATCCTGTGATTCGGTTTTTCGATGGATTGAATGAGGTTATCATTCAAATCGTAAACTACATCATGATGATTGCTCCATATGGAGTATTTGCTTTGATGGCTTCTTTGATCGTTGAGATTGCCGGGGAAAATCCTGACTCTGCGGTGCAATTATTATTGGCTTTGCTGAAATATAGCTTGGTCGTAGTTGGAGGCCTTTTAACCATGATTTTGATTGTATATCCGGCGATTTTGATGGCTTTCACGAAGGTGAAATATATAGATTTCTTCAAAGCCATCAGACCTGCGCAACTTTTGGCATTCTCCACTAGCTCTAGTTCGGCTACGCTTCCAGTCACGATGAAGCAGGTGGAAGAGGAGTTGGGAGTTTCAGAAGAGGTGTCAAGTTTTGTGTTGCCATTGGGAGCCACGATCAATATGGATGGGACTAGCTTGTATCAAGGCGTTGCAGCAGTATTTATTGCGCAGGCTTTGGGAATGGAACTCAGTATCACGCAGCAATTGATGATCGTGCTCACTGCAACTTTAGCCTCCATTGGATCAGCTGGAGTGCCTGGCGCAGGATTGATTATGTTGATTATTGTATTGGAATCTATTGGTGTGCCCGCGGCTGGTATTGCATTGATTATTGCACCGGATCGTATTTTGGATATGTTTAGAACAGTGGTCAATGTCACGGGTGATGCAGCGGTATGCACCGTGGTGGCAAGTACTGAGGGAGAACTTCCAGAAGGCTTGCTTCGCAAATCCAATCCGTTCACAGCCAATGAAAGTGTGCAGGATTCATAGTAAACTGAATTAGAAACTAGTAATAAAGGCGCTGCCGAATGATGGCAGTGCCTTTTTTGATTTAAAGAGAAACTCATTACTAGCTAAAAATTTCAGAATATAGAACGTCCGTATCTACTATTCGTTGAATTTGAACATGAGCCTATCCTTAGCATCAAATTATTATTTAAATTAACAGAATGGAAACTATCCTGATAGAAGTAGAAAACAGCGTACAATCCGAGGAAATTAAGTCGGCATTAAAAGCTTTGAATGTGAAATTTGTTACGTCTAAAGGTGACTCTAATTCTATAAAAATCGCTGAAAGCCTATCAAAAGGCCACATGGAGATGCTACAAGTAAAATCAGGAAAACTGAAAGCCAGAGATGCTCGGGATTTAACTGATGAACTGTGACCTATAAAGTCAGAACTGTTCCTGAATTTGAAAAATAGCTTAAAAAACTGCTAAAGAAATATCAATCTCTCAAGTCAGAATATATTAAGCTGATAGAGAAACTTGAAATTAACCCCTCAGAAGGAACTCCACTTTTTAAAAATTGCTATAAAATCCGGTTGTCAATAGCTTCCAGAGGTAAAGGTAAATCAGGCGGAGCAAGAGTGATTACTAATTTTGCTATTACTGATGATACAGTTTATTTACTTTCCATCTACGATAAATCAGGTCAAGAGAGCATTACCGACTCTTACATTAAAGCTTTGATTAGAGATCTTGATCAATGAGATTTTTCAACAAAAAAGGCTCTTTCATCATGTGAAAGAGCCTTTTTTGATACAGTAATAAATGAATCTTACTTCAGACTTCCTGTCATCTCCTCAGGTTTGACCCAATCGGTGAATTGCTCGGAAGTAAGTAGACCAAGCGCAATGGCGGCTTCTCGAAGACTTGTGCCTTCTTTATGTGCCTTTTTAGCAATTGCTGCGGCATTTTCATAGCCGATATGTGGATTCAGAGCAGTGACCAGCATCAGTGAGTTTTCCAAATGACGCTGGATCATGGGGCCATTTGGCTCGATTCCAATCGCACAATTATCATTGAAGGACACGCAGGCATCTCCGATCAGTCGTGCAGACTGAAGAAAATTGGCGGCGATCATCGGTTTGAACACGTTCAATTCAAAATGACCGTTGGAGCCACCGATTGAGATAGCCACATCATTGCCCATCACCTGAGCCGCTACCATGGTGATGGCTTCGACTTGTGTAGGGTTTACTTTTCCTGGCATGATGGAAGACCCGGGCTCATTTTCAGGAATCAGGATTTCTCCGATTCCAGATCGTGGACCAGAGGAAAGCATTCTTACATCATTGGCGATTTTCATCAAGGATACCGCCATTTGTTTTAGCGCGCCATGAGATTCTACCATTCCATCGTGTGCGGCAAGGGCTTCAAACTTATTTGGAGCGGTTACAAATGGCAGGCCTGAAAGCGTTGCGATTTTTTCGGCAACCAATTCAGAATAGCCTTGTGGCGTATTCATTCCAGTTCCAACAGCAGTGCCTCCCAGTGCAAGTTCTGAAAGATGCGAAAGTGTATTTTTCAAGGCACGAAGGCCATGATCCAGCTGCGCCACATAGCCGCTAAATTCCTGCCCGAGTGTCAATGGAGTGGCATCCATAAAGTGAGTTCTACCGATTTTTACCACATCTTTAAAAGCCTTTGCTTTTGCTTCCAGTGTGTCTCGAAGTTTTTGTACCCCAGGGATAGTCGTTTCTACAACCATCTTATAAGCTGCGATGTGCATTGCAGTCGGGTACGTGTCGTTCGAGGATTGCGACTTATTTACGTCGTCATTGGGATGGATTTTCTTTTGGGCATCTTCCAGAGAACCTCCCAAAAGCACATGTGCACGATAGGCGATCACCTCGTTTGAGTTCATGTTGGATTGTGTACCCGAACCAGTCTGCCAAACCACCAGTGGAAATTGATCGTCGTGTTGGCCAGCCAAAATCTCGTCACAAACCTTCCCGATGATCTCGGCTTGGTCAGCTTCCAATACGCCGAGTTCGGCATTGGTCTGAGCTGCTGCTTTTTTAAGAATTGCAAAAGCCTGAATAATCTCGATCGGCATGCGATTTTTCTCACCGCCAATTTTAAAATTGTTGATGGATCGCTGCGTCTGTGCACCCCAGTACTTGTCTGCCGGTACCTCAACCGGGCCCATGGTGTCTTTTTCTATACGAATATTCATGAGTATGATTTATTGGATGGAAATTCTGATTGCTAAAATACGGTCAAAATCTGAATCTCTAAAAGATGCCGAACCAATTCTCTTTAGGGTGAAGTTTTTTAAGTCAATCTTTTATTTGAAAGTTGAGCAGGTTGTAAAATATTCCTCTTGAATTTTTCACTTGTCGATTAAATAGAAGTATTGCTATCAAATAATTGAGGATGGTCAAGGTGACTGCTATAGTGGCATAGAGGTAATTAGGAGTGACCCAAACATAGAAAGCGGCAGTAGCTAAAAGAATCACCGACCAAAAACCCAGAAAAAAGAGTGCTCCGGGAAATAATCTATATCGAAGAAATAGAATGCATCCACGGGGAGTTTCTTCAATTGTCCCTAAAAGCAGTGGCAGGAAAGTATCTCCACGGTCTATTACTTTGGAAATCCGAAACCCATTTTGCCCGATGATTCCATTGAAAAAGGCAGATCGATCCTGCTGGGATCTACGATCTAGATAATTCACCTCTATAGTGACTTTATCGAGCTTGGAGAGCACCATTTTTTTTGAAAGGGCGCTTACCAAGGTTTCACTATGATAGGGAATGAGGTTCAATTGAAATTATTTTACTGCGATGCAGGAGATTTCCACATTCACATTTTTAGGAAGCTTGCTCACCTCAACTGTTTCCCGGGCTGGAGGGTTTGATTTGAAATACTGTCCATAAGCTTCGTTGATAGTTCCGAACTCATCCATATTCTTGATGAAAATGGTACATTTCACCACATGGGCAAATGAAAAATCGGCCGCTCTCAATATAGCCTCCATATTTTTCATGACTGCATGAGTCTCTTCGGTAATGTTTTCGATAAGCAACTCTCCAGATTCAGGGTCGAGTGCAATATTTCCCGATACATAAAGTGTGTTTCCCGCTAACACAGCTTGGGAATATGGCCCAATCGGTGCCGGTGCTTCTTTTGTAAATACGATTTGATTCGCCATTTTTTGATTTTTAAAAGATGAGTAAAGAACCTTGGTGGCTCGATTTAAGTTTTTTTTGGGAGACGGGAGACGGGAGACGGGAGACGGGAGAAGAGAGCCGGGAGACGGGAGAAGAGAGACCGAAGATTAAGGACGGAAGATGACTAATGCTGAATTTCCGATACTT
>Ga0136559_1000347_pt1:0-15000 | contig 16184 bp, 7 predicted proteins | sample AntRauMeHopE1496_FD_104633 | JGI IMG/M metagenome (GOLD analysis project Ga0136559, IMG submission 104633) | Saline lake microbial communities from Rauer Islands, Antarctica - Metagenome Hop E1 #496 | ecosystem: Environmental > Aquatic > Non-marine Saline and Alkaline > Saline | place... | reverse complement strand
CCGTTCTAGGAACGCTCGCGCAGGGCTTTGGACTGTACAGTTTACATACGGCCAGAAAAGTTAAGGTCAAGTAATATACATTCAGTGTGTAAGTTAGCCATTGTTAGGAAACGCTAACAAGACACGAATATCGGGTAGCTCGGCACCGTCCGTCTTGCGTGTAGGTTGATGCACCGCTGTTCCAGCTAGATGTGCATGTTGCATGGCTCGGCTGTTTAGCCGAGGTAATTGACTACGAAATTCACTCCAATGGGTACTACTACTGGGATAGCGTGCCCCAGGAAGACACTGGGTGGTGGGAGCGCTTGCTGCGAAGGGTCCCTGTGCATCCAAAGGGGGGGTTACCGGCCTTGCCGTGGCTAACGGTGTTCCACACGCTGCGGTCCACTTTTCCAACTCGTTCAACGCCTGCCGGTCGACATCGGTATGTCGCATCGAGGCCAGGGTTCGTGTATGCAAATCTCCCACATACCCTGATAAACGGGGGTGGTCAGTAATGAGACGTTGCCAGTGGAGAACGTACCCTGGCCAGCCAGTACACACAGGGTACTCGCGGTGAGTAGACGGTAGTCCAGCACCCGTGGGCGGCGAGGCAAAGATGTGCGTCACACCGCTGGCAAACGGATATTGTCCTCGCATGGTTCGATCCTGTGTATTTCTCTGCCACGCTCCACTCTCAAGGTCATGTATTGACACACACATGGCGGTGTGCCGTCCGTACCGGTCAAACATGGCCTGGGTTAAATTTTCGACGGTATAGGGAAGATACCCTCGTTGAAATGCGGCATCTAGGTCGATCGCACCGTCGCGTACACTGTCGGGCCAGACATGAGCGACAAATTCCAGGGCTAACACGTTTAGCGCATACACCACCACCGAGCACGCTTCTCCGTAGATTGCCAGTTGATGATCCAGCGGTTCAGGGAAAGGCGTGTAATAGTGCTCAAGAAACAGAGTCAACGGACACTGGGTACGCAAGCGGTGATGGAAGGCTTCCATGGACGGCGATGAGGGAACTGACAGATCGCCATAAACATATGCAAGAGTAAGACCTAGCTTGAGAATAGCGGGGGCGTAGTCGCGTGCCCAATGGCAACGGTCTGTGGTCGAAAATGCCCGTGCTTCGCATGGTATCTCTTCATTTCCATCGCTGGTCCATAGTTGAGATGATAACGGCTGAGATGTATAGGCTTTTCCTAAAAGCGACCGATACGGCAGTGGTTGACCTTCCACTGGCGGGTCCAAGATTCGGAGCCATAAAGACGACGACGACGTGAAGGACGGCAAGGACGACGATACCACTAATGGAACCACCCAGAGTGTACGTGCGATACTGAGGGACCATCCTGTCAGTAGCTGCGCGGCGCCTGTCATTACAACAGGCAGTGTAGTTACTTTTCCCTGATCGTCTGTTTGATCCGCGTGCATGTATTCTATCAGCCGTGTTACGGCTGGAAGACATGCCCGTGTATCAGCGTAGATGATCACAATGCGGTAGGCACGTACCGCTGCTGCATAGTATGACACTTCATCGAGTCGCAGGCGAGACCCATAGATCGTGGTCAGCATCTCAGGACCATACGCGGCTTGAAAAAGACGAATCAATGCCGGTAGTACTGTTATCGATGTTGATGAGAGTGATAGTGTCGTCGTCGTTGTTTCTACTTCCGGCTCTGCGTCAGTACTTGTATCGGAATCGTCCGCATCCGCGTCAGAATAGCCAGTATCTGTGTCAGAATCCGAACCGTCTTCGGATGATTCGGAGTTTTCGGCGTCTCTTGATGCATCGTTCTCTACAACTGGCGCAGATGCATCGTACAAGGCCAGGCAGCGTGTAGTTATCAATGTCCCGGCAACGGCTTGGCCCAAGACAGCTAGAGTCACATGAAGATCCGTATCAGATGCAAAGTACGGAAGAAGCGCAGTCACAGTGGCTTGAGCCGGTCCATTACGCTGGCCCAAACAAGGTAAGGAGTCGTAAGCATGTAATATACGCCGTGTGTCAGGAAGATAGGGTACATTACGAATAGGCACTCCGCGCGGAATATAGAGTGTTCTGTCGGTGAACTGAACAACTCCAGGTGTATTGCAATAGTGGGATGGGTAAGGTGTCGCGTAGGTATACACTAGATAGTCCACGAAACTGTATACCAGTTCCCTCGCGTGCAAGGGTTGTGTAATCCAGACACGCAGCCATTCAAGACGCTCGCGCAGCCATTGCGTCTGCACCGTGCGCGCTTCCGTAGTGGACACTGTTAATGCAGCGGCGCGGGGGCACGACTGCGGGCGATATGTACTCAGCATAGCGTTTCTATCAAGCACTATTGTAGTAGCGACCTCATCATCACGCGTACGTCGTATGGCTGTTTCGTCCAGATGAGAGTGTTCGCGTAGCCACCATGCACTCCATGCGTGTACTTTATCTGTACTCTCCACGGCATGTGTAGACATCCACGCTAAGAAGGCATCAATCTCCTCCGTAAGTCCAGCCACCAAATAGTCCGTCAGAGTCGTGATCGATGTGACATTTACCCACCGACCCGCCTCAATGTCCCATACACACGCGTGTGCGTTAGAAGCGACGGCGTGGCGCACACTACGACGTAAAGGACGCTGCGATGGGTAAACGTAGCGATAGCGTGTGTACACCCACTTGGCTAAGGTGTCAGCGGGTATCTCGCAATGGCGAAGAATATCCACCCAGAGTATCCACTCGTCCAAAGGAACCCCCATACACCATAGATCTAAGCAATTGGCTTCAGCTATATGTAACCGCGTCACTGTGGACAAAGGCGCAGAGCGGGGGGGGGAGGCGGTGGCTACAGAGTCGGGTGCAAATGGTGAGGCTGAACGATCCTTACGAGGACTTTTCGCTGTTGCATCCTCTGTATATAACCACGTCGTCAATAGCTTGTCCGGATGGAAAATAGACGCGCGATCCGCTAGACGTGAAGGGTGACACACGGTTTCGAGTGCATAGGCTGACGAGTACTTGAGTGTCCGTATAATACTGGCGTCCATAAAGTAGGCCACCATCCATGGGTTTTCGTCGCCAGAGTGACTAAACTCCTTGGCAGCTTTCTGTATATGTGGCATGTCAAGTTGTAACACACCCAACGTCGCCCATCGTGTTGGAGTCGGCTGCGCTGGGACACCGTCTGCGTACGATGCTGATGCGTCTCGCCACTGGCGAATTCCTTCCAAAGTACCCACTACCACAATGACTGGCACAGGCCCAGTAGGAGTACCTTCGCAGGTTCCATCCGCCGTACTGGTAAACGATGCAGTAGAGTCGGGTTCGATACGTGCAGAGACCACGATGTGACCTCCCTGTGTGGACGGAACATAATGACATACCGTCGTTAATGGTGCGATACAGTAGGCGCTAAAAGGCAGTGGAAGGCGATGTGTAAACAGTTGAGCCCAACGGTAATACACCCAGTCTACAGCTGTTCCCATTTGTAGTTACAGTGGTGGGTATAACGCTCGCCAAACCAAAAGGGTGTTTCTTGACACTTGTTTACGTTCACTCTTTGTTGTTTGTTTTTTTTTATGTATGTAGTGTGTAGTGTACTATATCGTCGCCGTGACGTTACATCTACTCTACACCCCCCCCCTCTACATGTACATTAACGATATTTTCCGTATTCAAACGTGGATGCCGGTCCTTCTGAACCGCTAACTAGCGAACCACTAAATGCACTGGCGGGTCTAGGATTTATACGCCCGGGCCGGGAAACGGTCGTATCTTTCACTTGTCGTCCTGATCCTTTTACGTTTGAGTGAGAGCTACTAAAGCCGAGGTTGAGTCCTGTACCACTACCGCTGACGCCGCCTCGATTAGAGGGTACCCGGCTATGCGTCTCACTGAATGGCTGAGACCCGCCACTTTGTACACTAGGGGGGATGGGGAACCCGCTTATCCTAGGGGTGTCTGCCATGGAGTTGAGCGCTTGCAATGTAGTTGCTGTGGGTTCCGCATAGCTGTCATCGTAGTTATCCATATAAGGCCAGACGACAGGTGTATCAGCTGTAGCATCGCCACGAGGGTCAACAGAACCCACAACAATGGGGTTGGTTGAGGAACGGTGATCTGACGTTCCTGAAACGACCGGGGGATGCAGTGTGTAGGCCCGCCAATTTAGATGTGTCGTCAGTAGTGCTCCTACGAACGCCATCAATCCCAGCGCGGCGCCAATACCCGCGGAATAGACCAGGTTAGATGTCTTGGGAAGAGGGTAACTACATGCCATCCATTTACATGGAATAGCGCCGATGTCAGCATACTCCTCAATACTTGGTAGCTGGCTGTACACGTCGTCGCCATTTTTCCCACACGACGCAGAGTTTCGACGGGTGACCTGTGTATACACCATAAGTTTGAATGTCCCCTTCAGCTCGTTGTAAAACGTCGCTGAAGGTGAGGGACTTGCTGTCTCATCTGACACTTGTCGGCGTTGAGAGAGTGCTCGTGTGGTTGTATGAGATGCCGTCAAACTGGCACACAGTGTTGCACGCGCGTCGGGCTGGACCGTGGCATCCAACGTCAGTGCCCATCGGTCCCAGGCTGAGATCCCACCACCTGCCACTGCCTGGTTGCGTTTCGGCTCGATGGCAACTTGAAGTGTGTATTCCGTAGGAGTGCATATCGCCGCAGAGGTGGGTACCCAGAGAAGCGTATAGGCCGGCGGTGGCGGAGCCACCGCGCCCGTTGCGGCCCGTTTTGTCACTCCTGACGGTACACGACCAGGGGTAGGACATACTGCACCGTACACTACCCACGGATGCCAGGCGGTGCAGGGCTGGCCGCGCGCACACCGTGTAACAACATGCGGGCGTTTGGAAGGACACACTTGCTGGGCTAGACGCATGGTGGTTTGTATATCTTCATGTTCTGCTGTGCATCCCGAATGACTGTAGAAGGTAGCGACCCACTGGAATTGTTCATCCGTCAGTTGCCGGTGAAACGCATCACACGGTTGAGTGTTTCCCGCTGAGGATCCCACTGTTATTTCCCGCTGGGCCAATGACAAGCATTGAACTGGGATGGTCTCTGGGATCACGGTATGCGGGAGACGGTCGCATGCCTCACTGGGGGCGCATACTCCGCCTGTAGCTGTAGTTGAAACCTGGACAAGCGGTTCTTGCAGTGAACGGCGCCGTTCAGCAGCACGAGTATCTGCCTGGCGTTTCATAGCGGTGGCATCGGGCGTTGGTGTAGCGTCCGCTTCCGCTTCAGTCCATGGATCGCATCGTGCCCCGTGAACGGTCATGGCGAACATTGGAGCGAGTGTCGGGAGGCGGTTTATATTCTCTTGATGTAGCATGTCCCGATGTAACGACTCGAGAGTCTGGTGGTGAGGTCCAGCCACAACATGAACATTAGACGGGTGCGCGGCTTCGGAGACGGTAATAGAGAAAAACACTGGAAGAAGTTGGTCCAAAGTGCGTACAGATCCAGGTGATGTTTTCCAGGGCGTCGTTATACCCGAGTCGTACTGCAGAGTTAAGCGCAGCGGACACACGAGGTGACAAGGAGTGCCTGGGTTGCCGCGAGTCAGTTGCGGAGCAAATAGGTTGCTGTTATAGACAGGTAAAGGGGTGGTTTGAGACTCTTCGCATAGATCACGGGCGTGTCTACGGCCGGATACCAGACGATCCATCGACCATTGTGAAAATCCCAAGCGAACACCGAATGCATGTGCTCCCAGTGCCTCCATCGGCACTTGAGGTGTCGTACTAGCAGAGCTCGTTTCGACAGCATGATAGAGTAAGTCCTCGCATGCTTCCGCGACACGGCTGGCTTGCTCTACTGCGCGTCGACGTTGGTCAGGTGTAGGTTCAGGTTCAGAGTCAGCGTCTGCTGGGGGCGGTACAGTCGTGATGGGCTCAGTGTCAGACGATGTATCGCTCGACGGGAATGCCCACTTGAAGGTATGTATTGTAGCGGATTGTACCGTGGTAGTTCCAAGATCCATAACCGCGGTCCATTCGGTAGGAGGGGTGCTTAGCGCAGTCGACCCTCCGGTAGTGGGTGTCATACCCGCGTGGACTGCGCGACTAGATGTGGGTGTCGATCGCATGACCACGGCTTGATCCATATGTACAGTATACTCCTGCGCCCAGCCTTGAATACGAGGCATGACATCGGTGTCGACCTGGGTGGCCACGACATCCGCCAGTGTAATCCGGTAATTAAACTCTTGACACTGAGTACGATGCATCGATCCGTGAGCACATAAAGTCCCTTCAATGGCAATCGCACTGTTGCTCACTATATTCATGATTTCTTCGGGAGACTGAGTTTCACTTGCACTCCCAAACATCGCAGCTGCCACAATAGCATTGGTATCGATCCATAGCACACTGACCCCGCCTTGGCACGAGTCTGCTTCAATAACGTCAATGGGATGCCGTACGCGAGCCGGATCGCCCGACACTTGTTTCACTGGGAGACGAGTAAATTGGTACAAACGTGGTTCCGCTGGGTCTGTGTAATAGGGTTGCGCATCCACTGAATAAGCCAGCGGCCGCTGGACTCTGCCTGTCCTAGGATCCGTCCACTCCAACCGCGGTACACGGGTTATGTGCTCACTACCCATCACTTGGCGCTCAGATATAGAGACGACCGGGGGAAGAACTTCGGTAGTTGAGCGGATGGAGTGTTTAATAGCCACACGCTCAATAGACCATGATACACGTGGCACATCAAAAGGACCCGTTCCTTCTATGTTAGCACATTGGAACGAATCACTCAAGGCGTCGCTAAGAGGCCGTGTGTAGCTAGCCAGTCGAGCAGTATACAGAGGGTGGGCTGGTAGGCAGGTGTCGACGTTGGCTAGACGATGGCTGGGGAGGTCGCAGATGCACATTCCCATGTCCCAGATATGAGCATTCAACGTCACAGGTGGGAAGTCTCCGGCGGGCACATGGGGGGATGTCCAGAGTGTTCCTCCCATACCTTGGATGAGTAGGGGCACATCTGCCCCAGATAAGGCGCTCGCATCAAGGGAAGACGGTGCTGGTAAGGCATACATGTTGATGGAGTACGGATGGGCCTCGCCTGCGTTCAGCAGCGGTCGAGTGAGCCAGCCTTCCGCTGCTGGAACGGCAACGGACTCGGTACTGTCAATGGGGTGGCCTTCGCCTGGCAAGGTCGTTCGGTCACCCGTGTTATCAGGACTGGAAGGTACGTCCAAGTGTGCGGCTGTAGCCTGGGATGTAAATGCTTGTACATGTACATCAGCTGGCTCATCAGCGAAAAAGAGGGGCGCGGTGTGCTCGCCTTTGCCGTAATGGTACGTGGGAAGAGCTTCTTCAGCCAAGTCTAAGTACATTCCCGATCGATAGAAGTACCGGGCGTAGTAGGACAGGAGTTCCGTCGTCGGTTCTGTGTCCTGAACCATCGGTCGAGAGCGTCTGTTCTGGGTCACTGGGGAGGCGTCAACGCCCATGACAACCAGTCCAAGAAGTCCAAGAAGTCCAAGCAGGTAAACGTTACTCAGTCGCCCTCGGTGCTCCCGATGCCCTCGATACCTTATCAGAGTAGGGTCCTGAAGGGAGGGAGAAGGCAATAGACGTGTCGTTGTCGACATCATTGCTGTTGTGGTAGCCCTACAAAGAGGCGGCCCCTCTTTGAATTACTTGAAAATACACTATACGAAACGAGGAAAGGGGGCAGAATGTACATGTAAGTTTCAATATAGCTTCTCATAGAGTCAAAGTGTAGAGCTGGCCCCACCTTAAAAAAAAAAAAAAAAAAAAGGCACACAACGTTAAGCAAGCGTTATATGCGCCTCAATCTCGTGGTTCAACTGACGCTCTTTTAAGCGTCGGTCGCGTTCCCGTATAATAAAGTACAAGACAGCGATGATGAGCACAGTACCACAAAACACTGCAACACAGACAATAACACCTGTGATGAGAGATGAGATGATAGTGCCAGTTTCACGTATGTTTAATGCGACGCCTTCGGAGACTGCGCTTACGGGGTTTAGTAAATCTCTCGGAATCAGGTCTTTCATAAACGACATGTCATAGATGCCATAGCCCACCCGACTAGACTAGATACTCTAGATGTTCTACGTTTACCAGTAGAGTGTTCACTGTCGTCTATAAGTACTCAAGGGTTAAGGAAACTAGACACGGGAGGACCCAGGCCCTAAAAAAAAAGAGACCCTATGGACCTACTCACATCGAGGGCCTGTCACGTGATCTTATAGGGGGTACGGGCCGTTTTTGAACCCCTACACGCGCCCGTGGGCGCCCGCGCGGGCGCCACTGTGCCACTGTACGTACAACAAAATGGGGGGTCCACTCCGGCAAGGTCACGGGCGCCCACGGGTTCGGAAAGACGGTACGAAGCCAGGTACTGGAGACACGTGAGGGGGGGATTCCTTTTAGTAAGGTTTTTCTTGGGTACCGCTGACGTAATTGGTCGCCAATGGAGGGTCGCGGAGGAGCGGCGGGTACTGAGGCGAGCGTGGCGTCGGTTGTAGCTGACCCTGAGAGTGTATGATCATCGTCATCAAAGTCCTCCGTGTCACCACTGCGCGCCGAGTCTGCTTGTGCCTGTGGACTTGCGGCTTCACCTCCGTTATACTTTCGATACCCCAATTGGGTGGTGAGACCCTTTTTATCACTTGCCATCAACTCGTCAAAGTCAACGGAGGACTGTGTTGATACATGAATTCGATAATTCTGGAGTAAAAACCGGTACTCGGCATGGAGACGGTCACACGAGTAGTTCCTCTCCGTCAGAAGTCGGCGCAGTGAATTCATCATCTGCATCGGAAGGTTTAACTTATCCAGCTGCTTATGTGCTTGGTGTACCAACGGTCCGCACGAGGGCGCATCCACCGCCAAACGCATCCGTAGCATACACGTCCAGGCACTAAAGGTACGTGTATCCGTCATGGGCCAGCAGGGCTCCATTTCATTCATAGGACGGGTGTCTGACAGATGGGTGTCTGGCGCAACCCATTGAAAATACACATGAGCGGGATCCAGTAGGGTATCCGTCAGTAAAAGGTTGCTTAATAGGATGGCTTGTAAGTCCGCCCAGGTAGCCGGCAAACTCCACGGGTGTACCATCACCTCATAAAACGCTTCCTGTGAATCTAACTCAACATGAACTTTCATCGGCGTATACTCCCGCAATCCTTGTACGACACTCCATACTGCGCGGAGGTTGAGAGCATTGTGACATTGGGACGCGTTTGTTTCCAACGTCTTAACTAACGTCTGAAGACTAGGTGGGAGTTGCTTCACAGGATGGTTGTAGGCATGTACAACTGTGTGGAGGCCAGCGAGCGTCAGAGGATACGCGGCAGCAGGAATAGTTGTGTCCTCATCGTGAGGTACTGACGCATTGAACCGCGCCACAAAGCTTGGAAGGTAGACTCCTGTGCGTTGCTTGAAGGGAAGACTGTTTTGTCGAGCTATTGCACTCTGTACTGGCCGCGACAAGTACCGTATTAAGTGGTCCGGGAAGGTCGCGTAGTTGACATACTTAAATCCTGTTTGATATTCAAGCCAGATGCTTCGCATGGGTTTATGGTTATGCTGAATAAAGCTGACAAAATCCAATAATGTAATAGTAGGCATGAAAATCGGCACCATCATCTCGCCTACTGAGATATTGGTACGTAGAAGCGGAACTTGTTTCAATGCCTGTCCATCATCCAGAAGACCCCGTACGACCGTCTGCGGTGTTTCCTTCCATGTCTGAAACATGTACGTGTTTCCCAGCGTTTCGCGTGCACGGAGAAAGGATAAAAAAAGTAGGTACAAGGATTGGTGGAAATTGGGTTCATCGCGAAGGAACTCTGGCGGGTTCTGAATACTGTCCAGACCACAGCCGTGACTGTCCGTTGTGATGTCGGGTGCACGCACACGATCGGCCACATGGGCCACATCTACCCTACTAGTCACGTGGATCGTCATTGTGTCCTTAATAGCAGTGTCTGTAAAAATATCATACTAAAAGTCGGATGTCTTAACGGGGTGAAGAGTGTCATCCTATACGTTGATACCTAGACTCAGACAAACACACAGACACTAAAAAAAAAAGGACGTTTTTTTTTTTCCTTGCAAATTTAGTCATCCTTTTTTTTTTTAGTGTCTTTGTATTTGTCTACCACCCCTGCACTTCTTATAGTAGACATACTAGTCCTCCCTCCCCTCCCTTTACTGCTGTTGCTGCCCTTGGTGTCATTATGGACACCTTTGCCGAACAGATGGTATTCATGGGCTTGGCAGTCTGGCTGGCAGTCTATAGTAGTGTCGCCTGTTTCTGGTTGTACTTTCGCCACCTCCGCATGGCGTTTATTAGTCAGCGGTGGCCGAGCTTAGTGCTGATTAACAATTTTATGCTGTTTATCTGTGTGGTGAGTAATATGCTGCCATTGACATCGTACAACTACTGTCCAGCACGCCGCTGGATTACCAGTCAGGTCTTTCTCATCATTATGCCTCCCTATGCCTTCCGTGCAGTGGCGCTTGTCTCCTCCTACTACTACCAAGAGTATAGCGAGAAAGCGTCGCAGACGCCTGAATCGACACGCCTGAATCGACGTATTCGTATATGTCGTCGGCTGCATCAGCCAAGTGTGATCTTTGGAACATGGTTGTGTTTAGGGATACTGAGTATGGCAGGGTACGGTGTGATCTTTGGGTCTGACCCGGCGGCACGGCTATCGGACGCGACCGAGCGAAACAAGGATGTCACACAGTCGTGCCTCTCAGGCACCGATGACATTTACATTGTTTCTACCGGCGCACTAGCCATTGTGGCCTACCTTGTGGCCTTGGGAATGGTGTGGCGTGTTCGGGATAATTATCACTTACAGCAAGAAACTATCATGGTCATTCTCCTCGTGATCGTAACGATGGTGGGGCACTTTATTATTGCCAGTAGTGTATCCTATCCACTGGCCACCAATTTCTATCTGTTAGCCTTTGGCATTCTGTACAGCTGTATCTCTATGGTGTATCCAGTCAGCTACGCACTGTATAAAACATACCGAGGCGGTGATCAAATGTTTGAGTTTTATTCAGACATTACACGCATCCGGGATACGTATAGTGATCCCGCCTTCGATCCTACCCTACCGGATGCGGATGCCATTGCATATACAGGTACCATTGAAGCAGATACGGATAAATCAGTACCCATCCCTGTTGACACGGTCGTCTTGACAGTTGAACCACTGAGCGACGCAAAGCCACGCGTGGCTAAACGTGTCCCCTTTCCGTTATCGACTCTGTTTTCCTTTTCAAAAAAGCCGGCTATGTATGGAATAACAGACCCCCTCGAAATGGAATCAACTTCGGCCTCGGACACGGCCTCGGACACGGCCATGGCCGTGGACATGGACGACGTCGTGACTCATGCAACTGTATCAAAGCCGGCCGCCTCACCTACCTCTATAAACCCCGATGACAAACCACCTAAACCGTCCTCTAGCATCGGCCTGCGCTTACTGCCCTACACTCATGTCGTCTCCATCTACCGTATAGCCGGGCATCGTATGAAATGTGGAGGAACAACCCAGGACCGAGTGCAAGTTCCGATTAAAACACTGCTAAGTAGCCGGCTGCTTCGCTACACCTTGGAAGACCCGCATCTGACCAAGCTGTTCCGTTCCTATTGCGTTAAATCGCTGGTGATTGAGAGTTACTTGTTTCTCGTCGCCAGCTACGACCTCCAAGACCAGATGCACTTGCAAATGGAAGGTAGCCCGACTTCGCAGAGTGACTGGTGGAACCGATTACCTGTGTCCTCTCGTACTGGCTATTCTTGGTGGGCCGCGACGCGGCGGCTTATTGATCTCCATATTGATCCCGGGGGAGAGTATGCAATCAATATTGAAGGATGCCACCGTTCACACATTCTCCGCCACCAGGCAGAGCTTCGGGTGTGGATAGATCGGACTAGTACCCGCCAACAAACAACGCTTGAGCGAACGAATGGCTTGGCTGTATTACCCTTATCATCGTCCCAACAGACCCTACCGCCGCCGCCGCCGCCGTATCCATGGTGCGACTATACGTATGTTCGCGAACTATGGACTGTCACCTCCACTCATATTGAACAGTTGCTTATACAAGAGGTATTTCCTACATGGCTACGTATGACGACGAATCAAGTACGCCAGCATCTGTACATTTATGAATGTACACACAGGGCGATGGCCAGCTCTTAGAGACGATAGGCTACTCTTGAAATACAACTCAAATAAAAAACTAAACAAACTAAACCAACTAAACCAACCAAACAAACAGCACTACGTATGTTTATCGAAAAGGCTGTACTTTTACAACGACGACCAAATTCGTTCTAACGGGCTTCCATGCACACATTCTGCGCGATCTTGGTAAAGTTCATACCGACGTGAGCATAACTCCAGGGGTTCTTTTCTATGGGTGATAAGCAACACAGTTCGATCGCGAGTACATTCTTGAATATACGCGAGCACTCGACGCTGTGTCTCACTGGGCAATGCACTAGTAGGTTCATCCAAGACCCAGATCGGACGATCGGCAAAGCAGGCGCGTGCAAGTCCCACCAGTTGAAGTTGTCCTCCAGACAATCGCTGTTCCGCCAAATTATGGTCCAGTTGAAGAGCATTCGTGCTACTGTATACATCGCCCATTCCGAGCCCGGCGCAAATCGCGACGACGCGGTTTATTTGCTCAACCGTTGCCTGAGTGTAGGGTTGGAATGTAATGTTCTCGTACAACGTTCGAGAAAACGCTTCTGGAAATTGAGGAACGAGACTGACTAGCTGCTTCCATGTCAACGGTCGCACCGATGTCATCCCGTTGGTGTAACGAAGCAGCACTTGACCATCAGAGGCTTGTGTCACGCCTGCAAATACGCGCATCAAGGTAGTTTTTCCAACACCGGATGCACCCATCAGCGCGACTTTCTCACCGGGTTCAAACGCAAGATTGATCCCACGAAATACAGTCTTCCAGGTCATATTGACGAGTTCAACACGGCTCACTTGGTTCCATATCATCTCCGCCTCCAACGCAGGCGCTGTGGTGAGTTCCACATACTCAGTTGAGGGGGCCGCGTCCATGGCTAAGGTATGACGAAGCGAGGATAAACTCGCAGCTACTAGCAACGTCCGTGGAGCGTCTGCACTTGCACACGACGCTACTAATGCGACGTCGCCAAATGACTCTGTTGGACGAAGGCCATTTTCCTCTGCTGACTCCGTCGAGGGGCTAGACAGAGTCTGCGCGGAACTAGAACTATAACTCGGTGGGTTGTCAAGACTGGCAGCAGACCCAGAGGGTGTCATATTGACATACAAAACAGGCCGTACTAGTTGGTCGGTCGACTGTACGACCTCCGTCGTTGAGACATTAGCACCACATCCATTCTCAGCCGCGTCCAGTGTGTCAAAATACTCGTATTGACTTACTGAGTCTGTAGACACTATGCGATGGGCACGACACGCCCCTACGGAGCTTAAGACGGCTGGAAGGTGGCTCATTTTATGAGCGCGATCTAAACGTTCCTGCATATCTGGAGGTAGTAACGCTACCTCTAGACGGCGGGTGACAGACTGAGCGTGATGGCGTGTATGTCGTATGGAGACCATTCGCGCCAGCGATCGATTTCCTTCGTCGGAGATCAAGAAAACCAGCAAAAGCGTTGTCACAGCCGCAAACGTCTTTTGTTGTATCATGTATATGAGCAATACCGCCGACCCTAGTCCAATAATTATGTTACACACTGCTTCACCTGTAGCCGTCCACATGGCTCGATCCAGTGCCTTGCCTTGCCAGCGTGTAAACATGCTTATAAATCCTCGCCATTCTTTAGTAAGATCGCCGTAAAATACAACAGTTTCCACGGCACCACATAATTCTTGGAGGCGACGATCTGCGATGTGTTGGTCCTCGTACACTGACTGGGTGGGTATACACCGCCGTACGACTTCTTTGACAGTCAAATAGAGCGCGAGCGGACTCAATACAATCAATGCAGCGCGTACATCCAGAATAAAAGCCCATATGACCACAGCCACCATCACACATACATCCTGCCAATAATAAAATTCCTGATCCGCCAGTGATGATTGAATGATCGCGACAGATTCTTTCACTTCGCGGACACCATCTTGTTCCAAATACCGTTTTTCAGATACAGATAAGCGACCTGTGGCTGTTGATACAAGAGCGTACCGCAAGACCCATTCCGTCCAGCATTGGACGGTTCGTAGACCCACATAGTTGAATACTTGACGTCCGACCATACTGACTATTATTTGTACACCATAGGTGATTATGTACGCGAGAACGAGACGATCCATGGACCATTCTCTCAGATAATACCACTCCGTTCCTGAAGCTTCAGGAAAGTAGGGGGTAATGAAGCTTTGTAAGACCTTGGCCATAGTCAACGACATAAAGTATCTGGACTGAAGTTTGAGCACCGCGGTTAATAAACTCACACATATTCCAAGGCGCATCCAGACATGGGTAGGACGAAGAATATCGACAGCAGAGAGGCGCGGAGGGGAGGAACGCGCCATGCTGTTTTTGAACAAATGTCGAAAATAAGTCATGATACTACTATACTATACTCTACTCTAGAATAGTAGAGTATAGAGTTGAAATATGTACTAGTCACAAAAAAAAAAAACACCAACAACAACAACAATCTTTTCAACACCTACCCTTCTCTTTATATACACACCTTTGCCCTCTCTTTTCCCTTACAACTTGGTCTTTTTCTTATAGTGTACCACGATATGACCAAGTCCTAAGGGAAAAAAGAGGGCGAAGGTGTGTATTAGTGTTGTTTTTTTTTGTGACTAGTACTATAAGTATAGTATAGTATAGTATAGTATAGTATAGTATAGTATAGTATAGTATAACTTTCCACTCCTTTACATTCTCTAGAACAGTCTAGAGACGGCTCGTATCAGCATGAAAAAATAAACTACTCTAAAAAAAAACTAAACTCCGTCCGGTCCGCCC
>Ga0136559_1000345_pt1 | contig 16264 bp, 9 predicted proteins | sample AntRauMeHopE1496_FD_104633 | JGI IMG/M metagenome (GOLD analysis project Ga0136559, IMG submission 104633) | Saline lake microbial communities from Rauer Islands, Antarctica - Metagenome Hop E1 #496 | ecosystem: Environmental > Aquatic > Non-marine Saline and Alkaline > Saline | place... | reverse complement strand
GACATCGGCGACATCGGCGACATCAGAGACATCAGAGACATCAGAGACATCAGAGACATCAGAGACATCAGAGACACCGGAGACATCGGAGACGGTAGGGACGCCAGGAAGGGTAGACACACCCACCCCGTCTACTCCCGAGGTCACTCCGCAGCGCCGACGAGGTCGTCCAAGGAAAATGAGGACCGATGATTCGATGGATGACACGGAAGACGGCCCAGGGACAGTGCAGACTCTGACGGCCAAAGGAAAAAAGCTGTTTCAAGTCGCACAGGATAAGACGGATATCTTCCCGCGCGACTATAGTGAAGTCGTCTGTCAAGTCATACATCACACGAGTGCCAACCCGTCACTCTACGAGTTTGAATGTTTGTGTGATTTGTTTCGGTCGAAGCACTACAATGTCCTGGCGATGGCTAAATTGCTTGCGTACCGGTTCAATTACGCTAGTAATACCGTCTACTCCACACATAGCCGCGTCGTCTACGATCGACCCGGTAGTTGGTATGTCTGGAAAGATAACAGCTGGGAACATGTCGAGACTCAGGATGCCTGCCAAACGACCGTGACTAAGTTGACCCAGACGTTTTGTTTGAAGATGGAAACGGAATTATGTGAAGTGGAGGCGGCCTGGATGACGCAGTTACACCTTCTACGTACACAAACCACCTCTTCGCCCGCTGAAGAGCGGACACGTATTCACACTATTCAGCTCTACGAGATGCGGCTTCTCCATGTGCGATTTATGCACGGGCGGGTTTCTAAGGCGATTGTGTACTTTGGCCAATCGGGTCCCGAAAGTCAGCTTCGGCGGTTATTCGAAGGCGAGTTGCAAACTCAAAATAAGGCCATGCAGCGTCGTGCTCCCGGAAACCCACCGATGGACGCCACTAAGCATTATATGCTGTTCACCAATGCGGCTGTAAGTGCTGCTACCGGATTTGTCTACCTTCCCAATCCTACATTCTATGATACGAGATACCTCCCGATGGAGCTACCTCGCGATTTGCAGCCACTGATGGGCGACTGTGACGACGTGCTGATGGTGATGCTTGCAGCTGTACCCAGCATCGCCGAGCTTCACTATCTGCTTGCCATGATCAGTCTTGCCCTCGTCTTCGCCTTGCGCGGCGAAAATGTTATGTTTTGGGAGGGGGGAGGAGGGTGTGGCAAGAGTGTGTTGACCAAATTGGTCACAGGTATGGTTGGAACAAGCCTTACGGCGGAGCTGGACTTATCCGCTTTTGGAAATGGCGGGTCGTCAGGACTCAATCCGGCGTTATTTGACATTGCCCACCGCGCCTTATTATTTGTGAATGAAAAGACGGTCAATGCAATGAAAGGCTATGCAGAAGCCCTTCAAAGCATCAGTGGCGGCGACGAGCAACGTGGACGTGGATTGTACTCGAAGAGCTCAGAAACTGTAACCCCTCAGGGGATGATAATCACCGTCAGCAACAAAATGGATATTATCCGCAACGCGCCTCCCCAACTCCAGCGTCGGGCCCAGGTGATTCATTTTTGCAATCGGTTTCTCGACCCACTTAACCCTGAAGGACGTTACGTCAACGAGCATGGCGATGTGGTCGACCTGGAGATATTTCAAGACATATCATCCACATTACCCGTGTTCTCCGATTTACTCAACCCTGGCACACGTCTGCCAGTGGATGAATGCCAAGCAATGTATCACGTCGACAAAATCTACCCCCTCAACTCGCAGCTAAGAGACGAACATCATCTGAAGCGACTCCAACGGCAGCTGATCCGTGTGTGTATGGTGTTTGCCCATTTGTACTTTAACTCTACTCCGAAGCGTACGCCGTTCATGGAACAAACGTTAAAGGAACATGTGTATAAGGACACGTATGCACAGTTCCTTCAAAAGTATCTTTTACCGGTGCCCAGCGTGTTTCGGTCTATGAGCAGCCGTGCGCGCCAGCCGAGTTGGGGGGAATCCACCAGCGCCGTGTACTTTGCCTTTCTGCTCGCACAAAACGCCGATAAACTCGGACCTATCAATGAAGGGCTACAATGGACGGATATCCAGAATAAATTGGTTGCGCAAAGCACCTCGGCGGGGGTACTTGTCAAGCTGAAAGATATGGTTAGCCATGTATCGACCACTCGCAGTGTCGGTACGCTCTCGGTTACCCCCGTTACTTACTTATCTGATGTCGAGAGGGTGGGGGATACTCTAGCGAGCCGGCGCCAGTGCTTTCCAAACATGTTTTTTGATCAGGCCAGCTTTCTAGACGATATGGCCGAGGAAGTCGCACACATATGGCGCACCAAGGCCTTTCGCAATAGCCCACCGAAACAAAAAACCTCTGAAGGATACAAGTTTTATTATTACGTAAAACTTCACCAAAAAGAAGAGGTTCCTGCCGGGATGACGACCGCTACTTTAGGGGCTCCATTGACCGCGGATGATAGGGCAGAGAGTGGAGCCGTCGGACCCGCGTCTCTCCCCACCCTTCGTTCGGTCAGCGGAACAGGCCCGGAGGGCTTAGATTCAGGACGCGACACGGGCAGTGGGTCAGGGCCTGCGATAGAATCTACCTCAGAGTCCGGTATTCCTAGCACCCACTCGCGGTCATCACCTGTGCAATCACTACACGCGGAGGCATCGGCATCGGCTCGCCCGCCGATGCCCGCTCGCCCGCCGTCTGAAATGCGCGCGGGAGCAGCGAATTGCTACGCCTATCTTCAATCACAAGTTCCGCTAGTTCGAGCCGCCAAACATGATCAAAGCTATACGAATTTATTTGTAAGAGTAGTTGCTGCAACGGGCGAGCGGATGCATCCAGAGGGAATCCCTTATGTACAAAATATGTAACTTTACGTACACATCTTTTTTTTTAAAAAAAAATAGGATAGGATAGGATAGAAACGTAGGGTGAGGCAAGGACTCAATACACACTTACAAGGGTAGATTATAACGGTTCAGGGGTGATAGAGTGGTCACCTGTCCCCGCCCGTCCGCTGCCGTCTCATAGCGTGCAAGTTCGGCACAGACAATTGCCACGAGTTCGTATATGTCTGAGCGATAGCTCACAACACTGGGGCCTGCGAGTACTTTCAGTCGTTCGGGATGCGGGGGAGCGGGCGTCGTCAATTCTGAAAAAACGGGTGGATGAGCACCACGGTACAGAGTTTTCAGTGCACCGGCTTCGGGCTCTGTAAATGCACCCACGGACGGGATCAGCTGTCGGTACTGCCGTAACGCGATTGCATGCGGGTCGTCAAAATAGAGCGAAAACGTCTCAAGACCGAACGCCTGTGTCTGACGCGCCAGAGTCAGTAGGGTCTGGCTGGTTAGCGCTGAATACATTCCGTAGGCCGACGGCGAGACATAACACGACGCCCAGAGCCGACGATTCATGGGCGTGCCGATATCCACTTCGGGAGCAATAGTCATGTGTGTGTCTATAGGAACACCGGGAGGGGGAGGGGGCTTAGGTAAGGATGGCGAGGTCGGTGGCGCCGGAAGGGTCTGCGAGCGTGTAGTCTTAGATACACCTTGCTGTCGCGTCCGTGTCGTTTTTGCGTTGCTTTTTGCCGTTGGTTTAACCGGATGAGGAACGACCGTCGCAGCGGCACCCATGGAGCGGGGCGGGGCAGACTCGTACTTTCGCCGATTTCGACCATGGTTATGGTAACCGAACAAGTACTCGGGGGTCAGCGGTGGCCCGCCTTCGCTGGCGTAGCGGAAAGTACCATAAAACCAATCTGCCCGTCGAATCGCATAGAACAGCCGTGCTTGTTTGATATCGACACGACCAGACTCCATGATATGGTCGTTCAAGACGAGCACATCGCTCGCCGCCATACACTCCATCCAGTTACGGTTAGCGGCACGCATCATCTCACGGTGAACGAACGCCACCCCGGTGCCTTGTCTACACTTTAGAATACGGTTTGACGACACTGAACACTCAATAGGGCGAGTGGCGATCTCTCGAATAACTTGTCCAACTTCCGCACTACCTGTGCGTCCAGCGCGGCGCCACTGTGCTTGTGCCTGTACAAGCATTTTCTGGCCATCGCGCTGAGGGCTCGTTGAATCCTGGCCTGTGGCGTTCAGCGTGTAGGCCTTGCAGTCGGTATTGATCCGATCAACACGGAAGGGTCCCATGGTTTCGAGCGCTACCTGAGTTGTCAGCCATCGTACCGAGTCAACTCGAGGGTAAAGACTCCAATTAATTGACGCCCCGCCATCGTCAACAAGTACCAATAAATGTACGAGGAGTAGAAGGACATGCTGAATCCCAAAGTAAAGTGCATCCGCTGTGCTTTGTTTGTAAAAGAGCAGCGTATTGGGCTCCGCTGTTAACTGAATGCTTTCACTGCCCACGTCCCAGTATACGGTTTGCACACCTTCCCATTGACAATGGGGTATATGTGCCAAGTGTGGCCATATCCGATTAAGTGGATACGATGGTGGAAGTGAAAAGCGAACACGCGCCGAGAACGTTTGAACATGGACAGGACAGGTAGGAACCCAGGGGGCTGCACACCGAGCCCACCGTTGGTACCAAGCCCCCTGTTTGACAATTTCGCGCGATACCTTGCGCCATTCCTTTAGAGCGTCACTGTCCATTCGGCCTGCTGTAGCTTTGTAGTCTGACATAGTTTGAAGAAAGAAGAAAGAAGAAAGACGTGCACTCTCCTCTGATGTGGACGGTCCTCATAGCAAGGATATATATATATATATATATATATATATGTGTATTTCGGGAGAATGTAGGAGCGGAAAAAATAGAATTCGCAGCGAGGTAATAAGTTATATATAATGTACATGTATATCGTACTAGTCATCCTCCTCATCCGAGTCGAGAAGGATACGCCTTCTACGTGCTGGTTTAAACGACTTTGCTCTCTCGGTCTCTTCGTTTATTCGCTTTGCTCTCTCAGTCTCTTCGTTTATTCGCTTTGCTCTCTCGGTCTCTTCGATTATTCGCTTTGCTCTCTCGATCTCTTCGTTTATTCGCATTAACTCCTTCCGACCCTCTTCTATCTCGCGATCAACGTGTTCCTGTCGCTTTCGTTTCCTACTCTCACTCTTTTTTTTCTTAACATCCAGCTCCTCCTCCTCCTCAACGATGACGTCAGGATAGTCATAGTCGTCGATAAACCCATCACCCTCGTCATACGTATCTAGGTCCTCCTCCTCCTCCTCCTCCTCTTCATCATGATGTGATATCTCATCCTCCCGATCCTCCTCCTTCTTTTTAGACTTTTTGAACATAGTACGCTTAGCCTGTATACGTTCATCCTCCTCATCATTCTCATTATCCTCATCATCCTCATCATCCTCATCATCATCGTCGCTTGTTTCCACCGCTTCGTCTTCCAGAAAAGACTGCGTGAGTATCGCCTTTAGTCGCGACATTTTCTTCGGCGGAGGCTTCGACACGGGCTTCGGCTTGGAGTTGACCTCTACAACCAGCGGCGTAGATTTCGATTTCGGTTTCGGTTTCGGTTTGGCTTTGATTTCTACAACTAACGGAGTGGGTTTAGGTTTCGCCACAGATGTTGGGCCAGAACGCGTCGCACTCTCCGCCCCGCGATCCGCTGAAGGGGACCTAGGTCGCTTCTGGGGCGTCGATTCCGCCGTTTTCACCTGCGCCTGAGCAGGGGGGGGAGAAGAAGGGCGTACCGAACTTGTTCGTGGGGCAGAAGGACCTGCAACGTCGTCGTCGTCATCGTCATCGTCAACCAGTGCAGCTGCAATCGCAATTTGGTCTTCAAGGGAGCGACTAGGATCATCCACCAGTGCCGTTGCAATTGCTCTTCGGTCTTCGAGAGAGCGACTAGGGTCTGTCCATACCGCCTTCTCTACAGACAGTATATCCGCGGGTCGGATACGTTGCTCTGACGTTTTTGGACACTGATTGACCTTGAGGGCAGGCACGGCATCCTCGACCTTGAGGGCAGGCACGGCATCCTCGACCTTGGTACAAACGTCGACACGAGACTTGGGACCCTTACGTTCTTCCACGAGATACTTTAGCGTCTTATAGGTCGGTCCGTAGGTATACACACCTAGAAACGCAGTATCCAACCGCTCAAGCTTAGCAACGACCGTCGCCATCGATTCCGCATCAAGGGTACGGGGGTCCACAAAAAACGACAAACTCTGAGTGCCCATTGCTGGTAACCCGCAACGAAGGTATGCCACAGCGGCTACCGAACGACCAAAGAGTGGATGCGTCGCATGTGCATACGCAAAGATCCTGGCCGTGCTGACCGAATCCTCCCACCACGATGGATGAACAAGGCTCAAGTTCGTATACAAATACATCCGCGACTGATGCGCTCGATCAGGACACACCTCCTGTTGGACGCGCGTCACTGTTTCGGTAGTAATCTCTTGACGATCCGATGAGGGGCGCATAGGGCGAGCGGGACTAGAAGGAGTGGTCGCTATAGTCGTCTTATCAAGCGTTGCCTCAGCCGCAGCCAACAAAGTCTTACACTCCAGGACTTTTTTAGCACGCATACGTTTCGAGCCAGGAGAAAGGGGTGGACAATGTGTACCAACCTCCCTCACATCCAGTTTAGCCCGTGCCAGTGCCTCCTTGGCGTCATGTACCGCCATGCGTGCCTGGTCCAGTGCAGACTGGGCCTCTTGATTCGCCTGAATCGCTTGAGATGACGCATGGCTCTGGGAGTCAGTTGACAGAGTTGCAAACGCAAACTTGACCGTAGCCTCGTCAGGGTCCGCCGTGGAGGGTAGGCTTAAATACGGATCAAACCGGTGGCATCGTGTATCCGTCGCGCATGTAGGTCGCGGGTGACAGAATAGCGTGTACCAGGCACGCGAAATCCCCGCATGCACGTCGGAAACGAACAGCGACGTATCCGGCGACTCGCATAGAAGGGAGTCTAATCCAGTATAGAACGCTTTGACCCTGGCAAAGTGTCCGCCATTATCCAGACACACGCACATGACGTCGAAAAGCAGGATACAGCTATAGAGCGATGTCCTCAATGCCGCCACCCACGCTGTCTTCAGGGCGGTAAACAGGTGTTCAGGGATCACGAAATCCGGGCAGAAAGCGATGGATGCAGACCAGGTCAGGGCGTCCACCGCGTCTGGAAAATACCGCCACAGCGTAGCCATCAGATAGAGGTGACGGTCCAAGACGGTGCCTATAGCAAGGTCGTTCTGCCGTTTCGGCTTCTTCCCTTTCACCAACCGGATTTCCCGGATACGATTGTTGAGCGTCTCTAGCATCCGTTCCAGTGCCACCGGTGCATACATTCGAAAGGCAATCAACCGCTCCCCGACCCACCGCGCCAAGACATCCACATCATCAAATGCCTTAACATATGTGAATGGATGCTTAGCACGATCCAATGTATTCAGCACAGTGCCCTGCAGTCTCTTGGTCGCGGTCGTCTTGTATTTAGCATTATTGAACCGCGGCGATTCAAACAACCAGTCCCAATGACTGGCAGGGACTAAATAAGCCAGCGGGCCAAGAGCACTGGTAGTGGCGTAGCCTTCAAACGGTGTGACTCTTGCAACCAGGTATCGCTCGCCGCTACACTGTTGAGAAAAGCAGGTCTGCACTATTTGACCGGTGCAGTAATAATAAGATAATTTAATATTATTACTGCGGTGCGACCCGCCTTTGATCCGACAGTCCTTGTTGATGTACCGCACACAGATCCCCTTGTCCATTGCACGCACCGCTCCCGACGACTTTTGGCGTACCAAGGCCTCATACAATCCCCTTTGCAGAAGCAGCTGTTCCTGTTGCTGTAGCCAGTCCAGTGCTCCCGCAGGCAGGTCTTTAGTCTGCGCTGATATGCGCGTCAGCGGATGCACGGGAAAGAGGGTAGACTCGTCAGTGTCGGCGGGTTCCTCGTAGCATGAAAATAACGGGGGCGTACTGGCCTCGAGAGGCTGCACCAATAGGTCCGCACAGAGTCCTGGAGGCCAGACATCGTCCTCGATCGGCACCGCGGCATCCCACGCATGATACAAACGGCCTTTAGAGCTTGGATCCCCCGGTTTGTGACATCCGACAATTCTCATGCAGTTCCATGAATTATCGATGCATGTCGCTAGTCCACTTCCCGTTGACATCCGTTCCACGACTGCTTCTCGTACAGTCTCCGTGACGTGCGAGCGTTGTTCGCTATTAAGGAGCACAAAGCGCGGGTACACCAGATGATACGACACTTTCTGTTTTCCCCCCGGAACAGTGCGACTGCAATCAAGTAGTCGTGTAGTATCCAAATGTGCAAGACCCGCTTTTCCCCAGATATCCTGTACCACCTGGCGGATGGTATGTGTGAGTAGACAAAGATCGCTTGCTCGGTCGGCTTCCACGTAGGTACAGAGATCCGCTCCTTCCGGCAAATAAAATTCAATATCGAAAAAGAGTCGCACCGGCTCCTTCTCAACAATAACTTCGCTATAGTAGCCTGGGGCAGCAGCCAAGCGCCCAAACAGAGCCGAGGCTGGAATAGTAGTGTATGAATACACGTTCTGTTCATCACACAAAGAAACCACTTTATGCCTAACCCCTGCTTTACAATGCTGGGTATAGTCTGCCAGCGCCTTCGCCTTCGGTCCCTTTTGAGTGAACGGTCCTTTAGACTTCGGCGGGGGTTTGAGGTGAAAGGGGGCGACCAGAGGCAAGAGAGGATCCGGCGATCGAATGTACTCGACAGTAAACGGCATACAGATGTTAAAGTATTTCAACACATGTGCCTGAAGCGACTGGGCCAGTGCATCACATGACGTATCCGCCCCACCGACTGTAGGGTCCATAGGCTGTAAAACAAACCCGTCACAATTGTAGGTCGCCATCCGATGCTCCCTACAGTGTGCGGCCACGTATGAGTGGCACTCCAAAAAGAGTTCCGTCTCGACGTGCTGTAGGTAGAGACCAAGCCATGCATTTCCTCCCGCCGTTTTCTTCACATGCTGCAATACATCAGAGTAGGGCATTGCACTTGCATGTAGCAGTATGTTGCACTTGGCTGCCTTAAGGTCCCGCTTAAACTGGGTATATTCGGGCGGCAGAACCCGATTGACAAAGTAGTCGCCATACTTGTCCCAGAAGTCACGGTTGCCCTGCCCGTTAAGAGCGGCCAAGAAGTACGTCTTCGCTATCTTCCGCGTAGTCTCTTGCTGTCCCATCTTTAGGTTTACGGCCTCAACGCGTTTGCTATCCAAGCCCAGCTTGTCGAGCCAGGCGTCTCGGTGGTCGATATACGCTTGGACATTCGGGATCTTGGCACCCGCGCAACGTGCGAGGTAGGCGAAGACATGAAGGTGACAATTCTCCATATCACACTCCAGTCCACCCATGAATAGGTAAGGCTTTATATTCTTGGGGCAGTTGAGCCAGGAATAGGTAGGAAACCCTTGCGCTTCTTCGGAGGTCGTAAATCGTCCATACGCCACTCCTTCCGGTGTCAGTTTGCGTCGGTACCGCCTAGTGAATGTCCCGTCGGGGGCCAAGCCTCGAAGATACCCTTCATAGGCATTGGTATACGCTGTTTTTACTTTCCCGTGTTTCAAAACAGCGTACGGGTTGATAGGGTGCTCTATCAACGTCAGCTCCTTCATAGACACACTAGACGAAGGAGCCGACTTTCCGTCGACAGACGGTGCCATGGCGGCCTGGACACTTTACCAACGAAAGCAACCAGTTAACAAACAAACAATCCATACAGTAGACATTTTGTAAAGCGTACGTTTTTTTGTTCATACACTTAAGGTGAGCGCGAAACTCGTCCAGTGTGCAGTTTTTTCTTTTTCATGGGTCGTCGACGAGGCGCTTCATTATATATATATATATATATATATATATACCTACACACCTACACCTATGTAGAGATACGTCAAAAAAAAAAGACAGGGCGTTACATGTGACACTTGTACACTTGTACACTTGTACGATATGTCAATATATATACCTACACACATACACCCCTGTAGAGACATGTACACGTGTATGCTTGTACGATATACACCTTTTTTTTATTACCCTGCCACGAGTAATCCGTGGCGGGTTGTGAAGTGCAAACAGTGCCCTACACCCTGCATCGAATGTGAGGATGGAGCGTTCCTTCGCCTTTTTTTTTATGTTGGAGTCCATTTTAACTCCTATTCCATTGACCCTCTGAGAGAGGGTCTAATTAGACTGTACGATTGTACGATGACAATCGCGCAAGTGCTTCGACTTCTCAAACACGACTTTTTATTCTACACTGATAACTATGATAAAGTATCGACATATGATGAGCTTATGGAGCTCTACGGGAACACTCAGGGTGGCTGGATGTCCGCGGCAGAAATAGCCCGATGGAACTGGGTCCCCGGCGACACGCCGATGAACGAAGAGCTTCCATCGTTGGTACAAAATATGCTTACACTTCCAAGTTTGCCATCGAACAATCCAACGTTTAGACAAACGTATATCGACGAATGCAATCGTCTGCTTATTGGATTATCCACGAGGTCTTTCAATGCAATAAGTATCGACTTGACAAAAAATCAAGGAGGAAAGACCCACTCGATGGCGGCAGCGCTTGCTCCGATTTTTAATCTTTATCCCGACCCCTACCTGACATTTGCTGAGTTCAGGTTGAAGCGAGTGGGTGATCTCCAGCATCACGGCGGCGTCTACACAGACTTGTACGCAGGTGAAAACGTCACTGCGACGCAGCAAAAATATAAGCACTTGCAAATGATCGACGTCTACACATCCAACCTTACCGCGAGCGCCGGCGAAACTATTGCGATTGCACTCGGAGTGTTGCGCGAAGTCGGCGTTAAGGTCAATTACTATGGACCACGCACTGCCGGCTCAACCACACTTATTAAATATGTCGAGCTCGACGATGGCTCTGGAATAGAGTTTCCAGTGGCTTATGTTGCCGACAAACATCACATTTACAAGAAAGGCATCTGAATAGGACTGCATTATTAAAGCGGAGATTGGAGAGTTAGAGTTGTTTGTTAGTGTGTTTTTTTGTTTTTTGTTTTTTTTGTTTTTTTTGTTTTTTTTGTTGTTTTTGTTTTTTTTGTTTTTTTTTTACGGATCCCTGCTGTAAAGCTCGCGGTGACATACACTACATATATACTCCATCCGTTTAGTTTAACTATTCAACAATGCTATTTCCTCGATCCTGGGTCGTGTGTCTGTATCTGCCTTACAGCTGGGCATTGACTTCTCTCCGCTGTATTGATATGTGTCAAGCCTACAAAGCGTTTGGCTGTGATGCCGAGTCTCCCGAGTATGTTGTACCGCAGGCAGCACTACGCCGTGCCTTGGGTGTGGATGGGGATACATTTACCACCTCAACTCTATTTGAAACAACCACACTTCACCATCTTCCAGAAGTGACGCGTTTACATTCGCGTACCCATTATACGCCCTTTGTGTTCCGTACAACGCTGACTACTACCACCACGCGAGTTATGTCCGTTGTTACTCCGAAGGCCGATACTATTATTTTGCGAGAAGTTCAAGTCAGTTTCACCTGTCCCACCGCAACTGTGTCATACGAAACCCGCTGCACGGCGGCCACGCTAGTGCTGACAGTACCGGGAGAGCCGGCGGCCTCGACATACGGGGGGAGTATACCCCCCCCGGTCTCTACGTTGATAACCACCACGGTCGCTGTACCCTGTAACACTGTACATACTACATTTATCAAAACTGTGGTTCCTGAGGACTGTCTCCAGGCGGCTACATGTGCTGCTGTACGCACATCTGCCCTTCCTAGTCCTTCGCGCACCATGGCCGTGACCACGGCCACAGCCACACCTCCCATATCGTAAGGAGTGTAAAGTACATGTCAAGCCTATGTAACGTAACTTTTTTTTTGGGTACATATACATGTATATAGTAGTGAGTGCAAAGCAAAAAGCAAAAAGCAAAAAGCAAAAAGAAAGAAACAAACAAACAAACACACACAGAAACCAGGTTATAGACTATAAATAAACAACACTTTTCTATCTGACACTAAGGTGTCTCATTGAGCGACACTCTATTTTATTTTTTGGGGGGGGCGACTGAGACAGGATACGTAAGAATGTATGTAATTAAGCGGGACGGACGCCAGGCGCCCGTTGAGTTTGACGAAGTTCTGCGTCGAATTCAAGAACAGTGCTACGGCTTAGACGAGACCGTTGTGCATGCAGCGGAAATTGCGCAGAAAGTCGTCCAAGGGATACATAAAGGAGTCACCACGGCACAGTTGGACATTCTGGCGGCGGAGACTGCAGCACACCGTATAATTGATCACCCTGACTTTGGTATTCTAGCTGGACGGTTGTCGGTGTCCAACCTCCACAAACAAACGCCTTCGACATTTAGCGCGGCTGCGGCGTTGATCTACACGCATGCCCAACAAACAGCACGGACAGCGCTGCCGGACGCCTACGTTGCAATGCACCAGCGCATCGCTGATAACGCTGCTTTAATTGACAGTGTTATTGACGACCAGCGCGACTACGATCTCAGCTACTTTGGGATAAAGACTCTGGAGAGTAGCTATTTGCTGCGCGGGGCTGACAAACAAGTGCTTGAACGACCCCAGTATATGTGGATGCGAGTGGCGCTGGGTATCCACGGCGCTGACCTGGATGCGGCGTTTGAAACTTACCAACTTATGTCCCACCGTCGGTTTACCCACGCTACACCCACCCTTTTCAATGCGGGCACGCAAAGTCCGCAACTGGCGTCATGCTTCTTGTCGACCCTGTACGAAGACTCGATTCTTGGCATCGCGCGTACACTGACAGATGCTATGGTAATATCCAAGTACTCTGGCGGCATCGGGGTGAGTCTACATACCCTTCGTGCGAATGGATCGCCGGTCCGGTCTATTCGCGGCCAGTCTAATGGTATCGTACCTAAAATACGCATGTTTAACAATGCGGCGCTGTGTGTGAACCAAGGAAGCAAGCGTCCTGGTGCCGTGGCCATTTATTTGGAGCCATGGCATGCTGACATAGAAGACTTTCTTGAGCTGAAATTTAACAACGGCAAGGAGGAACATCGTGCACGCGATCTGTTTTACGGACTATGGGTGCCGGATCTCTTCATGCAGCGTGTAAAAGAAAACGGGATGTGGACGCTGATGTGCCCGGACGCTGCACCTGGGCTTGCAGATGTGTGGGGCGACGCATTTGAGACGTTGTACAAAGAGTACGAGGCGCAGCCCTACCGGTGTCGAAAAACGATGCGGGCGCAGGAACTATGGCGTAAAATCCTGAGTGCGCAGATGGAGACGGGGACTCCGTACATGCTGTACAAAGATGCTGCCAACCGCAAGTCAAATCAGCAACACCTCGGCACAATTCGAGGATCTAATTTGTGCACCGAAATCATCCAGTACTCCTCACCGAGTGAGGTGGCCGTGTGCAACCTCGCATCTATCGGGCTGCCGACATGTGTCGATGCCAGTCGGCGAACGTTTGATTTTGACATGCTAGCGAGTGTTACGCGAGTCGTCACACGTAACCTTAATAAAAACATCGACATCAACCTCTACCCCGTCCCTGAAGCCGAAACATCCAACCTACGGCATCGTCCCATCGGCATCGGAGTCCAGGGGTTGGCTGATGTCTTCTTTATGATGGAATTACCCTACGTTTCCGATGCAGCGCGCCAGCTCAACCGTGATATCTTTGAGACGATTTACTACGCGGCTGTCAGTGAGTCGTGTGTTCTTGCTAAGGAGCAGGGTCCCTATGAGAGTTTTCCCGGCTCGCCTGCGAGCCAGGGACGGCTGCAGTTTGACCTATGGGGCGTTGCGGTGGGTCAGGGTCGGTACAGCGCCGATGCCTGGGCGGAACTGGCTGGCGATGTGAGACATCATGGATTGCGAAACTCGCTGCTTACAGCACCGATGCCTACGGCATCGACATCACAAATTCTGGGATTCACGGAAAGTTTTGAACCCTTGACCAACAACGTTTACTCGCGCCGCACGCTAGCCGGTGACTTTCAGGTCATCAACACGTATCTTGTGCGTGATCTCATCGCGCGTGGACAGTGGAACAATGCGATGCGTCATGAACTCCTCAGACACCGTGGGTCTGTACAAGCCATTGAATCCATTGGCGACGATCTCAAACAGAGGTACAAGACGGTGTGGGAAATTTCTCAGAAAGCGGTATTACACATGTCAGCGGACCGAGGTGTTTTTATCGACCAATCCCAAAGTCTGAACATTCATTTGAGTGAACCCACGCTCGAGAAATTGCATTCTGTGCACATGGAAGGCTGGCAACGCGGACTCAAGACCGGCATGTATTATTTACGTACGCTCGGAGCGGTTGCACCCATTGCGTTCACTGTGGCATCGGCACCCGAACGCCCAGAAGAACCCGTCCAAGTGTGTGAACTACAAGGCGAGTGTGTATCCTGCTCTAGCTAAGTACATTATGGTATACCAGAGTGTACACCTACTGTTGTAAGTGTTCACAGTTCAAACAACAAAAAAAAAGAAGACTACAACCAACACCCACAGCCTACATACCAGCCTACATACATACATACATACACACCAGTTGCTATTACTAATAGGGGGGCGCCATCGCCATGCGATGTGACCCTTCATCCTCTGGTTGGCAGAGCCGGGCACGAACATTGGCGGCACCATATTTTCGATCATGACCAAAGAGTGTATATGCCTTGTCAGTATAACCGCCAGTGGGGCTCTTGAAGCGAAGTTCATCTGGGTAGCATACATTGTTCTCCCAAATGCCCGCCTTTTCTTCAGTCTCGTACTCCATGTTAGGCATAGTAAAAGGACGCAGCACTCTATCCACTGGATTTCCTGGGAACCGCCACAAAGCGGTAGCAAAGGGGGCACTGCCATAGTGGATCATGCTATCTTGTTCCCGTTCGTTCGGGTACCGAAGAGTATAGGCCGCTTCTGTCGGAATATCCGTTGATCCGCTACGGACGCCACCGGCCGTTCCGGCCGACGCCGCTCGCTCCAGTACCGGCCAGTGCCCGGTTAGACTCATCGGAGTCATGCTGACCGGTTCATCACGGCCTTTGACAAACGCAAACATGTCACCTGTGGGGACTACACGCTGCATACGGTAATGAGTATGGTAGTTTTTGGGGGTCCAAAAATCATGTCCATCGCCACCAAAGCGTTGAGACGTTGCGATGGCATGAACAAACCCAACCAGTTCCGGGTACAAGACATGTACGCCGGCGATGAATTGGTGGGTGAGGTCGATGGAATCAGTGGTGGCTGATTTACCTACCATCACTATATTCTTTTTATGTACCATCTCTCCTAACGGCTTATCTTTGGACACAACGGCACCATCATGCGCGAGTACCACCTGGTTAGGTCGGGCCAAAATGACATCAAAAAGTGAAACCATCTTCTTGGCGTAAAAACGCTGGATAGTCCGCATCGATACTGGCGTCGCCAGAAGTAAGTGTCCCAGGAGTCGCTTAAACGGGCTGGCGTACTGTAAGAGTACTCCCTGACGATGGTAGTATTCCGACGATGATGCAAAGGCCATAAGGTAACGGGGATAATCATATCCCAAATTATGTGCAGGATTAACCAACTGCATGGACGAACCGGGGGCCGTTTCATCTTGGTGTAAGACCTTATATGCTCCTGCCGCATGCCGACGTAGGCGAGTTAGCGTCAGGTTCTTATCGTACACCCTAAGTTCGTCGCGCTGGTCCAATGTTAATGCGGGTCCGAATACATAGAGAGATGACATCATAGTATTATCTGCAGGCGCTAGTAGCATGCTGTACGACCGGAACGCACTGGGAAGATGGGCAAGAGGGAGGGTTTCCATCGTACGCTTCTGTCCGGCTTCACGGAGTGTATACTCATACATGTCGACGTCGGCGCAAGACGATTCGTACAGGTGTATTGATGTTGCATAGATACCATCACCACGTTCAATAGGCAGAATGTCATTATTCAAACGACTGAAAGTATAATCCCACTTGTTGTTAGCTATGCCCACCATTGATTGCGTGTGGTTCAACAAGCGGTTCACAGTCTTCCATCCCACCATCCACGGCGTTCGTTGAAAGGTTAACGAACTAGATGTAGACGCAGACGTAGACGCAGATGCAGACGCAGACGTAGTTCCAGATGTAGGCGTAGACGTAGTTCCATATATAGGCGTAGACGTAGTTCCATATGTAGGCGTAGACGTAGTTCCATATATAGGCGTAGACGTAGTTCCAGATGTAGGCGTAGACGTAGTTCCATATATAGGCGTAGGCGT
>Ga0136559_1000344_pt1 | contig 16267 bp, 14 predicted proteins | sample AntRauMeHopE1496_FD_104633 | JGI IMG/M metagenome (GOLD analysis project Ga0136559, IMG submission 104633) | Saline lake microbial communities from Rauer Islands, Antarctica - Metagenome Hop E1 #496 | ecosystem: Environmental > Aquatic > Non-marine Saline and Alkaline > Saline | place... | reverse complement strand
TTCACCCAAAAGTTTTTGGAGGCATTTTGAATCGCCGCACGAATGAAACAGATAAGCAGCAAGTGGCTGAGTACGAAATTCCAAATTTGGATTTAGTGATGGTTGACTTGTATCCGTTTGAGGAAACTGTTGCTTCTGGAGCCTCACATGCTGATATTATCGAGAAAATTGACATCGGAGGTATAGCCCTTATTCGTGCCGCTGCAAAGAATTACGAAGACGTGGTGATTATCCCTTCTAAAAAGCAATATCCGTTGTTTTTAAAAATGTTACAGGATCAAGGTGCGACTACTCAATTAGAACAGCGGGAAGCATTTGCGCGGGATGCATTTAATGTTTCTTCTCATTACGATACGCATATTTTTAATTTCTTCAATAAAGGAGAGTTAGATGTATTCAAAGAAAGTGTGCAAGATGCTCAAATTTTGAGATATGGAGAAAATCCTCATCAAAAAGGTGTTTTCTATGGAGATTTAGGGGCCATGTTCGATAAATTGCATGGAAAAGAATTGTCGTATAATAATTTACTGGATGTGGATGCGGCAGTAAATCTGATTGCCGAATTTAAAAACAGTGCTCCAACTTTTGCAATTTTAAAACATAACAATGCGTGCGGTTTTGCTACGCGTCCGACTATTAAAGAAGCTTATCAAGCGGCCTTGGCTGGAGATCCTGTTTCTGCTTTCGGTGGAATTTTAATAGCAAATACTACCATTGACCAGGCAACCGCCATCTTGATTGATGAGTTGTTTTGTGAGGTGGTAATTGCTCCAAGCTATGACGCCGATGCGGTCGAGACACTTAAAAACAAGAAAAATAGAATGATTCTTGTCCAAAAACAAGTTGAACTGCCGAAAAAACAGTTTAGAACTATCCTAAATGGTGTTTTAGAACAAGATATAGATATGATTACAGATAAGAAGGAAGACTTCAAATCTGTAACGAACGAAAAACCTTCAACACAACAACTAGAAGATTTGGAGTTTGCTAATAAATTAGTGAAACACACAAAGTCTAACACAATTGTTTTAGCTAAAAATGGCCAATTATTGGCAAGCGGAACAGGTCAGACTTCTAGGGTTGACGCTTTGAGACAAGCAATTCATAAAGCGCAATCATTTAATTTTGATTTGAACGGAGCTGTTATGGCATCAGATGCATTTTTTCCTTTCCCTGATTGCGTTGAGATAGCAAAAGAAGCTGGTGTTAAAGCGGTAGTGCAGCCAGGAGGGTCTATTAAAGACCAACTTTCTATTGATTATTGTAATGAGAATGGTTTGTCGATGGTAATGACAGGAAATAGGCATTTTAAACATTAATATAAGGAATACAAAAATTAAATGTGAATTTTAATTATTTTAGCCGTACCTTTAATGGGGTTGTTCACATTAGTCAATTGAGAGGTAAAAACACATGGGATTATTTAGTTTTTTAACGCAGGAAATCGCCATTGATTTGGGAACTGCAAACACACTCATCATCATGAACGACAAGGTTGTTGTGGATGAGCCGTCGATTGTCGCAAGAGACATTCAAACTGGAAAGATTGTAGCTATCGGTAAAAAGGCGCAACAGATGCATGGTAAAACGCACAAGTTGATTGAAACAGTGCGACCATTGAAAGATGGAGTAATTGCAGATTTCCAGAGTGCGGAACAAATGATCCGTGGGATGATTAAAATGATTAAAGGAGGAAAAAGTTTAATTAATCCTTCTTTAAGAATGGTGATATGTATTCCATCTGGTATTACCGAAGTGGAGAAGCGTGCAGTGCGTGATTCAGCCGAACATGCTGGTGCGAAAGAAGTATATCTTATCCACGAGCCTATGGCTGCTGCGATTGGTATAGGAATCGACGTAGAAGAGCCTATGGGAAACATGATCATCGATATAGGTGGAGGAACGTCAGAAATTGCCGTGATTGCATTAGGTGGGATTGTTTGTGATAAGTCTATTCGTGTGGCAGGAGATGATTTTACTGCCGATATTGAAGAGTATATGCGTCGCCAACATAATATCTTAGTAGGTGAAAGAACCGCAGAACAAATAAAAATTGAAGTCGGTGCCGCATTACCAGAACTAGATAATCCACCGCCAGATTATGCGGTGCGTGGACGTGATTTAATGACGGGTATTCCAAAAGAAATTATTGTAACATATTCTGAAATTTCGCACGCATTAGACAAAACAATTTCAAAAATTGAAGAAGCGATTCTAAGTGCCTTGGAGATGACTCCTCCTGAATTGTCCGCAGATATTTATAAGACCGGAATTTATCTTGCAGGTGGAGGTTCAATGTTGAGAGGGCTGGATAAGCGTATTTCAATGAAAACTAAATTGCCAGTTCACATTGCTGAAGACCCGCTTAGAGCAGTGGCAAGAGGTACAAGTATTGCATTGAAGAATATCGACAGATTCCAGTTCTTGATACGTGACTAGGAGATGTTGCTCTAATAGAAACGAGTAGTGATTATAGTTTAACTTCGGTTAAATAAAAAATAGTTTGAGTATTCATGCGTAATTTAATTGCATTTTTTCAACGATTTAGAGTTTTCCTAGTGTTTCTTGTTCTGCAATTAATCGCTTTAGGTTCTTTCTTCTCATGGATGAGTTATCCGAGAACAAAGTTTTTTAATACTTCTTCGGCGGTCATAGGTAATATGCATTCATGGAGCCATGAAGTAACGAAATATTTGACGTTATCTGAAGCGAATGAAGAGCTGCAACGCGAGTTAATTGAGTTGCGAGAAGAACTACCAGAATCTTTTTTAAGTATAGATGCGAAGACGGCATTAATCAACGATACACTTTATAAGCAGGCTTATCGCTATATTCCTGCTACAGTTATCAACTCCTCTCATCAGCATAAAAACAACTATTTTACAATCGATGCCGGTCGTTTAAAAGGGATTTCCGCCAAAATGGGGGTAGTTTCTTCAAATGGAGTGGTAGGCATTGTGTATGATGTATCTGATCATTTTTCTGTTGTAAAGTCTATTCTTACTGAGAACATAAACTTTAGTGCTTACATAGAAGGCAGTAAAGCGTTCGGAATCGTAAAATACTTGGAGAATGACCCGCGAAGGATTTCATTAACAGGTATTTCTAATGATATTGCTATAAAACGAGGGTCACTTGTGAAAACCAGAGGGAGCAGCGGGTACTTTCCACAAGGGTTGATAATTGGCAAAGTAGATATGCTGGAACCATTGGAGGGGAAGCCTCTTTGGGATATACAAATTAGATTGTCACAAGACATGAGGAAAGTACATCATGTTTTTGTTATCGAAAATATTTTAGGAGAAGAATTAGAAAGATTACAAGGAAAAATAAAAGAGCTAAACTAGATGATAGGATTGCCCATACATATTATTCGCTTTGTTTTATTCATACTAGCACAAGGACTTATTTTTGGTAAACTCGATTTTGGTTTTGGAATTCATCCGATGATCTATCCACTATTTATTCTGATGCTTCCTTTTGATCTGAGCGCAATTGTGTTGATGATTATTGCTTTTTTAATGGGAATATCCGTTGATTTCTTCATGAATACATTTGGTCTTCACGCTAGTGCTTCTGTAATTATCGCATACTTTAGACCCGAAATATTTAAGCTTTTTTCACCTAGAGATGGGTACGAAAGTTTTCGTCAACCAAGCGCTGGAGACCTTGGATATTCATGGTTTTTATCAGTGGCAGGATTGATGGTGCTCATTCATCATCTGTGGTTTTTCTTTTTAGAATATTTTAAGCTTTCTGACTGGTTCTATATTCTTCAAAAAACGTTATTAAGTGGTCTACTTACGCTACTTATTTTTATTCTTATTCAAATTATATTCTTCAAAAAACAGAAGGCACTATGAATCTGGAAGGAAGAAGAATAGTATTTCTTGCGCTATTTGTTTTGGTGAGTATCATCTATTCCGTTCGATTATTTTATATGCAAGTGGTAGATGATAGATGGATCGCACGAGCTGCGGAAGTTTCTCAAAAACGAATAGACGTAAAACCCCCAAGAGGAATATTATTGGACCGTTTCGGGAATAAAGTGGTGGCCAATAAAACCTACTACAATTTAATGTTTGTAGAAGACAAAATTGAACACCTAGATACAGCTGCATTAGCCAAGCTTCTCAATTTGGAATATGCTCAAATCGAAGAACGATTTGAAGAGATTAGACGAAGTTTGGATCGAAAAACCCGGAGTAAAAAAACTAAAAACGATACCGTCGTCAACGACTACAGGAGTTATATGCCGTATGCTTTTGTTGGCGAATTAACTGCTGATGAGGTAGCGAGTATAGCCTCAGAATTAATTTATTTCCCTGGTTTCTTTGAAGAAACGGTTAGTATGCGTGATTACCCTTATCCTAACGGAGGGAATATTTTTGGTTACCTGAATGAAATCCGTCCGCACGAGTTGGAGAAAGATCGCTATTTCTATAAAATGGGAGATTTTATTGGTCGGGCTGGTTTAGAGCGTTTTTATGAACAAGAATTACGCGGACAGAAGGGAACTAAGTTTATTTTGACTTCCGCTAGAGGAAAAGCAGTTGATAATTTTGCAGGTGGAAAATTGGATACACAGGCACTTCAAGGGCCAGCGCTTCACCTCGGACTTGATATCGAATTACAAGCTTACGGGGAGGAGTTAATGAAAAATAAACTGGGGTGTATCGTTGCAATTGAACCTGAAACGGGTGAGATCCTAGCGATGGTAAGCTCTCCTTCGTATAATCCTAACTTACTAGTCGGAAGTAGAAATATTCGATTGAATTATGTAGAATTGAATAAAGACACATTGAAACCTATGTTTCCGCGACCACTACAAGCTGAATATCCTCCGGGTTCCATTTTTAAATTGGTTCAGGCTTTGGTCGGACTTCAAGAAGGTGTAATTACAGAAAATTCTAGCTTTCCGTGCACTAAAAGTATGGTTGGGTGTCACAATCATCCAACGGCTAACACGGTACAGCAGGCTATACAGTTTTCATGTAATCCTTATTTTTATTACGAAACAAGGCGTATTATTCAGCAAGGTAAGGATAAAAGCACGTTCAAAGATGCTGAAATTGGTGTACGTATCTGGGAAAAATATATGCATAGTTTTGGACTAGGTGTTCAACTAGAAACGGATATTTATGGATTGCGGCCGGGTGTTATTCCGAATGTTGATTTTTATGATCGTTGGTATGGAAAGCACAGGTGGGCATGGTCAACTATTCGATCGAATAGCATTGGTCAAGGAGAAGTGAAAGTGACACCTCTTCAAATGGCAAATCTGGCAGTAATTATGGCAAATGGAGGATGGTATTATACGCCACATTTCGTAAAAAGTATTGGAGAAGCTGGTCCTAAATCTACTTATTTGGAAAAAAAGGTATCCATGGTGGATGAAAAGTATTATTCGATTATCCAAGAAGGGATGCGCCGCGTAGTAAACGAAGCGGGTGGAACGGCAAGACGAGCTAGAATTGAAAATATAGTTGTAGCTGGAAAAACGGGTACGGCTCAAAACCCACATGGAGAAGATCATTCTGTTTTTATTGCGTATGCTCCGTTTGATAATCCTAAAATAGCGATTTCTGTATTTATTGAAAATGCTGGTTTCGGGGGCACATGGGCTGCTCCTATTGCTAGTTTGATGATAGAGAAATATGTCACGCGAGAAATATCGGATACACTGAAGGAACAACGCATACTGGATGCTAACTTAATTATTCAATGAGTCGAAGTTTAAATACCGTGAGAAGCAATTGGGATTGGTGGTTGATAGCTATCATTCTTGTGTTGATGGTGCTCGGTGTGATTAACTTGTATTCGGCAGCTTACAATCCAGAGTACACGTTCCTCTTTGATATTAAAACACTTTATGGAAAGCAAATAATGTGGATCGGGATTGGTATTTTTCTAGGGTTAGTGATTTCGCTGATTGATTCAGAGTTTATTCGAAAGTTAACGCCCGCGGCTTTTATTGTTGTTTCCTTACTTTTAATTATTGTATTGTTTTCCCGCCCAATAAATGGCGCTCGTTCTTGGCTGGGGTTTGGCTCTTTTGGGGTTCAGCCTTCTGAATTCGCTAAGGTGACAACAGGGTTAATGTTGGCCTATCTGATCGGACAAGGGAGGAGTAAGCTTATTGCGAAAACAACGGTATTGCAAGTGATTGGTTTGGTTTTCATCACTATGTTACTTATTCTGGCTCAGAATGATACGGGTACGTTTCTGATCTTCACGGCTTTTTTCTTTGTCATGTATCGTGAGGGAATCACATTTGACCCAATTATACTCTATTTTCTGAATAATTTATTAGGATTAAGGTATAAAAGCACTTGGGTAGGGGTCCATTTTATTCCTGTCCTTTTTGGAGTAGTTTTCTTCAGTATAATAACATTGTATTTTGCAGAATCTAAACATAGTTTTTTGTTTCTTCCTTCCATAGATGTACCAGGATGGGCCGTTTTAGTTGTCGTGATGACCGTATTGGGAATCGCTTTGGCGCTTGCGATAAATCAATTTGCTGCGTTGAGGGCAAAGAAGAAAATTTTATCTATCGTACTTATTTCCTACTTGGGAAGTATTTTATTAATTGGGGCAGTTTCTTTTTCTTATTTAAAGGTGTTGCAGTCTCATCAAAAAGTGAGAATTGACTTATGGTTAGGAAAGCTAGAAGATAAGGACGGCGAGGACTACAATAGGAATAGAGCGCTTGCTGCTGTAGGCTCAGGTGGTTTTGCGGGGAATGGCTATCAACAAGCAGTATTAGCCAGCCCTCAGAGTAATCACGTTCCAGAGAGCGAAACAGATTTCATTTTCTGCGTATATGCCGAAGAATGGGGATTTATTGGTTCGTTGTCATTAGTGTTTCTATTTACGCTTTTACTGGTTAGGCTGATCATAATTGCGGAAAGGCAAAGAAGTCGATTTGCCCGTGTTTATGCTTATTCAGTGGCAATGATTATTTTCTATCACTTTGCCATTAATATTGGTATGAATATCGGATTATTGCCTGTAATTGGAATTCCACTCCCGTTTTTTAGCTACGGAGGTTCTGCGATGATGGCCTTTAGCGTGATGTTTTTTATTTTATTGAAGTTAGATAGCCAACGAAAAGATGTCTTAGTAACATGAAGAATTCCTTCCATAATTTTTCTCCCTTTCTTCAAGCACTCTTTCTAGTAGTGCTTGGTTTTTTTTCGTTCTCTATTCTTTCTATGTTGTTTTCTAGTGTGGCGAGTGCGCTCTATTCTAATTTGCCCATGAATGATATTCAGCTCCTCATGGAAAATCATTCTATCGCATTTATGGCTCTTTTCTATATTCCTTTTCAAGTAGGACTATTCCTGATTCCAGGGTTGCTGTATTATTATTTAGAACCTGCGCCGTTTAAATGGAATTTTTTCAAATCAGGTTCTTATAGTTTAGATGCGTTATGGTCCGTTTTGCTCTTTCTTTCGTTGTTTTTATTACTGCCTTTTTTGGCGGAAGTGAATATTGAAATAACAAAATGGTTCGGTGTATACGATAGTTTGGCTGCTGCTAAAATGGACTCAGACAATACGTTGGTTACCTTATTTGGTGAAGAAAAATCGAGCTCCAATTATATTTGGGCATTAATCATTATTGGTGCACTAACTGGAATCGCAGAAGAATTTGCTTTTCGTGGATTTTTATTGCGCCATCTTATTAAATCAACGGGTAAAAAATGGTTAGCAATCATAACGAGCGGTGTAGTGTTTGCCTTGCTCCATTTTAACTATCTTCAAATTATTCCTTTGATTGCCTTCGGAATTGCCTTAGGCGTAATCTTCGTAGTAACGAAGAGCTTGTGGTTGGGTATCGCACTGCATGCGGCGAATAACATCATTAATATCACTTGGCTACATCAGGGAAGTTTTCCGAAATGGATGGAAGTAAGCTCGCTTTATGTAACTGTTCCAGCCGTACTTCTTTTGATAGCATTACTGTTATGGAAAAGAAAAACTATTCGTTTCACGTTATAATAAGCATTCAGTAACCAATAATTGTTTTGTGTGAATAGGTGAGTCTAATAGGGATCTGCTTAAACAGTATAGTTTTATTCAAACCGACTTTAAAAAAGAATCCCGTCAATTATTTAATTGACGGGATAAGTAAGTTGGAAATGAATTCAACTAAATGAGGTCATTCATATTATTGTTCACGTATGCTATATCCTTTATTGTTGGCTTTTTCAGAAGCGGCATAACCGATAGTAAAAAAGCTAGCATCTCCTAATATTTCTCTAGCTTCAAATAAAATCCCCATTGGAACTTGCTCATCTGCCTTGAAACAAGTCATTGTTTCTTCTCTAGGTGCTGTATATTCCGCTGGTTTGGAAGCAAACTTATCTTGTTTCCATTTACCAATGTGTCGAATACCGTCTTTATGCAGAATTCCATCATATTGAACAGCTATTCCTTTTTCAAATTTCTCAATATCACCTTTTAATGGCTGGCCAAGATAAACGAAATCCACTTCACTTCGCTGCTTGAACGGAGTTAGGTCTGTTGTTCCAATACCTGTTGCTGGTCGAACCTTAACCATGGGATCTATATCTTTTGTCGTGGTAGCTACCATGAAGAAGAAAAGAAGCATGAAGACAATATCAGGAAGCGACGAGGTATTGATACTAGGCGCTTTCTTTCCATCATTTTTCTTAAACTTTGACATAATCTTAACGTTTTGGTTTTACTTCGATGATACGAAGTGGAAATAACAAGTCTATCAAGTCCATTTTTTCTTTGTACTCTTTAACGATTGGAGTATCTTCCAATAAATTGGTTTGATAGTACTTACTCATTGCCGTGTAAGTTATTCCGAATAATTCTTGCGACTCTATGTCACGCAATTCTGTTACTGCCTTTTCAATTTCCGATTGTACTGCAACATAAGCACTATAATCTGTATCGATAAACGACTCTAAACGCACATGAGCTTGGAAAGCGATTTCTGGCATTTCTTTCTTGCCAGATGCTTTCGAATACATACTAAGTATTTTTTGCTTTCTATTCCATTCGGCAATTTCATTGTCCATTTGCTCGATGAATTTTTCATACTTTGAGTCTTTTTCAACCAGTTTTTCGTAAGTTTCTTGCTTCTTATAAGCTTCCGATATACGCTGATTAATAAAGTCCTTACTTACCATAGAATAATAAGGATATTCAATATTCCTGTCATCAACTTTACCTCTATTTATGAGATAAAAATGCTTGATTCTACTGTTCAATAGCTCAATATCTTCAGGCTTAATAATTGAATCTCGTGCTTGAATACTCTGCTTATTGTTAATACTGATTTTGTAGATATTCTTCTTTTGAACTAGTTCAGGGTCTTCTACTTCTACTTTCTTAGGAATCTTACGCGCATAGGCAGTGTCCTTATCCATAGTAGTCGTTACCAGGAAGAAAATCAACAGCAAGAAAGCGATGTCAGCCATCGATCCCGCGTTTATTTCAGGTGCTTCTCGCTTTGCCATAATTAATTTTTTCTAACTAGTTTAAGTACAAATCCAAGACCTAATGCGGCAATCGTTGCAATAGTTAATGCAATAAGTGCTGTCCAAATACCAGCAGTTGCAAAATTGACTGCAGTTTCTGTAACCATAACTGTAGGGTCTATTCTTAGCGATTCCTTTGTATCAGTGGAACCGATACCATAAAGTACAAAGAAGACAATAGTTGCTACGATTATACCTAAAATAGATTTTACGGCATTAGCAGGTTGTGTAATTAGTGAGACGATAAAGAACACTAACGCAAGCACAGCACATCCCATTAAAGCGATGGCACTAATTAGAAAAACTCCATTAAAATGAACGCTTTCTTTTAATCCTGCAATTAGCTCAGGTGCGCTCTCCGCATTTACACCGGAAGCCATTACCATAATACCAAATAGCAAGGCAGGAGCAATAATCACAATACGAATAATTAATCCTATTAAATTTAAATTCTTTTCTTGTTCCATAATAATGGATATTTAAGTTCGTTGCCGAACACGGTGAAACAATGACTACTTAGAAGTTACTTTGTACTTCAACATCATATCAACCAATGTGATAGACGCATTCTCCATTTCATTAACAATAGAGTCTACTTTAGATACGATATAGTTGTAAAAGATTTGAAGGAAAATCGCTGCAATCAAACCAAATACTGTTGTTAAAAGTGCTACCTTAATACCACCTGCAACTGTTGTTGGAGAAACTTGTCCATCAGAAACAATTTTATCAAAGGCCTGAATCATCCCGATTACTGTACCCATGAATCCAAGCATTGGAGCAAGAGCAATAAATAAGGAAATCCAAGGAATACCTTTTTCTAAAAGACCCATTTGAACACCTCCGTAAGAAACAACGGATTTCTCTACTGCTTCAATTCCTTCGCTTGAGCGATCAAACCCTTGGTAGTAAATAGATGCAATCGGACCTCTCGTGTTTCTACAAAGTTCTTTTGCTTCTTCCACTCCTCCTGATTGCAAAGCTACTTCAACATCTGCCAAAAACTTCTTTGTATTGATAGAAGAAAGGTTTAAGTAAACGATACGCTCAATACATAGTGCAAGACCAATAATCAAAGCAATTAATACGATACCCATCCAAAATGCATCTCCTTCGATGAATTTTTGCTTTAAAACCGAAGCAAAACCTAATGGCTCTGGTTCTGCATTTTCGTCAGATTCATTGAAAGCTACGATTTCATCAGCCTCATCGACTGTGGTCTCCATAACTTCACCCATGTCATCTGGTGCTTCAACTAACTCAGTTTTTGTTGAGTCTGTTTCTGCTGCATTTACTGCCGAATTGAAGCCGAAAATTAACATTCCGGCAATCATCATTGAACTAATTACTTTTTTCATGTTTCAAAGATTAAATTTTAATCGTTCTTTTTTTGATTTATTTACACTATTTTTTTCCGAAAGTTTACAAGTCCAACTGCGGAGAGAGAGGGATTCGAACCCTCGATACGTTTGCACATATACACGCTTTCCAAGCGTGCTCCTTAAGCCACTCGGACACCTCTCCCCGTGAGCTTTTACACTTTCGGATTGCTAAAGTAATAAAAAATATATATTCTCAACTTTTTAATACAAGGAACTTAATATTTGTTTAACATTAGAGGGCATATTTTTTTCTTTACGTCGAAAATGGATTAGTTTCAAGCTCCAGATTTCGTTCAGTTTGAACTTCTATTCTAACAGTAATATAATCGTACTTCACATTACTTAATGGAGTTCTGCTACATATAATATCTGCTGAACGTGAAATTCTTCTAATTTTCGCTTAAATTTGTACTCCTTATAAATAGGATTAATTGAATTTGAATGAAAAACATACGTAACTTCTGTATTATAGCTCATATCGACCATGGCAAGAGCACCTTGGCTGACCGATTATTGCAAATCACAGGAACGATTTCGGATCGTGACATGAAAGAGCAAGCGCTTGATGATATGGATATTGAGCGAGAACGCGGAATTACCATTAAGAGTCATGCTATTCAAATGAGTTATAAGCAAGATGGAGAAGATTATATCCTCAACCTAATTGATACTCCGGGTCACGTCGATTTTTCGTATGAAGTATCCCGTTCTATCGCTTCTTGCGAAGGAGCACTTTTGATAGTAGATGCTTCTCAAGGGATAGAGGCACAAACAATTTCTAATTTGTACTTGGCTTTAGAGCATGACTTGGAAATTATTCCGATCTTAAATAAAATGGATCTTCCAGGGGCGGAACCTGAGGCGGTGACCGATCAAATTGTTGAGTTGATAGGGTGCGACCCGAATGATGTTATTCCAGCGTCTGGTAAAACAGGACTTGGTGTTGAAAAAATTTTAGAAGCCATAATAGAACGAATTCCTGCACCAAAAGGTGATCCAGAAGCACCGCTTCAAGCCATGATTTTTGACTCTGTCTTTAATCCGTTTCGTGGGATTATTGCTTATTACCGTGTTTTGAATGGAACATTAAGGAAAGGTGAAAAAATCCGGTTTTTGAATACAGGGAATGATTATCACGCTGATGAAATTGGAATTCTGAAAATGGATTTGGTTCCAAAGCCGCTCGTTGCTGCTGGTGATGTGGGTTATATTATTTCTGGAATCAAACAGGCGAAAGAGGTTAAAGTAGGAGATACAATTACTAACGTAGCTAATCCTTGTAAGGAGGCCGTGAAAGGGTTTGAAGATGTAAAACCTATGGTGTTTGCCGGTATTTATCCGGTGGATACGGATGACTTTGAAGAGTTGCGTTATTCGATGGAAAAATTACAGTTAAACGATTCCTCTTTAGTGTTTGAACCAGAATCTTCTGCTGCTTTAGGCTTTGGTTTCCGATGTGGATTCTTAGGAATGTTACACATGGAAATTATTCAAGAGCGATTAGAGCGTGAATTTAACATGACGGTGATTACAACTGTTCCAAACGTTTCCTATTTTGCATTCATGCGCAGGAATCCGGAAGAGGCTATTCCGATCAACAACCCTTCGGAATTGCCCGATCCAGCCGCGGTTGAGTATATTGAAGAGCCTTATATCAAAGCACAGGTAATTACAAAATCTGATTTTGTTGGACAAGTAATGACATTGTGCGTTGAAAAACGGGGTGAACTCAAAAACCAAGTTTACCTCACGCAAAATAGAGTAGAAATAACATTTGAAATGCCCTTGGCAGAAATAGTTTTCGATTTCTACGATCGTTTGAAGTCTGTTTCTAAAGGATATGCCTCTTTTGATTATTTCCCTATTGGATATCGTCGTTCTGATCTTGTAAAACTCGATATTCTATTGAATCATGAACAAGTTGATGCCCTTTCTGCTCTTGTTCACCGCACTAACGCCTTTGATCTAGGAAAGAAAATCTGTGTGAAGCTGCGTGAATTGATCCCAAGACAACAATTTGAAATTCCTATTCAAGCTGCTATTGGGGCAAAAGTGGTTGCGCGTGAAACGATAAAAGCACTGCGTAAAGATGTGACTGCGAAATGTTATGGGGGTGATATTTCTCGTAAACGAAAGCTGCTAGAAAAACAGAAACAAGGTAAGAAACGTATGCGACAAGTAGGTAGGGTTGAAGTGCCCCAAGAGGCGTTCCTAGCTGTGTTGAAATTGAATGATTAATCAGTTCTATTCGTTTTGTGTTTGCTGCTAACAAAAGAGGTAGTTTTCTTTGCTCAGAGACTCCTCCTAACTATTTGTTGCCTTTCTAGCAATGAGTAGTAGCATAAATGGGAAATTATTTGGAAGAATATTAGCTCCCTTCCATTTTCTTTCGTGCTTTTTTTGAGGCTAAAGAGATTAAATATACTCCTGTGAAAATCATAAGCATATACGCTATTTTTTCCAATGTTATGGCGCCACTATAGTCGTCTGACCAACCTATAAACCCGAATAGTAGCGTGAACAACATAACAAGAACGGGTTGCGTGTAGATATAGCTCCCGCTAACACTTGGACTTACGTGTTTTAACGCATATATATTTAGTAAATAGGTGAAAAATGTGGCTCCTATAATCACAAATCCTATCTTCATCCAAATTTCCGTTGGGAATGTGGCGTATTCTGTGGTGATTACCTCTGCCAACACATTCGGATAAGCTAAAATAAATAACAATCCAAAAAGAAAGTTATAACTAATAACAGTAAGTGGGTTGTATTTGCTCATAAGGGGTTTAACCATAACTAAATATATCCCAAAAGAAAGCGCATTTATAAAAATAAATAAATCACCAAGCGAAGAGTCGAATCCAGGCATTCTTCCTGCGAGAGTTAAGGAAACAGCTCCTCCAGCTCCCAAAAGTACACCAACTACTTTAAGTTGCGTAATGGGTTCTTTTAATATAAAAAATGCAAGAATAACTACAAGAATAGGAGTGGAAGTCATAATGATTCCAGCATTAATCGCGGAGGTGAGCTCCAGACCGTTAAAAAAGAAAAGTTGGTTCATAGCAACGCCAAAAAAACCACAAACCGCTAATCGAAGGAGGTCTTTGCGTGCTACTTTTTCGCGTATAAATAGAGCGTGTAGTAGCCAAAATAATGCGGTTGTAACAACAACGCGAAAAAAAATAAACGCATTGGGACCCATAAAGTCGGGCATAACTCCTTTGGCTAGCAGGTGATTTGCTCCGTAAAAAATATTTACCCCCAACAACGCGAGATGAGCACCGATTAGTTTATTCATTTAGCCGTGATATGCTTGTTTTGCTGCGGTCACCGTTTTTGCCGAATTCCCTATAAACACTTGGTCGTCCAATAGTATGAAGGGCCTCTTTAAAAACGTGTACTCCGATAAAATATATTTTCGGTAGTCTTCCTCTAGTAGGTTCAACTTATCTAATCCCATTGACTTGTATTTCATAGCGCGTTTACTAAAAAGCAATTCGTATGAACCCACTTTTTCTTTAATGAAGTCGAGGGTTTTAGCGTCAATATTCGTTTCTTTTATATCCTGTAATTCAACATCACTCCCTAAGTCGAGTTCTTTCAAAATTCGCTTATTCGTGCTGCAGGTTGATAAGTGAAATATTTTTTTCATTTTGGTTAAATTTATGCTGCGAAGATAGTTTTTATCAGAGTATGCTCAAAGTTCTTTTCTCCAAACAACCAATAGCATGTATTTGACCTGTTGTGTTATTCTTTAAGGATTGCTATTTTATTTTTAATAAGAGCAAGAATTCATTAAATTTGTAGTTCATCGAGTCGTTATTTCAATGCATAAAATAAATAGAATGAAAATATTTTTAGCGCTGTGTTTAGCACTAGTTTTTAGTGTTGGCTGCGATACTACTACCGTAAAAGAAGAAGAGAAAAAAGAGGTGTTTAGGCCTTTGATAGAGCGAAGTAATGGACAGTTTATTGAATACTACCCTGGTCATAAACAAATCAAAATGAAAGGTCGTGAAGACGCTGAAGGAAATCGCCTAGGAATTTGGAAGCTATTTTCGCAAGACGGCGTTGAACTCTCCGTAACTGTTTATACAGAAGGTAAAAAAAATGGACATATCGTTGTGCGCTATCCGAATGGTATGCCAAATTATGTGGGAGAATTTTACATGGATGAGCGCGTTGGAGAGTGGAACTTCTATGCCGAAACAGGTGAGTTGATAGAAACGATTCAATATGATGAACGAACGTCTGAGAAGAAATAGCTGAAGCGTATTATGGCGAGAATACCTCCACATATTATTGAAGACATAATGAATACCGCCCGAATAGAGGAGGTAATTGGGGATTTTGTAGCGTTGAAACGTTCTGGCTCTAACTTAAAGGGATTGAGTCCATTTACAGACGAAAAATCACCTTCTTTTATGGTGAGCCCTGCGAAACAAATTTTTAAGTGTTTTTCAAGTGGAAAAGGGGGGACGGTTGTATCATTTATCATGGAACATGAGCACTTTAGTTATCCCGAAGCTTTAAAATGGCTCGCCGATCGCTATAATATTGAAGTTCCAGAGGACAAACCATTAACCCCTGAGGAACAGGAGCAAATAACAGAAAGAGAAAGTTTACTCATCATAAATGAGTATGCCCGTGATTTTTTCGTTGACCGAATGCAAAAGGGCGAGGAAGGAAAGGCAATTGGTCTGTCTTATTTTGTGGAAAGAGGTTTTCGTCCAGATATTATTGAGCGTTTTCAATTGGGGTATTGCCCACAAAACGAAGGCTCGCTTACTGAATCCGCGTTAAAAAAAGGATTCAAGTTAAAATATTTAGAAACGTTAGGACTTTCAAGAACTAAAGAAAACCGCCATTTTGATTTTTTCAGCGGTCGGGTCATGTTCCCCATTCATAGTATTTCTGGTAAAGTTCTGGGTTTTGGAGGGAGAACATTGCAGTCTGGAAAGAAGGTGGCGAAGTATTTTAATTCTCCAGAAAGTATTATTTACAATAAGAGTAAAATTCTTTACGGACTTTATTTTGCGAAATCAAGCATAATTAAATACGATAATTCGTATTTGGTTGAAGGGTATACAGACGTGATAAGTATGCACCAAGCAGGTGTAGAAAATGTAGTCGCCTCTTCTGGAACAGCGTTGACAAAGGATCAAATAAAGCTGATGAAGCGATATTCCAATAACATCACCATTTTATATGATGGTGATGCTGCAGGGATTCGCGCTTCATTTAGAGGAATTGATTTGATTTTAGAGGAAGGAATGAATGTCAAAGTAGTCTTATTTCCTGAAGGAGAAGACCCCGATTCATTTTCTAAAAATCATGGTGCTGAAGAAGTTAAGAAATATATAGA
>Ga0136559_1000343_pt1 | contig 16304 bp, 16 predicted proteins | sample AntRauMeHopE1496_FD_104633 | JGI IMG/M metagenome (GOLD analysis project Ga0136559, IMG submission 104633) | Saline lake microbial communities from Rauer Islands, Antarctica - Metagenome Hop E1 #496 | ecosystem: Environmental > Aquatic > Non-marine Saline and Alkaline > Saline | place... | reverse complement strand
GTGAGGCGGGGCTCCTGAAAATCTGCTTTTTTGGCTTTGACACCATAAAATTACAGCTTTTCAGAACGTTACGCCACCCTCACCAACACCTCATGCATAATTCGGGCTAAATGAAATACCTTCAAATAGGTGTCGAGGGGGCCTCACACGGCCCGCCCTGCTCGCCGCGCCTTTCCTTTCCCGCCCCCCCCACCTGCCGCGCGCTGCCCGGTAATGGCGGGTGTCTGCTGCTCAGGCGGCTCAAAGTTCTGAGGTCTGGGGTCTGGGATCTGGCGTCTGGGGGGTTCGGGGTTCAGGGGTTGAGCCGGGCAATCTCCCACTGTGCCGCCGCATCTGCACGCCGCCACTGAAACCGGTCATGCAGCCGCGCATCCCCGTCCGCCCAGAATTCGATCTCCAGCGGCACCATCCGGTAGCCGCCCCAGAACGGCGGCCGCGCCGGATCATCGCCGTGCAGCACCGCCGCCTTCTCCAGGGCGCGCTCGAGGGTGGCGCGGCTCTCGAGCGGTGTGGACTGATCGGACGCCCAGGCGCCCTGACGGCTCTTGAGCGACCGGGACGCATAATACTCATCGGCCTGGATGCCGTCCTCGCGGGTGATGAGGCCCCTCGCCCGGATCTGGCGGCGCAGGGATTTCCAATGAATCACAAAGGCTGCCTTGCCGGCACTGTCCAGTTCCGCCGCCTTGGCGCTGGTATAATTGGTGTAGAACACAAAGGCACCGTCCTCGATGTCCTTGAGCAGAACCACCCGCGCATTCGGCAGGCCCTGTGCGTCCACCGTACTCAGCGCCATGGCGTTGGGGTCATTGACCTCTGTCTCGCTGGCCTGTGCCAGCCAATCGCGGGCGAGGACAAATGGATCCTCCCCTGCAAAGATCCCGGAACGGTCCGTCATCTGCGTCTCTCCCTGCTCAATCATGTTAACCCGCACAAAACCGTGCGCAACCAGTCAAAAAAACTGCGATCACAGCCCGAACAGGGGCGTGATCCGGGATCCCTCACTCTGGCACCTGTGCCAGTATGTCGTGTCCCAGCCACACAAATCACCCATCGCGCCCCGCAGTGCAACCCAAATCAGCGCTCCCGCGCCTGCCAGCGCCCCGTCGCACCCGCTTGCTGGTCTGACGCCAATCGCGTAGACCCTGTCCAGCATCATCTGGAACGGAGTTAGGGCGCATGTCGAACAATCTGATGGCAGGCAAGCGGGGGCTGATCATGGGATTGGCCAACGACAAATCCATCGCCTGGGGCATCGCGCGCCAGCTGGGCGAGGCGGGCGCGCAGCTGGCGTTCTCATATCAGGGCGATGCGCTGAAAAAGCGGGTGGGCCCGCTCGCGGCCTCCCTCGGTTCAGACATCGTGCTGCCCTGCGATGTGGGCGATGAGGCCTCGATCGACGCCCTCTTTGCAGGGTTGGCAGAGCATTGGGACAGTCTTGATTTCATCGTGCACGCCATCGGGTTCTCCGACAAGAACGAGCTGCGCGGCCGCTACGTCGATACCAGCCGCACAAATTTCGCCCTGACCATGGACATCTCCGTCTATTCCTTCACCGCCGTCGTCCAGCGCGCCGAGAAGATGATGAAAAACGGTGGCTCGTGCCTCACGCTCACCTACTACGGCGCCGAAAAGGTGATGCCGCATTATAACGTGATGGGCGTGGCCAAGGCGGCGCTGGAGGCCTCTGTCAAATATCTGGCCGAGGATCTGGGCAAGGACAACATCCGCGTCAACGCCATTTCTGCGGGACCGATCAAGACCCTCGCCGCCTCCGGCATCGGGGATTTCCGCTACATCATGAAGTGGAACGAATATAATTCCCCCCTGCGCCGCAACGTGACCATCGACGAGGTCGGCAAGTCGGCGCTGTTCCTGCTGTCGGATCTGGGCTCCGGCACCACGGGCGAGAACCTGCATGTGGATGCAGGCTATCATGTCGTCGGCATGAAGGCGGTGGACGCGCCCGACATGAGCAAAGATTGACAGGGCGAAGGACTAACCCGTGAGCGATCTTACCCCAGCCCTGACCATTGGCCCGAACGACGCCCTGACCATCGGCCAGACCATCGCCTTCAACGTAACCCTGCTGATGGGCATGGCCGCGCCCGGCCCCGCCCTCCTGCGCATCAAGCTCTCTGCAGACCGCACCGCCGCCGTGAAGGCGGCCCTTGGCCTGCGCCTCCTCCCTGAAAGGTAACCCCCGATGACCGATACCCGCCTGCCCCATGAAAAAGGCTTTCACATCAGCTGGGACCAGATCCACCGCGACAGCCGCGCGCTCGCCTGGCGGCTGGATGGCAAGGGCCCGGACAAGGGCGCATGGCGCGCCGTCGTCGCCATCACCCGGGGCGGCATGGCCCCTGCAATGATCGTGGCGCGCGAACTCGACATCCGCTGCGTGGACACGATATCGGTCGTCTCCTACCACGCGGGCGGCGGCAAGGCGGATCAGCGCCGCGAGGCAAGCGTGCTCAAATCCCCCGATTCGGATATGATGGGCGACGGCACCGGCATCCTCGTGATCGACGATCTGGTGGACAGCGGCAAGACGCTGGAGCTGGTGCGCAGCCTCTATCCCAAGGCCCATTTCGCCACCGTCTACGCCAAGCCCGAAGGCGAGCCCATGGTGGACACCTTCATCACCGGGGTAAGCCAGGACACCTGGATCTTCTTCCCCTGGGACATGGCCCTGCAATATGTGGAACCTTACCGCGGCAAGGACTGACATCTGCCCCAGTGCTTTTCCACAGTGCTTTTCCACAGTGTTTTTTCATGTTCCCCTGACCTCACGCCAGCAGCCTGCCCCATAGAGAGACCTTCCCCATGACGCATGCCCCCCGCACGGCCACCACCTTTGCCCCGCCCGTGATGGAGGCGCGCCGCTGGCTCGAGGGGGTGACATTCGGCCCTGACCGCCCGCTGATCAACGTGAGCCAGGCCGCCCCGACCGACCCGCCCCACCCGGACCTGCGGGCGCGAATGGCGCAGGTGCTGCTGGAGGACGACAGCGCACATCTCTACGGTCCCGTGCTGGGCAATGACCCGCTGCGCGCGGAACTGGCGCAGCGCACGGCGCGGATCTATGGCGGCAGCGTCGAGGCGGAACAGATCGCGATCACCTCGGGCTGCAATCAGGCTTTCGCCGCCGCCATTGCCGCACTCTGCGGTGAGGGAGACGAGGTCATCGTACCGGTGCCGTGGTATTTCAACCACAAGATGTGGCTTGATATGGCAGGGGCCGTGGCCGTGCCGCTGAAATGCGAGAGCGACATGATGCCCGACCCCTGGGATGCCGCCCGCCTGATCACGCCGCGCACCCGCGCCATCGTGCTGGTCACCCCGAACAACCCCGCAGGCGTTGAATACCCCGATGATCTGATCACCGCCTTCTATGACATCGCGACATCACGCGGCATCGCGCTGATCGTGGATGAGACCTACCGCGACTTTCACGCAGGCATCGGCGCGCCGCACAGCCTGTTCACGCGCCCGGACTGGGACCAGACGCTGATCCACCTCTATTCCTTTTCCAAGGCCTACCGCCTGACCGGCCACCGTGTCGGCGCGCTTGCCGCCTCGCCCGCGCGGCTGGCGGAGATGGAGAAGTTCCTCGACACTGTCGCGATCTGCCCTGCGCAAACCGGCCAGCATGCGGCGCTGTGGGGGATGCAGCACCTCGACCAGTGGCTGGCAGGCGCGCGCGACGAGATCCTGCACCGCCGCGCCGCCATCACGGATGCCATGCCCGCCCTTGCCGCCAAAGGCTGGCGTCTGCTGGGCCTGGGCGGCTACTTTGCCTATCTCGAACACCCTTTCGCCATGGGCAGTGCCGATCTCGCCCCGCTGATGGTCCGCGAGGCGGGGGTGCTGTGTTTGCCCGGCACGATGTTCTACCCCGATGATACCGCCGCAGGCACACGGGAGCTGCGCATCGCCTTTGCCAATCTCGACGCGACGGGGATCGCGGAGCTGTTTGTCAGGCTGGCAGCCCTTGATCTGCCGCGCCGCTGAGGGGAAGGGCCGGTAGCGCAAGACCGCCGATGCCGGTCCCTCTTGCCCCTTGCGGGCCAAGCCCTTAGACAGGCGCGACACAGCCGCACAGCGCGCAGGGAGGCATGACATGGCACAAAAATCAGGCATCGGCAAAACCGCCATGTGGATCCTCATGGGTCTGCTGTTTCTGGGGCTTGCAGGTTTTGGCGCCATCAATCTGAGCGGGAGCATCCGCACCATCGGCACAGTGGGCGACAAACCCATCGACGTGGACACCTACGCCCGCCAGATGCAGCAGGAGCTGCGTGCACTGAGCCAGCAGAGCGGCCGCGCGGTCAGCTTTGCGCAGGCCCAGCAGATCGGCCTCGATCAGGCGGTGCTGCAGCGCATCCTGCGCGACCGCGCGCTGGACCATGAGGCGACGCAGATGGGCCTGTCCATTGGCGATGAGACCTTGCGTGACCGCATCCTTGAGGTGCCCGCGTTTCAGGGCGTGACCGGCGCGTTCGACCGCGAAGGCTACGGTCAGGCGCTGCGCTCCGCCGGGCTGACGGAGGCGGAGTTCGAGACCAATCTGCGCGAGGAGACCGCTCGCCAGCTGCTGCAGGGCGCGGTGCTGAGCGGCGTGGAAATGCCCGCCGCCTATGCCCAGACCATCGTGGCCTTCATCACGCAAGAGCGTGACTTCACCTGGGCCCTGCTGGATGAGACGGCCCTGCCCGCCCCCATAGCGCAGCCCGATGAGGCGACGCTGCGCGCGTTTTTCGACGCCAATGCCGGTGATTTCATCCTGCCCGCCACCAAGCAGATCACCTATGCATGGCTCAACCCCACGGACATCATCGATCAGGTGGAGCTGCCCGAGGCGGAGCTGCGCGCCGAATATGAGGCCCGCAGCGCGCAGTACAACCAACCAGAGCGCCGTCTGGTCGAACGCCTGATCTTTGCAGATGCGGAAAGCGCCGCGCGCGCGGCCGCGGCCCTCGAAGTGGGCGGCACCACTTTTGAGGCACTCGTGCGCGACCGGGGGCTGGAGCTGGCAGATGTGGACATGGGCGATGTGGACAGTGCGGCGCTGGGTGACGCAGGCGCGCCCGTGTTTGACGCCGAAGTGGGCAGTGTCGTGGGCCCCGCCCCGACCGCCCTCGGTCCGGCGCTGTTTCGCGTGAACGGCGTGCTGCCTGCCCAGAGCACCTCCTTTGAGGAAGCCGAGCCGGAGCTGCGCGACGCGCTGGCCATCGACCGTGCGATCCGTCTGGTAGAGGCGCAGGCCGAGGATTTTGACGACCGCCTTGCAGGCGGTGCCACGCTGGAACAGCTGGCCGAGCAGACCGACAAGGTGCTGGGCCAGATCGACTGGACCGAGGAGAGCACCGGCGGTCTGGCCGCCTATCCCGCCTTCCGCGAAGCCGCAGCCGCACTGACACAAGAGGATTTCCCCCGGGTGGAGCAGCTCAATGACGGGGGGCTGTTTGCCATGCGCCTCGACACGCTGTTGCCCGAGCGCCCCGCCACCTATGAGGACGTGAGCGAGGCGGTCGCCGCCCGATGGCTGGCCGAGCAGACTGTCGAAGGCCTGCGCACCGTAGCTGAAAGCGCCCGCACCCAGCTGGAGCAGGGCAGCACCCTGCCAGAGCAGGGCCTGACCGAGCGTGTGGAGACCGGCCAGACCCGCAATGCCTTTGTCGCCGCCGCCCCGCGCGGTTTCATGGCGGCGGTCTTTGAAATGCAGCCCGGCGAGATCCGCATCATAGAGGGCATGCAAACCGTGGCACTCCTGCGCCTCGACGCCATCAATGAAGGCGGCGACAGCCCGGAGGCGCAGGCCCTGAGTGCCCAGCTGCGCACCCAGCAGAACGAGGCCCTGGCCCGGGGGCTTTATGAGGTCTACACGGCGGATACCCTGCTGCGCGCAGGTCAGAACATTGATCCGCGAGCGATCAATGCCGTCAATGTGAACTTCCAGTAAGATGCCGCTGACCCCTTCCTTCGACGATTTCGCAGCGGCTTATGCGGCAGGGCGGCATCAGGTGGTCTATACGCGTCTGGCCGCCGATCTGGACACGCCGGTCTCGCTGATGCTCAAGCTTGGCGGGGCGGCTGAGAACACCTTCATGCTCGAATCCGTCACCGGTGGCGAAGTGCGCGGGCGCTACAGCATCATCGGGATGAAGCCAGATCTGATCTGGCGCTGTCGCGGCACCACGTCTGAGGTCAACCGCGCCGCGCGCTACGATCCGGAGGCGTTTGAGCAGATCGCGGGCGATCCGCTCGACGCCCTGCGCGGGTTGATCGCCGAGAGCCGGATTGATCTGCCCGCAGACATGCCGCAGGCCGCCGCCGGCCTCTTTGGCTATCTGGGCTATGACATGATCCGTCTGGTGGAGCATCTGCCCGATGTGAACCCCGATCCGCTGGGCCTGCCCGATGCGGTGATGCTGCGCCCTTCGGTGGTCGCCGTGCTCGACGGGGTCAAGGGCGAGGTCACGGTCGTGTCGCCCGCGTGGATCACCGCAGGCCAGACCGCCCGCGCCGCCTATGCCCAGGCCGCAGAGCGGGTGATGGACGCCGTCCGCGATCTGGAGCGTGCCCCTGCTGGCACCAGCCGTGATCTGGGCGAGGCCGTGACAGCCCCAGAGCCCGTGAGCAATTTCACCCGCGAGGCCTACAAGGCTGCCGTTCTCAAGGCCAAGGACTACATCGCGGCGGGCGATATCTTTCAGGTGGTGCCGTCACAGCGCTGGTCGCAGCCCTTCACGCAGCCACCCTTCGCGCTCTACCGCAGTCTGCGGCGCACCAACCCGTCGCCCTTCATGTTCTATTTCAACTTCGGCGGTTTCCATGTTGTGGGGGCGTCCCCGGAGATCCTCGTGCGGGTCTTCGGGCAGGAAATCACCATCCGCCCCATCGCCGGGACCCGGCCCCGGGGCAAAACCCCCGAGGAAGACCGCGCGCTGGAGGCGGACCTGATGGCCGACCCCAAAGAGCTGGCAGAGCATCTGATGCTGTTTGATCTGGGCCGCAATGATGTGGGCCGGGTCGCGAAAATCGGCACCGTGCGCCCGACCGAGGAGTTCATCGTCGAGCGCTACAGCCACGTCATGCACATCGTGAGCAATGTTGTGGGCGAGCTGCGCCCGGATTGCGACGCGCTGGATGCGTTTTTCGCCGGCATGCCCGCAGGCACCGTCTCGGGCGCGCCAAAAGTCCGCGCGATGCAGATCATCGACGAGCTGGAGCCGGAAAAGCGCGGCGTCTATGGCGGCGGTGTGGGGTACTTCAGCGCGGGCGGCGACATGGACATGTGCATCGCCCTGCGCACGGCGGTGATCAAGGACCAGACCCTCTATGTTCAGGCAGGCGGCGGCGTGGTCTATGACAGCGATCCGGAGGCGGAATACATGGAAACCGTGCATAAATCCGGCGCCATCCGCCGCGCGGCGGAGGATGCGGCGCGGTTTGATGGCGGCGGCAACGGGTAGCGCGCCCCACAGGTCAGATCGGTAGCCAGACCTCTCAGGCCGTCCAGAACCTCGGCACCGGGGAGTCGGGATGATCCCGGTTGTTGCGCTGGTCGAGCCGGTGCGGCACTTTCGCCGGGACAGCTGCTGCCGTGACCCGGTCCTTGCGGATATAGCTGGCCTCGAACACCGGCGGGACCAGAACCTTGTCGAAGGTGTAATATGGCGTGCAGTTGTTGCTGTGGATATGGCACAGCACGTGGCTCTCATTCAGACGGGCGACCGCGGCGGAAAACCTTTCGAATCTGTCCCTTTTGAATACGTTCTCGAAGTCATGGAACTCAATCAGGATGATGCGGAAGCGCGACAGCGTCTCTGGGGACACCGTGTTCAGCACGTCGTATTCCGCCCCTTCTATGTCCATTTGCAGCAGCAGGTCATGATCGCCAGCCTCATTCCCGGTGATCCAGTCCTCCAGAGTGATAAACTCCGGCGCAGGGCTGTTCCCAATGAATTTCTTCACAAAGCTCATGTTGCTGGCCAGCCCGACGGGCTGTTCCACTGAAGCGTCGGCAAGATAGCAGTGGCGGCAGCGCGCGCTCATCGCCATGTCAAAGCCGGGGTTGTCGGAGACGCCCGGCGAGAACACCGCCTCGATCCCCTCGAGGTCATCCGGCAGCAGATAGCCCCCATCATGGTCGGGGCCGATCCGGATCAGCTCATGTCCGGTCTGGACGGGCTTCAGGGCCCTGAACAGGGTCTTGACCTCGGGCCAGGGCACTGCGTTCTCCTGCTGCGCGGTCTGCGCCACATAGGCCGTTATTGGATCTGTCATGCGCGACCAGCGCAACCGCCGGTTCAGCAGTGAAAGCCGCTTTCTGAGACCTGTTCTTTTGTCCGTCACGTTTTTCTCCGCTGTGTGTGATCCCACCGGCACGGGCTGTCAGCCCCCTTGCGGGCCCGGGCAGATGCCCCCGGTCCAGCCTTGTGGCACGCCTGCGTGCCCCGCTGATACACCAAACAGCCGCCCGGTACAGCGTCACCGCGGGCAAGACCGTTTCCCGCCGTTTCCCGGTGCCATCGAAAGAGCCGCAGGATGTGCCGGTGCTCTGCGGGCGCGCGCCACGCCGCTGCTCTACTGTGCCTGCAGCAACACCGCAGACACCGGGGCCAGCGCCACCGATCCTGCCCGGTCCGCCAGCCCCCAGACCAGCAGCGCCTCGATCGTCTCGGGGCGCAGGCGGCCCAGCATGATCACGGCACCCTCCTGTCCCGCGCGAAAGGCGGCCTGATCGAGAAAGCGGCGGATGACGCGGGCGGTCTGGTCCTCGCTGTCAAAATCGCGAAACACCGGTGCGGCGGCCACGCCTTCCTTGACCGCCAGATTCGGCATGGAATTGAGGCCCCTGTTCTGGGTGACAAGCCCGTGACCGCTGGCCTTGAGAATGCCCGTCACCTGATCCGCGACCTCGCGCGTGGCCTGCAGGCCTGCACCCGTGCCCTCAAGAACCGCCACCACATCGGGCAGACCGTCCAGCGCCGCGCCCAGCGACACCTCTGCATCCGTGGCGCGCGCGCCCTCGGGCAGGTCCACCATCACCAGCACTTCGAAGCCTTCCGCGCGGTAGCGCTCCATCCGCGCGCGCGCGTCCGGCAGTCCTGCGTCCACCGCAAAGCTGACCGGATAGGGAAAGCTCGAGAGGGCGGGCAGGCCCACGCCGTCCGCATCCAGATCGGCGCCGCTGTCCATCAGCACGATGCTCATCAGCGGCAGTGCGGCTGCGTTCTCAAAGGGCTGCGCATTGCGGCGCAGCGGCGGCAGATCGGCGGGTTCCTCCGGCGTGCCCTCTGCGAGCGTCTCGCTGGCAGGCGTGCCATCGGGATCCAGGCGGTTCAGAATGCTGGTCGCAGGCCGCCCGACACTGGGCCGCGCCTCTGTCTCAGGCTCAGGCTCTGTCTCAGACTCTGTCTGAGACTCTGGCACGGGACTTCCGGCAATCGGCGCGGGTGCGGGTGCGGGTAAAACGCGCGGGCGCGGTGGCGGGACCGGGAGCGATGGTGCGGCCGGGGCCACCTGCGCGGGCCCCTCGCCCGGCCCTGTGGCCTCAACAGGCGGGCTTTCCGGTGGCACGGGCAGATCGGACGTGTCGTCGGGCATCATCGGGGCCAGTGCCTGAGGATTCGGCAAGACCGGCGCATCCTCGCCTGCCCTCGGCGCAGCAAGAATGGGACGCGAGCGCGGCACCTCCGGCATGCCCGCCCCACCGGTCTGCGGCGGCGGCAAGGAGGCGGTCACCTCCGGTCGAGGCTGTGGCATTGGAAGATTCGGCAGCACTGGCAGATTTGGAAGAGCTGGCGGTGCGGGCTGCGACCCGGCGGATGCGGTCGGCGGCAGGTTCCGGGGGTCAGGGGCGCTCACCGGAGCATCCGCGATTGCAGGCGCGTCAAGCTCAGCCTCCAGCTCGGAGGTGACCTGAGGCGGCTGACCCGGCACGCTGAGCGGTCCCGGAGTACTCCCGGGCGCAGGCAGCAGCCCGGCCGGTTGCGCGGTCTCCGCGGCGGTATCGGTCCCCGGACCCGGTTCAGGCATGGGCTGCGCCACGTCAGCCGGCTGCAGAGTGCTGTCAACCGGTGCAGGCTGCGGCTCCAGCGGGACCATCACGGAGATCGCCCCCGCCACCCCGAGGCTGAACACAGCGCCCAGCCCGATCCCGCTCCATACACCCTGTGCCATCGATGTTGCACCCTTGTCCTGTCGTTGTCCGCACCACAGCAGCCCGGGTCCCGGTCACTGCCTTTTGAACACTGCCCTGTGGTCACTGCCCTGTAGGCCCGCCCCGCACCTGTCGCGGGCAGCCCTGCCTCTTGACGATTGCGCCCAAGACTGACCATCTACCCCAGATGTTTATACACGGCTGCAGCCTTCATGCTCCAGTCCTAATGCGAAGATTGGCCAAGATGCTCCTGTTGATCGACAATTACGACAGTTTCACGTATAATCTGCTGCATTATCTGGGGTCGCTTGGCGCGCGGATGGAGATCCGGCGCAATGATGTGCTGAGCGTGGCTGAGGCGATGGCGCTGCGACCCTCTGGCATCGTGCTGTCGCCCGGGCCCTGCGATCCGGCGCAGGCGGGCATCTGCCTGGGCCTCACGCGCGCGGCGGCAGATGCGGGTGTGCCGCTACTGGGCGTCTGTCTGGGCCACCAGACGATCGGGGAGGCATTTGGCGGCCATGTGGTGCGCGCGCCCCAGATCGTTCATGGCAAGCTGGGGCAGATGCACCATGACGGCAAGGGCCTGTTCGCGGGCCTGCCCAGCCCCTTCGCCGCAACCCGCTATCATTCCCTGATCGTGGAGCGGGACACCCTGCCCGACTGCCTCGAGGTCACCGCAGCACTGGAGGATGGCACCATCATGGGCCTGCAACACCGCAGCCTTCCGATTCACGGCGTCCAGTTCCACCCCGAATCCATCCGCTCCGAACACGGCCATGCCCTGCTGGCGAATTTTCTGGCGGAGGTGAAAGAACCCGCATGAGCGACGCCCTCAAACCGCTGATCGACGCGGCGGCCAATGGCCCGCTGACCCGCGCGCAGGCCGAAGACGCCTTTGGCATTCTGTTCAACGGCCAGGCCACACCCAGCCAGATCGGCGGGTTGCTGATGGCGCTGCGCACGCGCGGCGAGACGGTGGATGAATATGCCGCCGCAAGTGCTGTGATGCGTGCGCGCTGCCATGCCGTGCGCGCGCCCGAGGGGGCGATGGACATCGTCGGCACCGGTGGCGACGGCAAGGGCACGCTCAACATCTCCACCGCCACGGCCTTTGTGGTGGCCGGTGCAGGCGTGGTGGTGGCCAAGCACGGCAACCGCAATCTCACCTCCAAATCGGGGGCGGCAGATGCGCTGGGGCAGATGGGCATCAAGACGATGGTCGGCCCGAAAGTCGTGGAAAAAGCGCTGAACGAGACCGGGATCGGCTTCATGATGGCGCCCATGCATCATCCCGCGATTGCCCATGTGATGCCGACCCGCTCGGAGTTGGGCACGCGCACGATCTTCAACATCCTCGGGCCACTCACCAACCCCGCAGGAGTAAAACGCCAGCTGACCGGCACCTATATGCGTGAGCTGACCCGGCCTATGGCTGAGGTTCTGAAGCTGCTGGGATCAGAGGCGGCATGGCTGGTCCACGGTTCGGACGGCACTGACGAGCTGACGATCACCGGGGTAAGCTGGGTCAGTGCGCTGCGTCTGGGCGGGGCCATTGACGAGATCGAAGTGCACCCCGAGGATGCGGGCCTGCCGGTCCACCCTTTCGCGGAGATCGTCGGCGGCACGCCAGAAGACAATGCCCGCGCTTTCAATGAACTACTGGACGGAGCTGCATCGGCTTACCGCGATGCGGTGCTGCTGAATTCCGCCGCCGCCCTGCTGATTGCCGGGGCCGCCCCGGACCTGAAAACCGGCGTCGAGATGGCGCGGGAGAGCATCGATTCGGGTGCCGCGCGCGATAAGATCACCGCCGTGGCGCGCATCACGCAAGCGGGCTGATGCTGGAGCGCAGCCGCCTCGGCGCATGGGCGACCTTGCCGTTCTTCAGCGAGACGTTGCCGCAGATCGAGACCGCCCTTGCCGCAGAGACGCGAACTGTCCTGCCGCCGCCTCATCTGGTGTTCCATGCGCTGGAACGGGTTTCTCCCGAAACTGTGCGCGTGGTAATCCTCGGGCAGGATCCTTATCACACGGCGGGCAAGGCGGACGGGCTGGCCTTTTCCATACCGCAGCATTTCGGTGGCAGGCTCGACAGCCTTGGTAATACCTTCAAAGAGTTGAACAGCGATCTTGATGTGATCCGCAACCGCACCCAGCTGGACGATTGGGCAGATCAGGGGGTTTTGCTGCTCAACACCGTCCTCACCGTGCCCGAAGGTCGCCCCAAGGCGCACGCGCATCTGGGCTGGCAGACCCTGACTGGCCAGATCCTTGCACGGCTGGCGGATCAGCCGCGCGCCTATCTGCTCTGGGGCGCGCCTGCGCAAAAAGCCGCCCGTGGCGTCGATCCGGCGATGAACCTCAAGATCGAGACGGCGCACCCCTCGCCCTTGTCGGCACACCGGGGATTCTTTGGCGCGCGCCCTTTCAGCCGCACCAATGCGTGGTTGCACACCAAGGGGCATCCCGCCATAAACTGGGGCAATCCGGAGGGCCTATGACCGATACAATCCTAGACAAGATCAAAGCCTACAAGCTTGAGGAAATCGCCGCCGACAAGGCCGCAGTGCCCTTGGCGGACGTGGAAGCCAAAGCGGCCGCCGCGACCCCGGTGCGCCCTTTTGCCAAAGCCCTGTTCGATGCCTCCATCGAGAACTACGGTCTGATCGCGGAGATCAAAAAAGCCAGCCCGTCCAAAGGCTTGATCCGTGAGGATTTCGTCCCTGCGGCGCTGGCGCAGGCCTATGCCGCAGGGGGCGCCACATGCCTGTCGGTGCTGACGGACACACCCAGCTTTCAGGGGTCCAAGCAATTCCTGATTGACGCGCGCGCGGCCTGCGATCTGCCGGTGCTGCGCAAGGACTTCATGTATGACACCTATCAGGTGGCCGAGGCGCGTGGCATGGGCGCGGATTGCATCCTGATCATCATGGCCTCCGTCTCGGACGCGCAAGCGCTGGAGCTGGAGGATGCTGCGATCCACTATGGTATGGATGCGCTGATCGAGACCCATAACGCCGAAGAGCTGGAGCGTGCGCTGCTGCTCAAATCCCGCATGATCGGGATAAACAATCGCAATCTCAATACCTTCGAGACCTCTCTTGATGTGACCCGCGCCCTCTCCAAGCATATCCCCGGCGAGCGGATGATCATCTCTGAGAGCGGTCTGTCAACGCCGCAGGATCTGGCGGACATGGCGCTTTATGGGGCGCGCAGTTTTCTCATCGGAGAGAGCCTGATGCGGCAGCAGGATGTGGCCGCTGCCACCCGTGCCCTGCTGGCCAATCCCCTGCGCGCGGGAGGCATGTAATGGCCCTCACCCATTTCGACGCGATGGGCCACGCGCATATGGTCGATGTGTCGGACAAGGCGGTGACAGCACGTGTTGCCACTGCGCAGAATCACATCAAGATGCAGCGTGAGACCTTTGATATCATTACTCAAGGACGCGCCAAGAAAGGCGATGTGCTGGGCGTTGCCCGCCTCGCCGGGATCATGGCGGCCAAAAAGACCGCCGATCTCATTCCGCTGTGCCATCCGCTGCCGATCACCTCTGTTACTGTGGATCTGGAGCCGGACGCCGATCTGCCGGGCATCCGCATCACCGCCACCGTCCGGACAACGGGCCAGACCGGCGTGGAAATGGAGGCGCTGACAGCCGCCTCTGTCGCGGCGCTAACCGTCTATGACATGAGCAAGGCGGTTGATAAAACAATGGAGATCAGCGGCTTGCGCGTCACTCTTAAGGATGGTGGCAAGTCGGGCCGCCACACATTGCCATGATCCCTGTCGCACAGGCGCTGGAGCATCTTTTCGCGCTGACCCAGCTGATGGAGATCGAGGAGGTGCCGCTGCGCGCCGCTGCGGGCCGTGTTCTGGCGCGTGAGGTGACAGCTCAGCGCACACAGCCTCCCTTTGCCGCCTCCTCCATGGACGGCTACGCCCTGCGCCGCGCCGAAGTGGAGCCCGACGCCATGCTCAAAGTGGTTGGCGAGGCGGCGGCGGGGCACCGCTTTACCGGCACGCTGCGCGCGGGCCAGGCGGTGCGGATCTTTACCGGCGCGCCCGTGCCAGAGGGTGCCGATTTTGTTGTTATTCAAGAGGATGTGACTCGTCGGGGTGATCTGATCACGCTGGGACATACCATCGGCGAGAAGGATAACATCCGGCCTGCGGGCGGTGATTTCATCGCGGGCCAGCCACTGGCGGCCCCACGCCTGCTGCGCCCGGCCGATATCGCCCTGCTGGCGGCGATGAACATCGCGCAGGTACCAGTATACCGCAAACCCGTGGTGGCGATCCTTGCCACTGGCGACGAGCTGGTCCAGCCGGGCGAGACACCGGGGCCCGACCAGATCATCGCATCCAATACCTACGGTCTGGCGGCCCAGCTCGAAGCGATCGGCGCGCAGGTGCGCCTGATGCCCATTGCGGGCGATACTGAAGCCGCGCTGATGCGCAGTCTCACGCTGGCGGAGGGCGCGGATCTGATTGTCACCATCGGCGGCGCCTCTGTTGGCGATCACGATCTGGTGGCACCCGTGGCCGCCCGGATGGGCATGGCGCAATCGTTCTACAAAGTCGCGATGCGGCCCGGCAAGCCGTTGATGGCGGGCAGGCTTGGTGGGGCGGCGATGGTCGGCCTGCCGGGCAATCCGGTTTCGGCCATGGTCTGTGGCACGGTGTTTGTGGCGCCGATGATCCGCGCGATGCTGGGCCTTGGCCACCATCCCGCGCCGCGCCGCGCCGTGCCGCTGGGCCGCGACATGGCAGCCAACGGCCCGCGCGAGCATTACATGCGCGCCACGCTGACGGACTGGGCGGTGATGCCCGAAAACCGGCAGGACAGCTCCCTGCTGAGCGTTCTTGCGGCGGCCAATGTGCTTCTGGTGCGCGCGCCCGATGAGCCGCCGCAGCCCGCAGGCAGCATGGTCGAGGTGATCGACATCTAAAACTGTTGACACAAAACAGGAACGCCCATAGAACAAAAGCGGATACACAATACTGAGGTATGCGCTGTGCTGACAAAGAAACAACTCGATCTGCTGGCCTTTATCCACAAGCGCGTGCAGCGCGACGGGGTACCTCCCAGCTTTGATGAAATGAAAGAAGCACTTGATCTGCGGTCGAAATCCGGGATCCACCGGCTGATCACAGCGCTGGAGGAGCGCGGGTTCATCCGCCGTCTGGCCCACCGCGCGCGCGCCATCGAGATTGTGAAATTGCCCGACAGCATGAGCAACATGGCTGGCAGCGGCTTCTCGCCCCGGGTCATTGATGGTGATCTGCCGGATACACCCCGCCCTGCCAACGCCCTGCCCGTGACCACGATCGAGGCGACGGAGCTGCCGGTGATGGGCAAGATCGCGGCCGGTGTCCCGATAGAGGCGATCAGCCAACGCTCGCATGGCATCACAGTGCCCAACTCCATGCTGGCTGGGAATGGCGCGCATTACGCGCTGGAGGTCAAAGGCGATTCGATGATCGACGCGGGCATCAACGACGGCGATGTTGTCGTGATCCGTGAAACCTCCGTTGCGGAGGATGGTGATATCGTCGTGGCACTGGTCGAGGATCATGAGGCGACGCTCAAGCGGTTCAAGCGGCGCGGCACCTCCATCGCTCTCGAGGCCGCGAACCCGGCTTATGAGACCCGCGTGTTCCCTGCAGATCAGGTCAAGGTGCAAGGCCGTCTGGTGGGGCTGATCCGCTCCTACTGAATCCGCGCCTCGCGCAGCGTCCCGACCGGCAGCTCCGGCCAGCTGGTCCAGAGCCTGTCGCCTGACACGTCCCGGGCAGTATGCAGGATCACCGGCCCTTGTGGACCCAGAGCATAGGCGATGGAACCCGTCTGTTTCAGGGTCTGTGGGTCGTGCAGGGCGCAGGGAAGATCGCGCTCCTCCAATACGACCGAGCTTATCACGATCTGGCCCGGCGCACATCCCGCAAAGGCCGCGACCGCGCGCTTGCCTGACAGGTGGATCACGGATGTATCCTGAGGCCAGCGTGCGGCGGCGACCTGTTGATCCGCGCCGTCGCCGTCATTCTCCAGCCAGTTGCCCGCCACAAAACCCGCGGCGCGCTCCTTGCTCAGGGCGCGGCCTTCCGGGGTCATGACCCCGACCAGACT
>Ga0136559_1000342_pt1 | contig 16373 bp, 10 predicted proteins | sample AntRauMeHopE1496_FD_104633 | JGI IMG/M metagenome (GOLD analysis project Ga0136559, IMG submission 104633) | Saline lake microbial communities from Rauer Islands, Antarctica - Metagenome Hop E1 #496 | ecosystem: Environmental > Aquatic > Non-marine Saline and Alkaline > Saline | place... | reverse complement strand
TACGCGATACTATCGCCGCAAAATGGGATAGCGGTAAGGTTCTTATCGTTATCGGACCGCGGCAAGTAGGTAAAACCACGCTCCTAAAATCACTGTGTGAGCAAGAACCTAGTTACCTTTTTATAAATGGCGACGACAGTGAGGACAGATTGCTGCTAGAAAACGCTGACGAAAACAAACTACGAGCCACCATCGGTGCACATAAAACCGTATTTTTTGACGAGGCGCAACGCATCGTAAACATAGGCATTATTCTCAAAATTATACATGACCAAATAAAAGGAGTGCGATTGCTTGTGAGCGGCTCCTCTGCACTAGACATAGCAAGTGATCTCAATGAACCGTTAACAGGTCGTAAATGGGAATTTAATATGTATCCGTTATCCTGGCTAGAGCTTAAAAATACCTACGGTTATGCAGCACATTTAAAGAAAATACCACAGTACCTTATTTACGGTACGTATCCAGAGGTTATTACCAGCTCTACCAATAAGGAAGCTGTTTTAAAAGAACTTACGGGCAGCTATCTTTATAAAGATTTACTTCAATATCAAGGAATCCGTAAGCCCGAAGTATTAGACAAATTACTTCTCGCACTTGCCTTACAACTAGGGTCTGAGGTTAATTATAACGAGTTGTCGCGCACACTAGGTGTCGATAGGGCAACCGTTGAGCAATACATATCGCTGCTAGAAAAGGCTTTTGTGATTTTTAGAGTAGCGCCATTGAGCCGCAATGTTCGTACTGAAATTAATAGCTCACGCAAAATCTACTTTTATGATAATGGTGTGAGAAATACCATCATTGGTAATTTCAAAGATGTCGCTTTACGCACAGACATTGGTGCTTTATGGGAAAATTTTGTTATTTCAGAGCGTGTTAAAAAACAGCGGTACGAGGGTTGGGCTGTGCGCAATTACTTTTGGCGCACCTACCAGCAGCAAGAGATAGACTGGATAGAAGAAAAAGACGGCTCATTTAACGCCTATGAATTTAAGTGGAACCCAAAGAAAAAGAACAGCAAATTCCCTAAAACCTTTTTAGATAACTATACAGTAGAACATACAGAAATTATAACCCCGCAAAATTGCGATTTGTTTTTAGACTAACTTTTGAGTCTCTCAAACGTTTGGGGAAATAACATCATTACATGCGCGGCAATGCTTACTAAAAATGAATAGGCTGGTATGTGTTATTTTAGTCCCATTTTGCAAGCGCGCTATTTGATTCCTATATCCAGTGCATGTCTATACAGCCCACCTGTGTGATGCAAACGCGCTTTAATCAACCCAAATATTGGTTGGAAACCGAGCATTCCCGTGTTTCCGTTTTCAAACCTTATCAGCGGCTGCCAAGTTTCCTTTAACCCTTATGTTTTAGTGCGCATACTTCCCAACTGCCTATTTTACCAATACCTGCTGTTTTGCTTTAATACGTTTGCGTGCAGCATAAAAAACAATGGCAACACCTATTACAAAAAGTAAAGGTATCCAATCGTCTATAGGCGCGACAGCAGGGTCACCAGGATCATTTTCAATGGGAAATCCTGGGTCTGCAAAACTGGCGTTGCACCATAATAGCAACGTGGCAAGAAATAACGTCATTTTATTTTTAAGTATCTGTATCATCTTTTATAGCTTTTAGGTTGTGTTTATTGCACATTAATTTTGGTCATGTACGACTTTTGCTCTTGGCTCACGTTTAAAATATAGAGACCTGTGCGTAACCCAGGTACGTCAATCACGTTTTGCAGGTCTGTGAGCTCCCCTTTTTGTACTGCTTGCCCTAGCAAATTAGTAATGGTATAGGTAGCTGCTGCTGCGTTAGAAACTAGATGTATGTTTAACCGACCACTAACTACGGGGTTTGGAAACACAGTGACCCCAGCAAGCGCAGGCGATGCTATACTTAGTGTGGTTAAGTACACGATACTAAAACGGTTGTCTGGATTGGTTGCACTAGAAACGACACCTGTAAACGGCACGTTCAGCGCAGTGCCATCCATAGGAATTGCAGTACGCGTTCCGGCGAGATTATCTTCTAAATAAGGTTGCAAGCTGCTATTTGTATAATTTTCAGTTTGCACTCGTAGCTCGTACGGCACGGCCGTAGTGCTTGTTAATCGCATAGGTTGTACATCGCCTACTTGTGGCAAGTCCCTGTATTCCATAGCTAGGTTTGTCGTGCCGTTCCTAAACATGAGGCTCTCGTTAAAGTTTGTAATTTTAGCTGCATCTACATTATCCACGGCATTATTTCCTGCAGCATTATTTATGGCAAGAATGCCATCGGCCAGCGTCCAGTTAGAACCAGCTTGTTTGTAAAGTAGCACGCGTATTTTATCTGTGTTTTGCGTTGTTGCCGGTCTTGCAAACCAGGTGTTTGAAGATCCCGTGGCTTTGTCTGTTTCGGTTATTTCAAAGCTAGTGGCTGCGTCATCTTGTACAAAGAAACTTTGCCCACTCTGAATATTTGCGTCATCTCCTGCTGGAACTGTAGGAGTCCAGTTTGTACCGTCATAGGTCGCATAAGCGCCTAAATTTACGGTTGGGTCTAGCAACCATACTTTTTTACCAACACCGGGCTGTATTAAACTTGTTGTATTTAACGCACTTGCATACGGGTTAGAAACTAAGTTAAACTGTGCCGTACCTGGAACTATAGTAGTATTTACATTGCCGGTAATAAGTGTTCCTTTAGCACGAGCAGTGGTTGCTGCTGCGGTGGTTGTTAGGTTAGCACTTGCATGCGGCCCTGTCGCAAATACCAGAAACCCGTTGTTACTAGCAGCATCAAATAAATTCGTTGTGTTTGTATTAGCAACCGCAGTCCACGCAGTAGTATAACGCCATATATTGGGTTGTGCCCCTAGAAAAAGCCCTGTGTTGCTGGCAGCAGGTGCCGTCGTGCCTTGTGGGTGCCATAGCAACAGCCCTGTGCCGTTAGCCACCGCATCGCCATTATTTTGCCAGTTAGCAAAAATGCTATTGTCCGCACTGCCTTTTAAAGGTGCGGTTAGTAAACGCCAGGCTCTTTTTGCTGGTATAAAGCGTTCTACCGTTACGCTGCCGTTTAAAGTCCAGCCCGTGGCATTGCTCACAGCTGCTGTGCCGTCGCTATCAGATTTTAACTCAAAATTTAAATCGTCTAAAGCACCATCAAAATCTACTGTTCCAGTTCCTGAAAAGCTTACTGTTGACTCAGAATCTACAGACGCGCTAGAAGTAAAGGTCTTTATACCAGAACCTGAAAACGCGATATCATTATAAGCTAATCCAGCAAGGCTTTGTGCACTAGCACCGTTAAAGGTTATTAAGTCGGGTGCGGTAACTGTTCCTTCTGTTATTGTGAAGTCACCAGCAATTGCAACTGCTGATCCTAAAACCACAGAACCTGTTGAAGTTCTATTAATTGTTAAATTAGCCAGTGCGTTTGTACTGCCCGCTGTCGTTTGGTCAAAATAGAGAGTCCCAAATGCTCCAGCACCAAGTATGGTTAAGGACGATGTAGCCGAACCTTTTATACTGCTCAATGGATCCATAGTTATTGCAGACGCAGTCCCATTTTTTCCAAACGTAGCGGTAAAACCATTTAAATTTAGAACACTTGTTGCTGTCATAAACTGAATGGGGTTAGCTGTTTCGTCTACAAGTATGTTTTGTGCTAAGATGACCTCGCCGCCTGCTTTGTCAATTCTTACCACATCTATATCTAGCGGATTTGTAGTGGAATTTACGGTTTGAATAGCAACACCCCTAAAGAATATCGCTCTCGCATTTGCTGTAAAGGTTCCATTATCGTTCATATCGCCCCTTAAATCCAAATCACCACCCACGGCAATAGACAATACAGTCGTGCCGCTATTTGTATAATTCCCTTCTACCGTTAGGGCTTGGCTCATGTCGTTAAGATTTATCGTTGAGCCATTATTTACAACGAGATTTCCCGCACATGCTCGTGGGACATTACTACCGCCGGTTGTAGCTAATTGAAGTTGCCTGTTGAGACCGCCGTTCCCTATTTGAACGTTCCCAGGGTAACCAACAACACTAAGTTCAGACCACTCCCTGCCTCGCTCATAAATGCCATTTGTACTATAAATAAGTGTTGAGGTAGGCTGATATGCTGGCGGGCTTACATTTATAGAACCACCGGCGTTTATTTGCAAAGAGCCCGACGCACCAATGGTAGAAGACGAACCAAAGCTAACGCTGCCAGCGATGGTAACATTATTAAAAGTGGTCGTACCCGTTAGCTCAGCGCTGCCCGGAAAAGCAACTGTTCCCGCAGCGGCAGTAAAAGTCCCGTTGTTTGTTAATGTGCCACCACGAGCGACTGTTAGTGTTCTCGCTGTAGCATCAGAAGCAGTAAATGTAGCCGCATTATTAATAGTGAGTGCATTTACAGTGGCATTTTGGTTTAAGGTTACGTCATGCGCTATCGTGACATTATCGCAAGCAATAGGAACATTCCCATTAACCCACGTAGCTGCGTCAGACCACAAACCATCTGAAGCGGTCGTAGCGTTCCTGCACGTTAAACCGCTTGGATACTGAAAGTAGGTACTCAAATTTACGGTCCCCGTACCCACATTTCCTCCCGGAAAACCACCACCATAGCCCTCATTAGAAAGAAACATAATGGTGTTGTTTGAGTCATTTGGATTTCCGTAAGTTGCTACAAAAGAGAATTGGTCAGCAGCAGTAAGACCTATTTGTGCCCAGTCAAAGGTAAAAGTAAAAGAAGCATCCGTATTAGCAATGGGATTCCCCACGTGTCTAATAAACGGTAAATTACTCACAGGACCTCCGGACGGAATGCTAAAAAGGGGACTGTTTTGGCCAGCCGCGCCGACTTTTATGGCTATCGCGTGCGTAGCTCTGAAACCAGGCGGGAAGTTTGCCGTGCCGCTACCAGCAATACTGACAGCTCTGCGAAAATCATCGCCAGCATCTGTAAAAGTAGCATCAACCGCACTCCGCCCAGCATTACCGTTTGCAATGTAAATAACAATCATGTCGCTCAAATTACCACTGCCTTTGGTAAACGTGAAATCAACCGCGGTAGGTGTATGAGTAACCACTAGTGAACTTTGTCCAACTGCATTACCGAAACCAGTATTGCCATTACCATTAAACGTTTGTTGCGACTGCATGAACATAGGGAGTAAAAACAACCCACCTAAAAGTATCATTTTTTTCATAAGACTATCTTTTTTTTATTATTTGTAAAAACCTGTTGAAGCTGCAACGCAAAAACACGTCGTGGCATCTTAATAATTAGGACTGTACCGAAACTCAATTATTTTTAGCTAAAATAAATATTCAGGCTTTCTTTAAGAGTCCTTAAAACCGTGTTAAAAATACAAAAACAATTTAAAGATCAAACAGTTGTGCAACGTGCTGGCCTTAAAAAAATAGCATTTACACGCATTTAATACAAAATATTATAGTTAGTCTGAATTAATTGCTTTTGGTCTATTTATTTTTTCCGATTACCGGCTGGTCAACAGGGAATAAACCGTGTTTTGGACCGATTATGACAGGCAAAAACGGTACACAAATGACTTTTTTGAACTGCTTACAAAGATTATAGATGCGTACAAAGGCATAACGCACGCGTCCCTGCCAAGGGCGTTTTCGTGTTTACATCTAGCACGTAACAAGACCCTGCCCATTGCGATAAAAGCTGCTTATCGGTGGTTTTTTTCTTCCACAAAGTGCCCATGGTAGCATTATTGTTGTTATCGGGTCCGCTTTCGCGAAAGCGGACTGCCACAAACTATATGAATTATAACACATAGCTGCTGCTCACCGCAATATCCTGGAGTTGTACATTTGTTTACACGTAAAAGAAGTGCCGCAAAGATGCGATGTTGCACGCAAGAACGGGGCGGCGGTAAACACGGCGTCCCTAACTGGCGTTTTCACACATGCAACGAAACAAAAAAACCGCTCATTTCTGAAAGGTTTTTGTACTCGGGACGGGCACCGCGTCAAGCGCTGGCGGTAAACACGGCCTCCTTAACTCAGATTTAAAAAAATACCTTGAAACAAAAAAACCTCTCATTTCTGAAAGGTTTTTGTACTCGGGACGGGACTTGAACCCGTACGGGCATTACTACCCATTGGATTTTAAGTCCAACGTGTCTACCAATTCCACCACCCGAGCGGTTGTGTCAGCGACACACCATTGGTACATAAAAAAGGCCAGTTACACTGGCCTGTCTTGAGCGAAAGACGGGATTTGAACCCGCGACCCTCACCTTGGCAAGGTGATGCTCTACCCCTGAGCTACTTTCGCAATTAATAAGAACTGTAGCTCTTAAAGCGGTTGCAAATTTAACAACTTTCACATCACTGCAATGCAATAATCGTATTTTTTATTGAGGCTCGCTTATTTTTTTTGAAGCATGCGTTTTATCTCGTTCAACTTCATGAGCGCCTCCACGGGCGTGAGCGTGTTTATGTCTACCTGAAGTATCTCTTCTTTAATACTTTCCAGCAAGGGGTCGTCTAGATTAAAGAAGCTTAACTGCATCTCTTCTTCTTGCGCCGTTTTAAGCGCCTGTCGGGAATCGGCTTGTTTGTGTGATTTTTCTAGAATCTTGAGCATTTTATTTGCTTTGGCAATGACCTGTTGTGGCATACCCGCCATTTTTGCAACGTGAATACCAAAACTGTGGTGACTACCGCCAGGAATTAAGGTACGCATAAAGAGCACATTATCTTTAAGCTCTTTTACCTCAACGTTGTAATTTTTTATTCGGTCGAAGAGGTTTGTCATTTCATTAAGCTCATGATAATGGGTAGCAAACAGCGTTTTAGGCTTGTATGGGTGCTCGTGCAGGTACTCGGTTATTGCCCAGGCTATAGAAATGCCATCATAGGTACTCGTGCCACGACCTATCTCGTCTAGAAGCACCAGGCTGCGCTTGCTTATATTGTTTAAGATGCTCGCGCTCTCATTCATCTCGGTCATAAAGGTAGATTCCCCTTGCGAGATATTGTCACTTGCGCCTACACGCGTAAAAATTTTGTCCACTACGCCCATGCGCACCGCCGTTGCAGGTACAAAACTGCCCATTTGTGCCAGTAATGCAATGAGCGCGGTTTGTCTAAGAATTGCACTTTTACCGCTCATGTTGGGCCCCGTAATCATAATAATTTGCTGGGTATCGCTGTCCAGTTGCACGTCGTTAGGAATATAAGGCTGGTCTGGTGGCAACATTTTTTCTATTACCGGGTGACGACCACCTGTTATTTCTAGCGCATCGCCATCTACAAACTCTGGTCGCACATAGTTTGCACGTGACGCGTGGCTCGCAAAAGATATAAGACAGTCTAGCTGCCCTACAAGCTGTGCGTTGTATTGTATCGCCTTAATAAACGGGAAAATCTCTTTAATGACTTTATCGTAAAGCTCTTGCTGTAGTGCGTTAATACGTTCTTCGGCACCTAGAATCTTGCTTTCATATTCTTTAAGTTCCTCGGTAATATAGCGCTCGGCATTTACAAGAGTTTGTTTGCGTATCCACGATTCTGGAACTTTATCTTTATGCGAGTTGCGCACCTCTATATAATATCCAAAAACGTTATTACTCGCAATTTTCAAGCTACTTATACCCGTTTCTTGCGTGTGTCGGGCGAGCATGTTATCGAGGTATTCTTTGCCCTTTGTACTTAAACCGCGCAGCTCATCTAACTCTTCATGGTAGCCCACGGCGATGGTCATTCCTTTAAGAATGTTTACCGGTGCATCATCGTCTAGTGCCTCTTTTATGAACTGAACAATGTGTGTGCAAGCATTTAGGTTTTCACCTAGTATTTGTAACGAGGTATCGCTGGACTCCATCGCGAGTTTTTTAATGGGCGCGACTGCTTCTAGACTATTTTTGAGCTGTACAACCTCTCGCGGACATATTTTTCCTACCGCAACTTTAGAGATAAGCCGTTCTAAATCGCTCATGCGTTTTAAATAGCCGGTAATGGTGTCTTTAATTTCGGTTTGCTGCATGAAGTAGGAAACAACATCGTGGCGTTTTTCTATACTTGTTATTTCCTTGAGCGGGAACGCCATCCACCGTTTAAGCAACCTGCCACCCATGGCTGTCGTTGTGTGGTCTATAACGTCTATTAAGGTAACCGCACCGCTGCTCAATGCATGGAAAAGCTCGAGGTTACGCACGGTAAAACGGTCCATCCACACATAATTATCGTCTTCTATACGCGCTATGGTTGCGATGTGGTCGAGCTTGTCATGCTGGGTCTCGTCTAAATAATATAAAATCGCACCAGCCGCTATAAGCGCTTGGTCTAATTTCTCCACCCCAAAACCTTTAAGCGAGTTAACCTTAAAATGTTTATGCAGGGAAGTGGTAGCATAATCTATTTGAAAAACCCAATCTTCTAAGTGAAAAAACGGCAAGTCATAGGGGAACTGTTTTGCGAGTTCCTTTTTCTCGCTACGCGTAACGAGCAACTCACTTGGGTTAAAATTTTGTAACAACTTATCTACCTCTTCTTGCGTGCCTTGTGCTACCAGGAACTCGCCTGTTGAAATATCTAAAAACGCAACACCGTATAAATCTCTAGACACGCATAATGCAGCCAGAAAATTGTTAGACTTGGAACTAAGCACCTCGTCATTAAGCGATACGCCTGGTGTGATAAGTTCTGTAACGCCTCTTTTTACAATGTTTTTGGTTAGTTTCGGGTCTTCGAGCTGGTCGCATATCGCAACGCGCTCACCGGCTTTAACCAGCTTGGGTAAATAGGTGTTTATAGAATGGTGCGGAAAACCTGCAAGCTCTGTGCGCTCACCACCGTTGTTCCTGTTTGTGAGAACGATGTTGAGAATACGCGCTGTTTTAACCGCATCTTCACCAAAGGTTTCATAAAAATCTCCCACACGAAACAACAACAAGGCATCAGGATACTTAGCCTTAATCTTGTTATATTGCTGCATTAAAGGGGTTACGATCTTTGGTTTTAAAGCCACTTAATTACGTTTTGTGTGAACCTCAAAAATACGATGAAGCATGGCAGCCTAAAGCGGTAGCAACAGGCATTTTTTCAACAGGTTACCATTTTAGGAACGACGGACCGGTTAACGACAGACTTTGTCCCAGCGTATGGAGCACAGCATATAGAACATAGGCTTTTTGATTAAGGATTTGCTCGTTGTACCACTGCACTCAAAACTTGCTGATTAAAGACTAAAGATTTTTATTACGACGACCTACTTTTTCGACGACGGACTTGTTAACGACAGGCTTTGTCCCAGCGTATGGAGCACAGCATAGAGAACATAGAGTTTTTGATTAAGGATTAGCTCGTTTTATCGCTGCGCTCAAAACTTGCTGATTAAAGACTTTTTAAGTTGCGTTGTTACTAGTGGCAGAATTTATGCTGCCTGAAAACCCGTTTTTGCGGTTGTGGAATAACGTTGCGCAACGCCCTTTGCCTATAGGCATTTCCCTTGAGGGGAACCATACGAAACAACCTTTATGTTTAATCAGCAAGTTGTTCGTCAAAATTAAAAGTTATTCCACTAAAAAGGCACGACTCACAGCTCGCGACTCAAAAACGCACAGCTCACGGCTAAGAGTTAGGCAGCTGCTTAATATCTACCGGGCCTTGTGGCGAGATAACATACACCTTGGGCTTTTGCGTTTCTACTGGCGCGATAGGTGCTGCAGGCTTTTCTGGTTTGGGCACATATAACAAAGACAGGTCCATACCCAGTTGTATCACCGGTTTTGTAATTGCTGGGTTTATAACCACATCATAACCGTCATAAGATAGTGCGTCATGATAATAGGACTGTGGCTTGCGCACCTCTGTAATGCCCTTTTGTTGCTTGAGTGCTTGCGCGCTTATGTTTTCTGAGGCCTGGTAGCTTTTATAAAAATCTTTGGGCATGTGGTAATATTTATGGTCGGCCATGCGCACGTCGTACGTGGCCATATCGTAACCTAGGGCTTTGTAGAACTCTTTTTTCTTTGCAACCTCTTCTAGTATTTTCTTTTGCAGCTCGTCATATTTTGCTTGGAGGTTTTCTACATAGTAATCTACTTTGACAAGATTGTAAATCTCGTTTGACGCACATGCGGTGAGGATTTTCTCAAAGTCGGCATCGTTTTTATAGCTTATGAGCAGGTTTTGTTGCAATTCAAAACCTACAGGAACCTCGGTATAGGTTTTAGAGAACAGCTTTTTTGTCACTTCTATTTCATATTGCGGCACAAAGGATATCATGTCTGTGGCAAACTTTCCTTGAAAACCTTGTGCTTTGAGCGCGGCTTTTACTGCGTTAATTTTGTCGTTTATAAGCTGCGTGGTCTCGGTCGCCGTGGCACCTACCTGGTTAATATTAAAAACCGCGGTATAGTCTGTGGCCTCTATATTATAAAGCGAGCGCACGTTTAAGGTTAACACATCGCTAGGTTGCAACGCTTGCGATATCGCCTTGCGCTTTGCATTTAAAATATAACCGCTGTCTGCGGTTGCTATGTTTGCACGGGAGATGGACATTTCGGCAGCTTGGTTATTAAAATTACCTAAATGCTGTGCAGTTCCTATAAGGCAAGAACAAGCGGCGATAGTAAAAAGAATCTTTTTCATGGTTTTTGAATTTTGACCAAATCTAAACCCATAAAAAAACGAGAAATAATGATAATGAGTGAACGCACCGTTTGATTGCGTGTGGGAATGCTTGTGGTGAGTACGCTTTCGCGAAAGCGAACAAAACAATCACTAAACCGCGCTATTACAGACCTCGCGAGATTTACATGTCCTTTTTAATGTTTATGTTTACATCCATAATGAAGCAACTTGTACTGTATATAACCCTATTTTTACTAGGCGCAACTATGTGTACTGCGCAAGATGCAAGGCAACGGGCAGACGCTGCCGCACCTACCATAACCCTTAAAGGCCGCGTGCTTACCGAAGACGGTAAACCGTTAGGTGGTGTTAATATACAAGGGAACATGGGACGTTATGCCACGACCGATAATCGTGGGTATTTTAACATCGCTGCATCGCTGGGCGATGAGATCATTATACGCAGGTCAGATTTTGAAACCGTTTATTACCGCGTACGCAGCGGCGACGACTTAGAGATACGGGTTACAGAGGATAAAGCGGCCGCGCCCAAACAAAAACTAAGTTATACAGTTGCCATGGACAGCGCGCAAATTTATATGCGCAAGGATGCAAAAAAAACAGCCGATTTCCTCATAGCCGCGCTCTCAAACGACCCAAAGAAGCTAAGCGCAGCGCAGCAAGCTGCGGCTTATGAAAGCCTGGGCGACCTGTACCTTTTTAACAAACAAGCAGACCTGGCCGTGACAAACTACACGCAGGCAACAACCTTAAATTATACAAAACTGCGTAAACGCAAACTGGCCGATGCCCTGCGTGTAAACGGCAACCACCAAGAAGCCATTACTGCTTACCTGAGCCTAAAACCTAAAAAAAATAGTAAGGCACAAGCCGAATCACTCGCGATACTGACCGGCATAGCCGATTCCTACAACGCGACAAATCAAACCAGTAAAGCCATAGAAACTTACAACCTGGCTCTTAAAGATGCACGCGCACTTAATAAAACCACCGATTTAACTACGATAAACACAAAACTCGCGCAGCTGCTCAACAACAGCGGCCGGGTAAATGAGGCACAAGGTTATTTTAACAAAGCCATAGCCGAGTCTAAGCGAGAAGGACCCGTTTCAAACGTAATCACGCAATCACAAACTGCCGATTTTTACAACAGCAATGCGCAGTACGACAAAGAAATAGCGCTGCGGTCCTCTAATATTTCCATTTTAAACAATATGGATAAAAAGAAAGTTGCGAGTAACCCAGTCACTGTTAGTGAGGACGCAGCAGTGGTAATGAAACTTGTGGAAAGTGCAGCGCCGAGTATACAACGCGAGCAGCTCAAAATAGCCGAAGCCTACAAAGCACAAAATAAAACCAGCGAGGCGATTGCGTTCTTTGAAAAAAGTTTTAATGAGGCCAGCGCAAATGCCGATCTTACCACAAAAAAAGATGCTGCACGCAGCCTGACCGCTTTGTACAGGCAAACGGGCAATGCTACTAAAGCACTCGCGTTTAATGATATTTACATAGCCACTATGGACGCGCTGTACCTAGAAAAAGAAAACGAGCTAGAAGCAAGCGCACGCCGTGCAAAAGAACTGGCCAGCAACCAAACCCGTATTTTAACCCTAGAAAAAGACCGCGAACTCACCGCAAATAAAATTGCACTCATTAATACCGAAAATGAACTTACGGCACAAACAAACAAACGCCAGCGGTGGATTATTTACTCGCTGGCCGTGCTCGCTGCCACATTGCTGTTACTTGCTTATTTTATGTATCGCAATAACAAGCAGCAAAAAATAAACAACCACTTGCTGGCACTTAAATCGTTGCGCAGCCAGATGAATCCGCATTTTATATTTAACGCACTCAACTCTGTAAACAGCTACATCGCTTTAAACGACGAGCGCGCGGCAAATAAATACCTTACCGATTTTTCAAAACTCATGCGCAGCGTGCTCGAAAATTCGGAACTCGATTTTATACCACTACACAAAGAAATAGACCTGTTAAGCCTGTACATTAAGCTAGAACACGAGCGTTTTAAGGACAAATTTGAGTACACCATCACCATAGATCCGGCACTCGAGAACAGCAATTATGAAGTGCCGCCCATGCTGCTGCAACCCATTATAGAAAATGCGGTTTGGCACGGGTTGCGTTATAAAAAAGAAAAAGGGTTTTTAAGCATCGCTTTCGCGAAAGCTGAAACAGCAACCGGCATTCAGGTCACCATCACAGATAACGGCATAGGAAGATCGCGTTCCAAAGCTATCAAAACGGACCACCAGAAAAAGCGTGACTCAAAAGGACTAGGCAATATAAAAAACAGGATAAGCCTGCTTAATGAGTTGCATAATCATAAAATAACCATGGACGTGCAAGACGCAAACCTGTTGCCTGATGTGGGGACGGTTGTGGTTGTGAGGTTATAGAAAATTTAAAGTATAGTGATGAGAAAAGAAGTACTTACATTGGGTTTCATGTTAACAGCACTGTTATCGTATGGTCAAAATACTTGTTCTTTTCAAGTCAGAATAAGTGGAAACATAATTACCCAAGATGTTATTCTAGATAAAATATACGTACCGTCAACAGCTTGTTTGTTTGATAACGCTACGTTTGAAACTCAGGAAGGATTTTACGTTAGTAGTATAGAATCAAATGCTTTCTCTTCGGAATTTACTTCACATTTAAGTCCTAAATTTTGTAAAAATTCCGAGTCAATTCTGGCAATGTTTTCTGAGAAATCTTTCAAATTTCCTGTCCGCATTACCGAAAAATTGAAAGACCATGTAGGCTCTTTTAAAACTCTGGAATTTGAAATCCCAGTCGAGCAAATAACATTTAAGTTAGGTGATAATGGAGTTATTGAAATTATTCTGCCAGACTTTAAATGAAGAGAACGTAAAACTAAAACAAACCCACACCATGAACCTAAAAGCCATACTCGTAGACGACGAGAAACTCTCTAGAGATATCTTGCGTAATTACCTAGGTAAATACTGCCCGCACGTTACCATTGTTGCTGAAGCTACCCAGGTAGATGAAGCATTAGAAGTTATAAAAAAGCACGAGCTGGACTTGCTTTTTCTAGATGTGGAAATGCCTTTTGGTACCGCGTTTGATTTGCTAGACAAGCTAGGTGCGCGCGATTTTGAAACCGTGTTTGTAACGGCCTATGACCAGTATGCAAAAGATGCGCTGAACCAGCAAGCAGCATATTATCTTTTAAAACCTATAGAGATAGACGAGCTTATAAAAGCTGTGGATATAGTTACGAGCATTAAACGCAAAGAACAAGACCTGAATGTAGATGTAACACTCAAACAGCAGCACAGCTCGCAACTACACGATAAAATTACGGTTCCAACCTTAGAAGGTTTTGAGGTATTACCCATTAAAGACATTATTTACTGCACTGCCGACGATAATTACACGCACATACATCTAGCCAAAGGCGAAAAGCTGGTTTCTAAAACCCTGAAACACTTTGAAGACCTGCTAGCCGACAAAGGATTTTGCCGCATACATAAATCCTACCTTGTAAACACTTCATACATTACCGCCTATAAAAAAGGAAAAGGCGGCAGCGTGATGCTGGGCAATAAAGAGTTGCGTGTGAGCCCCAGCCGTAAATTAGATTTATTCTCGTACTTTACTTAAAAGTTTAAATAGGCTACTGTGCGGTGCCGTACGGGTGCAGTAAGCTCGTCTAGCACGGCGCAGTCTTTATTAGAATACAATAGGTGCTTTCCTGCAGCAGCTTGTGCGTTTAAAAGATTGTACGCTTCTAGCACATGCACAGTTTGTCTTGCCACCGCAGCTCCAGAATCTATGATGGTAACGGTACTGGGAAGCAGCTCTGCAAGTAATTCTCTAATATAGGGATAGTGGCTGCAACCCAGTACCAGATAATCTATGCCCGATATCATAAAGGGTTCTGTAATACCGTACAGCAAGTTGCGCATCTCGTCACTATCTTTTTTACCAGCCTCTATAAGTTCTACGATACCTGTGCCTACCACCTCTATAGTGGCTACTTGTGCGTTTATTTGTCTGCTGGTTTCATAAAAGAGCGCGCTGCTTAAAGTTCCTTGCGTTGCTAGCACCCCTATTTTTTTAGTAGTGCTTTGTAAAGCGGCTGGTTTAATCGCCGGTTCTATGCCTATAAAAGGAACGTCGTATTTTGTACGCACGTACTCTATGCTGTTTGTAGTAGCTGTATTGCACGGCACGACAATAAGTTTGCAGCCGCGGTCTAGTAAGAACTCAGTATTTTTTATGGAAAGTGCGGTTATTTCTCGGTTGCTTTTACGCCCGTAAGGCGCGTTTGCACTGTCGGCTAGATAAATGGTGTCTTCATGTGGTAACAAAGAAACCACTTCCCGCCATATAGAGGTACCACCCACGCCCGAATCAAAAAAACCTATGGGACTGCTGGAATCACTCATTTTAAAAGTTGCATTTTACGAGTTTAAAGATAGTATTTTCTGGTTAGTTTGTTGCCGCCTCTTAGGTTTAGGAGTACAGACAAGAGCATGACAAAACCTCGCGTGTGTTTTTAATTAAGGTTATTTGAGTTACGGCGATTCACGTGGATAGCAGTTACGAGCGTAGTACTGGTCTGAAGCTCGCACTAGCTGCGAGGTTTTAGGTGACCGTGTAGAGCGTCGCATTCATCTTTTAATTACCGTGCAACTTACTTAGCTTATTCTTATCTATGAATTCATGCAGCTTCTTATTATACAATCTCGGACTATAATTTAAAGTCTCCTTTGTTCTAACATTCTTGTACCAAAATTCCTTTGCTGCAGTCATGTCTATTTTAACTGTATCCCCTGCTCGTTTAGTTCCCACGTAAATATACAGCTCAGCCCTATCACCATCGATGCTTATATAATAACGACTGTTTGTTTTCCTTGGGTTATAAAAATCAACGTTAGATTCGATAATCCCCATACTTATAATTCCGTACCCATGAACTGATGCTCTTTCTAAATCATCTGTTTCAGTAATTACTCCGACCAGTTTCAAATGGTCTATTTCAGGAAAACTAAAATTTTTAATCGGGTCAGAGGTTGACGGTTCGCAATTTGCAACTAACAAAAAAAGGAAAGCTAGGTATTTCATTCTATTTTCTTAGATGGCGGCCGATATTATGGGTGTCATTTTAACGCAGGGTCGTGTAGTTACGTTGTTACATAATCCATACGAAATCTGCTGTCGCTTGTACTGTATCTATGCGTCTGTAAGTCCGTAAGGTAGTTTTTCCTATAGGGTTTAGTGGCAAAATAACCCGTACAAATTTGTATAAATGATGAACAACTGCGGTTTCTGGCTAGCCCTTATCAAACTGTTTATAGCTCAAGTTCGATTTGTAGCTAAAATTTCAGTTGCCATTGAAACAATAAAGGCTGTCCGTGTGGACAGCCTTTATTATAACACCGTTTGTAATTCTTATTGAACTCCTAGTGATTTTTTAACATCATTTGTAATGTCATAACCATCGGCCATGATGACTCCTGTTCCGGTGGTTGAGTCCAGGACATAGTCGTATCCTTTTGCGCGTGCCACTTTTTGTATCGCGTCACGTACTTCTTTATAAAGTGGCTTTAAAAGGTCTTCCTTTTTTTGAGCCATTTGCTTTTGTGAGTTTGAGTAGTACTCTTCTAATTTCTTTTGTCCTTCTTCTAGTTCCCCTAGTATGCGGTCATTTTCTTCTTTAGATCTGCTTTTTGCTTGTTGTTGTGCAGTTTC
>Ga0136559_1000341_pt1 | contig 16378 bp, 12 predicted proteins | sample AntRauMeHopE1496_FD_104633 | JGI IMG/M metagenome (GOLD analysis project Ga0136559, IMG submission 104633) | Saline lake microbial communities from Rauer Islands, Antarctica - Metagenome Hop E1 #496 | ecosystem: Environmental > Aquatic > Non-marine Saline and Alkaline > Saline | place... | reverse complement strand
GGGGGAACGTAAAGTTCATAAATAGAGGTACTGCTTAAAGCCAGCATAATTTTCATGTTTGATGAAACACAAAATTAAAACCTAATAAGGGAAATCAAAAGATGTACTTGGACGGAGGGATACATTATAGAATCTGTAGCATAAATTTTTCGAGATGACGACGGGCTGAAAGCCGCTCGTTTTTTGTTGTGCGCTAAAGTACTTGCTGGGGAAAGATTAAGAACTTTTTTTTGGTTCTACCCATTACGAAGTTCCTCATACACGAGGGAACTCGAAGTGTACCTAACGATTGCATTTCTCGATAACCGACTTTTTCTTGGGGAATATGGAGTATGAAGCTGATGAAGCAGCAACGGACATTGTTTACAAAAGAAGTTGCTGAACGGGGACTCACTATTATAGCTTATAAACTGCAAACTCAAGCTACAAAAATTAGCCCTTAACTAGGGTATTCATTTAGAACTTGACGTTTGAAATTTGAATTTTAGAACTTGGATTTTGAGGCCTGCTACTTAAAAATCAATATCTGTAAACAATCGCGTTCACATTCATACCTGCGCCTACACTCGCAAACATAATAAGGTCACCAGGCGCAAGGCTGTGGCCTGCAAGCTGTCCTTTTACGACCATGTCGAAAACAGTGGGAACTGTCGCTACAGAGCTGTTTCCTAGCAAATGTATATTCATGGGCATCACGTCTTTGGGCATTTCTAAATCATGCAATTTATAAAAACGCGCCACAATCGCCTCGTCCATTTTTTCGTTTGCTTGGTGTATAAATATTTTTTTAAGGTCTTTAATATGTGCACCAGCTTGTTCCATCGCTGCATTCATGCCAGCAGGAACTTGAGTTAATGCAAAGTTATAAATACGGCGGCCGTACATTTTTATGAAGGTATCGTTTTCCGGAACTGCTGGGTTAAACGACCTATTATTAAAAATGAGAAAAGCCTCGTCTGCTGCATAGGTTGCAGCTGCAAGTCCTAGTATGCCTGAATCGCCCGTCTGAGATGCCTCTATTACAGCAGCTCCAGCACCGTCAGAATAAATCATGCCATCACGATCGTGGACGTCTACGACACGAGAAAGGGACTCTGCTCCTATGACCAGTACTTTTTTTGCCATACCAGCTTGTATAAACGCATAAGCCTGAGAAACTCCCAATACCCATCCCGGACAACCGAAAAGGACATCGTAAGCAACACAACCGGGATTCTTAATGCCTAATTTGTGTTTTACACGGCTTGCAAGACTGGGAATCGCGTCTGATGTGCCACCTGATGTTTTAACATCGCCATAGTTATGGGCTAGAATAATATAGTCCAAGGTTTCAGAATCTACCCCAGCATCTTCTATAGCGCGTTGCGCTGCTATGGTTGCGATGTCACTAGTGACCTGATTGTCGTCTATGTAACGTCGCTCTTCTATACCCGTAATGGCTACAAACTTTGCGATAATGGTTTCATTATTACCACTAAACGGTGTACCATCTTCGTTAAGAAAGGTATTGTTTAAAAAGTTTGTGTTCTTAACAACTCTGTGAGGAACGTAACTTCCTACTCCTGTTATTTTTGCTTTCATTTGATATGCGTGCATAATAAATATAGTATACAAAAAAACGTATAATTTATCGTAAAATAGAATAAATCGCCAACTAAAACGGTTTACACTATGATATTTGTTATTTTGGCAATTTATCGAGTATTTAATGCGAATATGGCAATGATTTAAAGGGATAGTGGGTTATTTTCTATAATAATGAAATTCAGCTATTAAAAAATGTAATGGGCTCCAAAAGACCCCGGTTTCAGACTACGTGCACGGGCAGTTCACAAATCTTGTTTTATGTGTAGGATATGCGAAGCGGCTACTAGATAGACGCTTAAGTGATTTGCAGTTCTCAAGTTTCTGTTTGTTGAATACAGTTAAACGGGTTGCAGCGCTTCTAGAATCTGTTCTACCGTGTTTAAAAAGTTCGATGCAAGACCTATTAACGTTTTCCAACAGGACTTTATAAACACTAGCCGATGAAATACCTTGTGTTAAAGCAGTAAAAATGTGTTATGCATGGTGCACTTAGTTGTTGGGTACAGTAAGCTATAGTTACATGAAAGTCAACACTGAAATTGCCTGAAACGAACCGAGTCAACAAAAGTAGACTCGGCTATTTAAAATGGCGTGCAACGCTTCGTCGAGCGCAGCGGTCCATTAATATTTCAAATTCGTTTGCAGCTTGTCTCTTTAAATACTACACATATTCCTCCATAGGCGCACAGGTACACATCAGATTGCGGTCACCATAAGCATCATCTGCACGGCGCACGCTGGGCCAGAATTTATTTGCAGCAACCCATTCTAGCGGGAATGCAGCTTCTTGTCTGGTGTAAGGATAGACCCAGTCGTCTGTAGTAATCATGGCAAGTGTGTGCGGTGAGTTTTTAAGCACATTATTAGGCTCGTCTTTACTCGCTCCTTGAATCTCGGCACGTATAGAAATCATCGCATCGCAAAAACGATCCATTTCTTCTTTACTTTCAGACTCTGTAGGCTCTATCATCATAGTTCCAGCAACCGGAAAAGAAACGGTAGGCGCATGGAAACCATAATCCATAAGTCGTTTTGCTATGTCCGTTACCTCTATGCCTTGCTCTTTAAACGGGCGACAGTCTATAATCATCTCGTGTGCAGCGCGGCCTTGCTCGCCTACATATAAACAGTCGTAACTGCCGTCTAGGCGTTCTTTAATGTAGTTTGCATTAATGATTGCATATTCAGTAGCTTCTTTAACACCTTTTGCACCTAGCATACATATGTAACCGTACGATATTAAACAGGCGAGTGCACTGCCAAATGGCGCTGCACTAATAGGGGTAATGGCTTGCTCGCCACCTGTAGGTATAATAGGATTTGTAGGCAAAAAGGGTACTAATTGTGGTGCCACACATATAGGCCCTACACCGGGGCCACCGCCGCCGTGCGGTATGGCAAATGTTTTGTGCAGGTTCAGGTGACAAACGTCAGCACCTATATTACCTGGGTTTGTAAGACCTACTTGGGCATTCATATTTGCACCGTCCATATATACCTGGCCGCCGTACTCGTGAATAATGCCAGTGATTTCTTTAATAGCACTTTCATAAACACCGTGTGTAGATGGATAGGTAACCATTAAACTAGATAAGTTGTCTTTGTGCTCTATGGCTTTTGCACGCAAATCTTCTACATCTATATTACCGTTATCTAGTGCTTTAGTTACTATAACCTTCATGCCAGCCATAACCGCACTCGCAGGGTTTGTACCATGCGCGCTTGACGGGATTAAGCATATATTACGGTGGCTATCGCCACGGCTTATGTGGTACGCGCGTATGGTCATAAGACCCGCAAACTCACCTTGTGCTCCAGAGTTAGGTTGTAATGAAGTACCTGCAAAACCTGTACACTCATTAAGCTGTAGTTCTAACTTTTTAAGCATTTCTTGGTAACCTGCAGCTTGGTCTAGTGGTACAAACGGGTGGATATTCCCCCATTGTGGGTTAGAAAGCGGTAGCATCTCTGCAGCGGCGTTGAGTTTCATGGTACAAGAACCTAGCGCAATCATAGAGTGGTTAAGTGCAAGGTCTTTGCGTTCTAGTGATTTAATATAACGCATAAGCTGCGTCTCACTGTGGTGTATGTTAAACACGTCATGTTGCATAAAGGTGGTTTGACGGCCTGTGCCTAAATGCGTGCTTGTTACATGCGTAGCAATTTCATTAAACGGTTTTCCTACAGCGTTTGAAAATGCCTTCAAAATATCGTTTAGGTCTTTAAGTGACGTGGTTTCGTTAATAGAAACTTGCACCGTATCATCATTTGGGTAATAGAAATTAAGTCCCAAAGCAAGTGCTTCTTTGCGCACGGCAGCGGCATTTGTCTTAAAGCTTAGCGTGTCAAAATATTGCTCATTTTCCTGGTAAACACTTAATCTTTCAACAGCATCTGCGAGGGTAGCTGCGTTTTTGTGTACCTTAGTAGCGATGTATTTAAGTCCAGCAGGCCCGTGATACACACCATACATTCCGGCCATAACGGCTAGTAAAACTTGTGCTGTGCATATGTTAGAGGTGGCTTTATCGCGTTTAATGTGTTGCTCACGTGTTTGCAAAGCCATGCGCAGCGCACGTTTCCCGTCAGTATCTCTTGTTACACCTATAATACGACCTGGAATTTGTCTTTTAAATTCTTCTCTCGTCGCAAAATAGGCAGCATGCGGCCCGCCATAACCTAGTGGTATCCCGAAACGTTGTGTAGTTCCTACAACCACATCTGCACCCCAGTGCCCGGGTGCTTCTAGTAACACTAGTGAAAGCACATCTGCAGCTACGGCGATACGTATGCCTGTGTTGTGGCACGCTTTCGCGAAAGCGGAATAATCAACAACCCGACCACTCGCACCAGGATATTGCAAGAGCACACCATAGTAACCGCCGTTCATGTCCATATCTAGTGGGTTACCCACCACAAGCTCTATGTCTAGCGGTATGGCACGGGTTTTTAATAATTCCTTAGTCTGTGGTAAACAGTCGGCGTCAACAAAGAATTTTACAGCACCTGCTTTTTTCTGTGCAGATTCCCGTACGGCAAACAGTAGCGTCATGGCCTCTGCGGCTGCGGTAGATTCATCTAGCAAAGACGCGTTAGATAACTCCATGCCCGTAAGTTCGGTAATCATCGTTTGGTAATTGAGCAAAGCCTCTAAACGGCCTTGGGCAATCTCTGCCTGGTATGGTGTGTAAGCAGTGTACCAGCCTGGGTTTTCCAAGATATTGCGCTGTATCACGGCAGGAATAATCGCTTCGTTGTAGCCTAGACCTATATAGGTGCGCAGTTGTTTGTTTTTATTTCCTAGTTCTTGAATATGGTTAAGAAATTCATACTCGCTCATCGCTGGATCTAGTTCCAGATCTTGTTGTAGACGTATTCCCGCGGGAACGGTTTCATAAATGAGCTGGTCTACAGATTCTACACCTATAGTGTCGAGCATTTCTTGTAAATGAGCAGGTCGTGGACCTATGTGTCTTAATGCAAATGAGTCAGTATTCATGGGCGCTATTTAATGCGTTTAAAGGATTGCAAAAATAGTCGATCGTTTATGGTTAAACTAACAAACCGTAGTTAACCATTCAGCTATTTTTCAACGCTTTTGTGTGAGTTATTAACTATGGGGTTTACATTTGCTAGGTGAGGTATTTACAGACCCTTTTAGATTTTTATATAAAGAGCAGTTTACACGTGGCCTTGTGCTTTGTCGCGTTGTTTCATGTGGTTTGCATGTATGCCGGTTTCACCCTTGGTTTTTACGCATATAGCCTTGTTTTTTGCGCCGTTGTAACCAGTTATAACCTTATGAAATATGGGGTTTTGCTACTGAGCAAAAAACAATTAGCATATAGACTGCCCATTATTGCTGTGACAACTATTTGTGCCGTATGGTTACTGCTACTTAGCGTGCAGGAAACCATGCAGGCGCAGCTCGTTTTAACGTGTAGTGCTATCTTATGTTTACTGTATATGTTGCCGCTGTATAAAAAACACGGCTTGCGTTTTTTTCCTGTAACCAAACTGGCTATTGTGGCTTTTTGCTGGGCGCTATTGCTGGTATATTATCCAGCGGTAAGCAGTTATAATACCAGCTTTTTACCCAGATTTGATACACTTTTAAGTGCTCTGGTTTTATCGTTATTACCCGTACAGCTATTTCTTTTTATTCTTGCGCTGTGCATACCTTTTGAGATACGCGACTTAAAATATGACGAAGCTGCATTGCATACCTTACCGCAACTGGTAGGTGTTCAAACTTCTAAGAATATAGGTATAGGATTGCTCGTGCTTATTCCAGCGATTGAGTTTATGTTTCAAATAAACGGGCTCATGCAGCATACCGAGGTTTACGTAATTCTCATAATTACCGCGCTAGCCATATGGTACAGCGATCATTTTAAATCTGACTATTTTGTGGGCTTTTTTGTTGAGGCTGTGCCTATTTTGTGGTTGGTGTTGTATTACATTTTAGAATAGTAAAAGAATCATTTATCAGATCCAGCTTCATTAAATCTACAGTGTTCACAGGGGTAATCTTCCACATCCGCCATATTCTGGACACGCTATGTAAGTTTTCTGAATTCCCGCAACTTTTGCAAGTTGTTCCGTAATGTTTTGCTTCTTCGATTTTTCTTAAATATGAGGCTAACTAAATACTATAGCAAACGTTAACTACATACCAAGTGACACAGTTTGTAGTTAACTATTCAGTTTGTAGATATTTTCCAGAAACGTAACCTTTTCATCTTCATTCCACCTATCAGTATAAATCAACAGATTTAGGAAATTATCCCTGACAGAGGCAAATAGAAAGATGTTATCCATTTTTCCGTCATTAAACTTCCAAATCACGTATTCTAATTTAGAATTTTCTTTAATCTTGACTGTTTTGAAATTAATTTCTTCGCGGTAGTCTGAATCCCATTTATAAAATGCGACCACATTTGTAAAATCATTCTTTTTACTATCATAAAAAGATTAGGCTTTTTTGGCGTTTTGGGCAATAGCTATGATTATTCCCTCATCGTTTTGCAAATATGTTTGCCCCGAATCGTCCATCCTATTGAGCAATTCCCACGCTCCTGGAATACTAACTACCGTAGTTTTTATCTTTACAGCGGTAAATTTTTCAGTACCCTGACTTAAAGCAACTAGAGGTAACACTAGTAAAAGCGTTAGGATGAGAGAAATTTTTGTCATCATTTTTATTTTAAATGCAATCAATTCGTTTTTATTAAAGGCGTAAATATGCGCGCCATTTCAGATTGCGCACGTTACGTGTAAAAGTCGGCAAAATTAATCGAATAAAACTGATTTTACATAGCGTGGTTTGAGTTGTTAGTTGAACCTTAAGGTTAGAATTCGCAAATATTCAAGCCGTTGTTTTCGATTTATTTAGTAAAGTAATGCGGTGTCATATCAAAATGTTGCTGATAACTAAAAAACTGAAATTTCCTAGTTGAAATCAGACTTCTCAACAACCTCATTTTTGAGATGACGAGACAAGTGCCAATGAATCAAAACGAGAGCACCAAAATAAACTACTAGATGGGAAGCAGCATCCCAATGAACTTTACTATACACAAAAAAACCTATAAGCAGTAAGTAAAGAAAAAGACCTAATGCAAGTAGCTTTACGGCACGTTTTGTGAAATATAGAGAACCTAATTTTAGAAGAAACTGCTTTTCATAATCTATCAATTACCGATTAAACACGTATTTGTAACTAATTTACGGGTAGCGTTATAACCCTATCTGACTTAAAACCTAAAAACCGCAAACCCTGCCACCTTATGCACCGGTATACCTTTAGCTGCTAGCATAGATTTAAAATCAACAATGTTACTTGGATCTTTTAAGTCTAAAAGTTCTCTTAGTTTACCGTTTTTAAGTTGCAGTCTGTAACGTGTTTTGCCAAGAAACGAAAGCTCTTTTAACTCAATAATTTAAGACAATGCGACTTTATGGGCAGTTGGTTTTTTGAGTAGTTGTAAAGCTAAAAATCCGCAAGAGGTTCATCCTAAAAATATCCAAACACTCACAAACCATGGGTCATAGTTACCACTTTTTGCAGCTATAATAAATAAAATCGGGGCTACAGGGGTGAGCATATTAGCAATGATGGTGACAAAAAAATACGTTTTGTAACCATCTATTATTTCTAGAGATTTCTCGTTTTCGTTAAATTTGAGTTTGACGGCTGTGGTATAACGTTACTAATTAAAAACTACTAGCACCCCGCCATGTTCTAACGCTACTTGCTCAACGCTTTGCGCACGGTAGCTTTAATAATAGCCTTCTGCCCATCACTTAGTCGTTTCCAGCCTAAGCAATTAATTTTAGAGGTAAATAATTTGTTGCGTTTATCTATGGACTTGCATTGCGGACAGTGCGAGTGATGTACCTTATAACGGAAACGTTCCTTTGGATTCAGATCATCATATTGATGACGTGTACTTAATATGTTTGCGTCCTCGCAGGTTATAAAAATTCTTCCCATGTTAATCTTCTTCGTACCACTCTGTCTTTAAGCAATCCATCAACTGAACACGCGCTCTGTGTATGATTACCCAAAGGTTGGACGGCGTGATGTTGTGCTCCTTACAAATAAATTCGGTATCGAGTTTCTCTATTGTTTTTTGAACAAAGATAGTCGCATAGCGTTCAGGTAGCTTTGCGATACAGGCATTTAATGCGTTGCCTAGCTCGGTTTGTTCTATCTCATCTTCAACAGTGGGGTTGCGCAGATCGCGAGCTTGCTCCTCGAGCCAGTCACCGTTTTGGTCGCTGTCTAGATAGCTCATGCGAACTTCGGCCTTGCCTTTGCGGCTGTTTGCCTTGCGATATTGGTCTATAATTTTACGTTTAAGAATAGAAATAAGCCAAGTGCGCTCTGTACTATTTCCTTGAAAATTAACTGCGCTCTTTAGCCCGGCAAGAAAAGTTTCTGAAACTAAATCCTGCGCCAGTTCACCATCGTTTATGCGCGATATGGTAAAATTGTAGAGGTAGTCGCCGTAGCGGTCTACCCATTTTTCTGGTTCTAGTTTAACTTCTGGCATCTATTTATTTAAGTGATAAGGCCTGCTCGTTTAAGCAGTGCGTTTGCGTTAGGTTCGCTTCCGCGAAAGCGTTTATACAACAACATCGGGTTTTCTGTTCCTCCTTTAGAGAGCACATGTTCCTTAAAGCTCGTGGCGGTTTCTTTATTAAAAATACCTCGTTCCTTAAAAAGCTCAAAGGCGTCTGCGTCGAGCACCTCGGCCCATTTATAGCTATAGTACCCCGCACTGTAACCACCTTGGAAAATGTGGCTAAACGCGGTGCTCATGCAGCTACTAGCAACATCTGGAAACAGGTCTGTTTTTTCAAAAACTGCTTGTTCATGCTCTTTAACGTTTGTCACCGCGCTAGGGTTTAAACCATGCCAGTGCATGTCGAGCATGCCAAAAGATAACTGCCGCAGCGTGCCAAGGCCTTCGTTAAACGTGGCAGCGTCTTTTATTTTTTGAATATAGTCTTGCGGTATAACTTCGTTTGTCTCATAGTGTCTTGCAAACAGCTCCAGCGCTTCTTTTTCATAGCACCAGTTTTCCATTACCTGACTAGGTAACTCTACAAAATCCCAGTACACAGAGGTTCCTGACAAACTACGGTAACGCGTGTTTGCGAGCATACCGTGCAGCGCATGGCCAAACTCATGAAAAAGGGTAGTTACCTCGTTAAAAGTTAACAAAGAAGGTTTGGTTTTGGTAGGTTTGGTGAAATTGCAAACGATTGAAACGTGTGGCCTGCTGTTAAATGCCCCATCTAGATACTGGTCTTTAAAAGAGGTCATCCATGCGCCATTGCGTTTTCCCTTACGCGGGAAAAAATCTGCATAAAAAATGCTATTCAGGCTATTATCCTCATTTTTAACGACATAAGTCATTACGTCTTGGTGGTATTTTGCAATCGTGTCAGACATTTCAAACTGCAAACCATACAAACGCTGTGCTATTTCAAAAGCACCATTTATCACATTCTCTAGTTTAAAATAAGGTTTAAGCAACTCGTCGTCTAGCGAGAAAAGCTGTTGTTTGAGCTTTTCAGCATAAAAAGCGCTGTCCCATTTTTCTAGTTTCGTTACAGCATTTACTTCTTCAGCTTTGCTAGAAATCGCTACGGCAAAGTTCTCTAGTTCTTGAAATTCTTTTGAGGCTGCGGGCGTTGCTTTTTCCAGAAGCTCGTTGGAAAATGCAATTACCTTTTCTGGGGACAAAGCCATGCGTTCTTCCAGCACAAAATGTGCATGTGTTTGATAACCTAAGAGTTGCGCACGCTCGTACCGCAAGGTGGCAATTTTAAGTACCATGGTACGGTTGTCAAACGCATCATTAAACGCCCTGGAGCCAAATGCTTTAGAAAGTTCCTCACGCAGTGCGCGGTCACTTGCATAGGTCATAAGCGGTATATAACTCGGGTAATCTAGGGTAAATATATAACCGCTTCTATCTTTAGACTGCGCTATTTCTTGCGCGGCTTCGAGTGCACTTTCTGGCAAACCACGCAGTCTACCTGCGTCTTCTACATGCAGTTCATAAGCTTGTGTTGCAGCGAGCACGTTTTCGCCAAATTGTAACGTAAGTTTCGCCAATTCTGTATCTATTGCACGCAGTTTTTCTTTATCAGCTTCATTTAAATTTGCCCCGTTGCGAGAGAAACGCTTGTAATTTTTATCTAGCAGCGTTTGCTGTTCGGCTGTTAAATGCAGGTTGTCTTTTTGTGCATAAACTGCTTTTACGCGTTTAAAAAGTTCTTCGTTTAAAGTGATGTCGTTACTAAACTGGGATAAGGCAGGGCTTACCTCACGTGCTATGCGCTGTATCTCGTCATTTGTCTCGGCACTGTTCAGGTTGAAAAAGATGCTAGAAACCGTACCGAGCAATGCGCCTGCCTCGTCAAGTTTCTCTACGGTGTTTTCAAAAGTTGGTGTCGCAACGTTTGTTGCAATCGCTTCTATTTCAAGGCGTGCAGCCGCAATCGCTTCTTTAAAAGCTGGTTCAAAATGTTCTTCTTTGATTAGGCTAAAAGGTGCCGTATTTTCAAAGGTATTAAAAGGCATTAATAACGGGTTGTTATTACTCATAGGTGTAAAGTTAAACTAGGTTGGGTCTATAATCTTCAATTTTTTGTTAAACTTTTTAGCAAAATACTTAAACAAAACAAGTTTGCCCTTATTCAGGCGTTAAAAGTGCGGTAATATGTTGCCTTACAATGCAACATAGCCATATGCAAAAAATAGCACTGTTGCCGTAGTGTGTGCTATTCCCAGATAATTATAATCCTTAAAAGTCATTTGTTTATTAACTACTATGCTTGCAATAAAGTGTATCGCACCAGCAGCCAGAAATTGCCATCGCAGCGGCTCAGTCGCAAACGCGTAAACCAACCAGAAACCAGAACACAAAAATAAGACTATAGAAAAAACAATAACTGACTTAGTCATTTTTATGTAACCGTGCTGCCGCGGCAGTAACCTTTTCTTTGAGAGCTTCTTTGTAAGCAATTATGCGCTCGCGCACATCGTCTTGCGTGGCGCCTAGTATTTGCGCTGCAAGAATGCCCGCATTTTTTGCGCCATTGAGAGCAACAGTAGCAACAGGAACACCACCAGGCATTTGTAAAATAGAGAGAATACTGTCCCAACCATCTATAGAATTAGACGATTTTACAGGAACACCTATAATGGGCAACGGCGATAAACTAGCTACCATACCTGGTAAATGCGCTGCGCCACCGGCACCGGCAATAATGACAGCAATACCCTTTTTATGAGCGTTTTTGCTAAATTCATATAGCTTCTCGGGCGTGCGGTGCGCACTGACCACATCTACCAGCGTTTCCACCTGCAGTTCCTTAAGAACATCTATAGCTTCTTGCATCACAGGCAAATCACTTATAGACCCCATGATTATCGCGACTTTTTTATTCATGCGCTAAAATTAAGGATTTTATACAAGCCACAAAAAGCTTGAGCCACCTTATTACGAGAACTTATTATATTCCTGATTTACCGGTATTTTTTTGGGCGTAACCACCTGCCATTGCTATCGCCCGAGCATGTGGTCGGGCTTACCGCTACAAGTCCTCACTCGTGCCTCGCTGCGGGCTTTTCACTACAATCCCTTACGCGGGGTTTGCTTGCAATCGGGTACATCACGGGTTTATAGCAACTTCCAACCGTTTTGTGGATATCGCATCACAGCGGGTTATATACGCCGTTAGAATGCGTTGTCCTTTCTGACTTTTTGCTGCTGCCGCAGCTTTTGAGAGAATTTTTTTGTGAATTGTTTATGTGAGCTCTATCGGGGCTGCATATTAATTCCCTTCAATAGTTTCTGTAAGCTCTAGCCATTCCATTTCTTTTTTTTCTAGGTCTGCAACCACAGTGTCCAGGGCTTTACCGTTTGCGACTAGCGCGTCTGCGTCCATTCCTTCTTTAAGGAAACTAGCTTGCAGGACTGCTTTTTCTTCTTGTAGCTGTTTGATTTTATTTTCTAGACGCGAAAGTTCTTTTTGTTGCTCTCGGGTTGGGCCGGTACTTTCTTTTACAGGTGCTGCTTGTTGCTTTGTTGCAACGGCCTCTAGTTTTACGACCGTGTCACCATCGTCTGTATCTAATGCTATGTCTGTGCTGCCTACATATGCCCTAAAATCGCTGTAGTTTCCTGGAAAGTTTGTAACGGTACCACTTTGGTTAAAGACAAAAAGGCTATCTACTATCTTATCCATAAAATAACGGTCGTGACTTACAACGATTAAACAGCCAGGGAAATCCATTAAAAAGTTCTCCAGCACATTTAGGGTAGGAATGTCCAGATCGTTTGTAGGCTCATCGAGTATGAGAAAATTAGGATTTTGTATAAGAATCGTACATAAATACAAACGCTTGCGCTCGCCACCGCTTAGTTTTTCTACAAAGTCATGCTTTTTATTATTGTCAAAAAGGAAACGTTCCAGCAACTGGCTTGCGCTTATCATACGCCCTTTTGTAAGTGGTATATACTCGCCGTATTCTTTAATAACGTCTATGACCTTCTGGCCTGGTTTTGCCACAAGACCGTCTTGTTTATAATAACCCATTTTTATGGTTTCACCTATGGTTATTCTACCCGTATCCGGCTGTAAATCGCCAGTAAGTAGGTTAAGGAAGGTAGATTTACCAGTGCCATTTTTACCTATAACACCTATGCGCTCGCCGCGTAAAAAGTTGTAAGAAAAATTGCTGAATAGGGTATTGCCATTAAAGCCTTTGCTTATTTTGTGAAGTTCCACAACCTTAGAACCCATGCGTTCCATGTTAATTTCTAGCTCTACTTTATGGTCTTTACGGCGGTTGCTGGCTACTTCTTTAATTTTATAAAAATCGTCTATGCGCGACTTAGATTTTGTGGTACGTGCTTTAGGCTGTCGGCGCATCCAGTTTAATTCTTTTTTAAAGAGTTGCTGCGCTTTTTCTTGGGTGGTTTGCTCAAGGTCTAGGCGTTCTTCTTTTTTCTCTATATAATAAGTATAGTTCCCTTTATAGGTATAAAGCTGGCCGTTATCTAGTTCTATAATCTCGTTACACACGCGGTCTAAGAAATAACGGTCGTGCGTTACCATGAGAATGGTGTAGTTTGCTGCTTTAAAATAAGCCTCGAGCCACTCTATCATTTCTAAGTCTAAATGGTTAGTAGGCTCGTCCATTATAAGCACTTGTGGGTCAGATAGTAATGCAACTGCCATGGCTATACGTTTTTTCTGGCCACCGCTCAGGTTGCCTACTTTTTGAGATAAATCGTCTAGTTTAAGTTTAGATAGAATTTGCTTGTATGTGGTCTCAAAATCCCACGCATTTGCAGCGTCCATTTCTTCAAAGGCACGTTGCATCGCGTCTATATCGTCTGGGTTTGCAAGCGCATGCTCATACCTGGTGATGATTTTCATGGTTGGGATATCGCTTGCTAGAATCACGTCTTCTATGCTCAACTCTGGATTCAGGTCTGGCTCTTGCGATAAAAAAGCCATGCGCAAGTCGTTGCGCTTGTTTACAGCACCTGTATCTGGTTGTTCCAAGCCGGTAATTATGTTAAGTAACGAGGTTTTGCCATACCCGTTTTTTGCAACAAAACCTATGCGTTGTCCCTCGTTAATACCTAGTGATATGTTCTTAAATAAAGGTACCTCGGCAAAAGAGCGAGAAACGTTTTCAACTGAAATGTAATTCATGATTCCTAAAAATAAGCTGTGTCATTATTTGCCCACAGCGGGCGCAAAATTAACCATAACAAGGTCAATAGCCGCTACAGTGGTTGGTCTATATCGCAATTTTTGTTGACAATGTCAGGACAAACTTGTAATAAAGTAGTTAAATAATAAAGTACACAGGTGTTTTTCAGAGCCGTTTTTAGGGGTCGGCTTTTGTAGCGCCGGGCAGCGGTATAAGCTTCTTGTAGGTGATGCTTTCGCGAAAGCGTAATTCATAAGAATGCATAATAGCCGCAAGCCTCTAATCTTTAGGCTATATCGTTTTGATTATCGATAATTTGATAAGTTAGTGTAATTCACTTAAATAGCGTATTTTTGCAAAATATTTAAATTCAGTTATTTGAAAAATTTTGAAGCCTTAGGGCTATCACAGCCGTTATTAGACGGGCTTGCTGAAATGGGATTTACGGAACCGACCGACATCCAAGAGCAAGCAATTCCTATCTTACTTAAAGAAGATAGTGATTTTATAGGTCTGGCGCAGACCGGTACAGGGAAAACAGCAGCTTTCGGGCTACCACTGATTGACCTCATAGATATTAATCTACGAGAAACACAAGCGCTTATTCTCGCACCTACACGAGAACTTGCACAGCAAATTTGCGGACAGCTTGAGCTTTTATCACAAAAAGTGGGTAGACTTAATGTCGTTCCCGTTTTTGGAGGAGCAAACATCATGAACCAGATTAAGGACATACGCCGTGGAGCACAAATTATTGTGGCTACACCAGGACGTCTTATGGACCTTATGAAACGCCGTGAGGTGAGCCTAGACTCGTTAAAGTACCTAGTACTCGACGAGGCAGACGAGATGCTTAACATGGGTTTTAAAGAGGATATAGATTATATTCTTTCTAAAAGTGATGGCGGTCGTAAAATATGGCTCTTTAGCGCTACCATGGCTAGAGAGATTAAGGTGATTGTAGATACCTACATGAATTCCCCTAACGACATACGTATAAACCGCGAGAACATAGTAAACACAAACATAGAGCACCAATCTATACAACTTAAAGCGTCCGACAAGATAGAGGCACTTAGAAGGTTTTTAGATTATGATGCAGACATGTTTGGTGTGGTTTTTTGTCGTACAAAAAGAGAAACACAGCAAGTCGCAGACGAGCTTAATAATAATGGGTACGCTACAGAGCCGTTGCACGGTGACATGTCACAAGCGCAACGCGATGCAGCCATGAAACGTTTTAGAAATAAAAACCTGAAGCTGCTTATTGCTACAGACGTGGCAGCACGTGGTATAGATGTAGAAGATATTACGCACGTAATACACTTTGCGTTACCAGATGATCCAGAATTCTATGCACACCGTTCAGGGCGTACTGCTAGAGCTGGTAAGAAAGGGGTTTCTATTGCCTTAATTACAAGAGGCGATGTCCGCAAGCTGAAACATATTGCATCAAAATTAGGCATCGAGTTTGCACCGGCCGAGATTCCAGCACTCGAGGCGATTACTAAAAAACGTATTGCTCGCTGGTCAGATAATTTAAAGGCACAACCCATTAATGACAAAATAGGCGAGGATTTACTTACTACGGTTTACGCGCAGTTTGATGACCTTTCTAAAGAGGACTTGCTCGCAAAATTGCTTACTAAGGAATACAACAGTATTTACAAACGCAATTCTATAACCGATTTAAATGACCGTTCTAAGCCGCGTGATGACGATCGTGGGCCACGTCGTGAGCGCGGACCGCGTAACTCAAGTGGTGGCGAGGCTGGTATGAAAACATACTTTGTAAACCTGGGTCGTAAAGACAATATGAACAAAGGTTCTATCTTAGGCTTTGTTTGTGATGCCACTGGCATTACAGGTGCAGAGATAGGTCGTATAGTTCTAGACGGTGCACATACATTTATAGACGTAAATGAAAGCGTCGCAGCACAAATGGACAAGCTCAACGGCACGCAACGTGATGGTCGCGAGATACGTGCAAATATACACACAGGCCGTGTAGTTGAGTCTAGAGATGGTGGCGGTCGCGACGGCGGTGGTTATAAAGGCCGTGATGGCGGTAGCTCTCGTGATGGCGGCTCTCGTGACGGTGGTGCTCGCAAGGGTGGCTTTAAAGGTCGTCGCAGCGATGACAGTAGCTCACCTAGGTCAGCATCTGGAGGCAGTGGTGGTGGTTTTAGAGACCGTGCTACTAAAGAAAAAGAAACAGGACCTAGAGATGGCAAGTCTAAAGCAGACAAGCCAGCAGGCGATAAAGGCAGCCGTTCTAAATTCTTTGGTTCTAAATGGGATTAAGGAAATAGAAGCAGTTTATACAAAAATCCCAGCCGCTAGGCTGGGATTTTTTTTGCTATAAAAAACGATTCGCTCTGCCTTTTAGGATATAAATTTCCTTATAGTGACAAGTATTTTAAGTGTCGTTTTTTAACAGTTAACCGTTGTCTGTTACCAGTTGGAATTTGTGATTTGGAATCATTGTTGTCCGATAAAATTACTTAGTTATTGTAAACTCTTAGTAAAATAAAGCATTTC
>Ga0136559_1000340_pt1 | contig 16385 bp, 11 predicted proteins | sample AntRauMeHopE1496_FD_104633 | JGI IMG/M metagenome (GOLD analysis project Ga0136559, IMG submission 104633) | Saline lake microbial communities from Rauer Islands, Antarctica - Metagenome Hop E1 #496 | ecosystem: Environmental > Aquatic > Non-marine Saline and Alkaline > Saline | place... | reverse complement strand
GAGCAGAAAATTAAAAAGTAAAATCCTCCATAAAGCCAAAAAAGGACAACCCCGGACAGCGCGCGAAAAACTCAGGAACAGGCTGATCGGTAAAACAAGATTTAAGATAGAGCGGACATTTGGAGGCATAACCAGATGGTTTAATTCCACCGGTGCCAGATACAGGGGGATTCTAAAAATGCATACCCAGAATCTGATGGAGGCGATTGCCTACAACTTGTACAGGTCTCCGTGGATAGTTGCGTCCAAACCAATAAATACAAAAAAATGGAGTGAAAAAAGCCGAAAAATCGGACATCCTTTTCAGAACAATTTTTTTGCAGCGGTCTAGGCGTTTTTTTATTTCAATAAAATGTGTTTAGCTTTAATTACCTCTTGCAATAACCCAATATGCTTAAAAATAGAAATGATGATGAATTTCCGCAAATTCCTGAAATAGGGAGTAACAGAGCCATAGAAAAAAATGATTCCTTAGTTTGGGATGAATTCAGAGCAGGCAATGAATCCGCGTTTATCCAGATTTACCAAGATTACTTTGATAAATTGTACGGATACGGAATGAGGATTGTCCGGAATGAAGATCTGGTAAAAGATGCCATACAGGATATGTTTATAGATCTTCGTAAAAATAGGAGCCACTTGGGAAATACTACCTCTATTAAATTTTATCTCTTTAAATGTATCAAAAGAAAGATCATCAAAGAAGAGGGCAAATGGATCGGAAAACTGGAAAATCTAGATCCTTCCTATTACTTCCAATTTGAATATTCCCACGAACAGCACCTGATCGACCAGCAGATAAACGAGGAAAAGCAGAAAAAAATAAACCTGGCAATAGAAAATTTAAGCCCACGGAAAAAAGAGATAATTTATTACTTCTATCATGAGGGTCTAAGTTATCTCCAGATTCAAGAATTGATGGGCTTGGATAATGTCAAATCTGCGAGAAATTTAATTTATAAAGCACTAAATCTTCTGAAGGTCGCTTTACAAGCTTCTTCCTGAATCCTTTAAAATTAGTGTAATTCAGGCAAACCAGCTTTTGTTTTCCGTATGGAATATTGGGTTTCCCTACTTTAAAAATAAATATTTTTAATTTTTTTAGATGTCATTTAGCCAAAAGGTGCCTTTACCATATAAAGCACCGTAATAAATGATGAATACCATAGAAGACTTTTTAAGCAATCCTGAATTTGTGAGATGGGTGAAGCTACCCGATAACGAACTGGATATCTATTGGAAAAACTGGATGGACGCTAATCCAGGAAGCATTCCCCAAATTAAGACTGCAAAGGAAATGGTTATGGGAATACATTTTATGGACATCAAGCCATCTCCAGGCCTTAAGAGTGATGTTCTTACTGCAATCCTAAAGGAAAGCAATGTCAAGGCTGATCTTAATCTTAACCATTCGATACAAACCTATAAGCCAAAATTATCCTTTTGGGAGAGGCTTTCCCATTTTTATAGAGTAGCGGCTATATTACTAATTGCATTGCTGATTCCAATTCTTTTGATACCTGCCAAACAAGAAGCAAATCCAACTTCTGTCTCAGCTCTCCCAGTTATGATAGAGAAATCAACATCGCAGGGAGAAAAGCTAGTAATTACATTGCCCGACGGCTCTACGGTACGAATTAATTCTGCCAGCAGTATTGTTTATCCAGAGGTGTTTGATAAAGGAAAACGAGAGGTTACGCTGATTGGTGAAGCCTATTTTGAGGTGGAAGAAGACCCTTCCAAACCCTTTACAGTGTTGACGGATTACGTATCAACCACAGCATTGGGGACATCATTTAATGTGACTGCATATCCTTCCGAAGAGACCAATATAGCATTGCTGACTGGGGAAGTATCGGTGCATCTGTATTCGGCTGAAGATGAACCTATGCTTCTCGTTAAAGGGGAGTCTGCCAAATTCACACAAGAAGACAGTCGTTTAATCAAAGGAGAATTTGATGAGGCTCAGATACTAGCTTGGACTAAAAAGGAAATTATTTTTGACAATACCAATCTTGAAAAAGCAATTAGGGTCCTAGAGAACTGGTATGGTGTAGATATCGACATAGAAAATGCCCCACGGAAAAGTCCCCTTTTGACTGGCAGATTCCAAGATGAGACATTGAAGAATGTACTGGAGGGATTAAGCTATTCGGTAAAATTCGAGTTCGAAATAAAAGATAACCTAGTGATTATTAAATTCTGATAGACAGCTGCCTATGAAAAAAAAGAGTACAAAAAAGCCAAAGATGCGTCAACATCTTCGGCCTTAATTTCCAAGAGATCTGACGTCAATCAGATTTCCTGACAGAATTCATTTTAAAACCTTTAGCAAAAGCCTAAAATAAACTAAGTAAAGATATGAAAAATCATTTACGCTTACATGTTATATACATGACTAAACTATTCACTTATGCCTTCCTAATACAAAGCTTAACAATGAGCTTCCTATTTGCCTCGGATGGGAAAGCGCAAAATAAGAGCATAGAAGAAGTCAAGACTAAGATTTCTTTGAAAAACGTCTCGGTAGACCGCGCATTTTCAATTATTGAAAAAGAGACCGGTTTCAACTTTGTCTACACTGATAAAGAACTTAACAACTTACCGTTTGTTTCAGTGGATCGCAATTCACTGACCCTTTACGATGTATTGGTGGAGATTGCCCAACAATCTCAATTACAGTTTAAACAAATAAACAATAATATCCATGTCAAAAAATCTGGTTTTCTGGCTAAGCCTGGTGCGACGGTAGAAATCTCGTCTGAGCGAGCCACAATCACGGGAAATGTCAAAGACAACTTAGGTGAACCTCTTCCTGGCGTCACAATTATTATAGAAGGAACTACCCAAGGTACGGTCACAGACGTTGACGGGAAATATAATATTTCTGCTTCAGAGGGTGATGTCTTGGTTTTTAGTTTTATGGGGTTTGAGTCCCGTAAGGTAACCGTTGGAAATCAATCCGTTATTGACATCCAACTCTCAGAGGATTTGGAGTCTTTGGAAGAAGTAGTGGTTGTAGGATATGGAACACAGAAGCGGAAAAATTTAACAGGAAGTATAAGTTCTATCAATAAGGAGACACTTAAGGAATTCCCTGTGTCCTCAGTGGAACAGGCACTTCAGGGTAATGCAGCTGGTGTTTTGGTTTCGCAGACAGGTGGATCCCCAGGTGCAGCAGTATCTGTCCGAGTTCGCGGGATAGGTTCTATAAACGGATCAGTAGAACCACTTTATGTAATTGATGGAGTTCCTGTCGAAAATGCCGCTTTTGGCGGGAGCGGTGATGCTACAAATCCACAACCGGGCAACTCTCCTTTAGCCATGTTAAATCCCGGTGATATAGAAAGTATAGAAGTACTTAAAGATGCTTCTGCAACGGCTATTTATGGGGCAAGGGGGGCAAACGGAGTGGTGTTAATTACTACAAAAAGGGGAGAGTCAGGTAGATCTACTGTTACCTATGATGGGTACGTGGGCTTGCAAGAACCAACCAATACTTTTGATGTGCTAAATGCTCGAGAATACATGAAGCTTCAAAATGAATTTGCTTCAAATGACAATGAGGAAATTCCATATCCAAACATTGATCAAATTGTATCACAAATAGGGGAAGGAACAAATTGGCAAGATGAGTTTTACAGAGTTGCCATTATTCAAAATCATCAAATCAGTGTAAGCGGAGGGTCAGAAAAGACCAAATTCTTTATTTCTGGAAACTATTTCAATCAAAAAGGTATAGTGCCGAATACCGAATTTGAACGTATTAGTTTTAGAACAAATTTAGACCATCAGATAAGTAATAAATTCACCACTGGATTTAGCCTTACACTTTCCAATTTTAAAAACAACAATCTTCCCGGTGGGAACGCTGGAGCAAGTCCATTAACAAATGTGTTAACATACAGTCCTCTTGTACCGGTTAGAAATGAAGATGGACTTTTTGAGGATTTTATAGATCCTAATTCCGGAGCATTTATCAGCAATCCGATAGGAATGGTGACAGAGGTTACAAACACTACTAATACTTTTAGACCCATAGGAAATTTATATCTAGATTATTTCATCACGGACAATCTGAAATTTAAAACTAATCTTGGGCTGGATTTCACATTCCAAAATGGTGAATTTTATCTTCCCAGAACGGTCCAACGTGGAAGGGAATTGGGAGGAAGGGCAGGAATTTCTTATGACAATCGTACCAATATCGTTTGGGAAAATACCCTTAATTATAATAAAGTTATAAATAACAAACACCAATTTGATGTCCTGCTAGGACAGATGCTTCAAACATCAAGTCGTACGAGTAGAAGTTTTGGTGCTCAAAATTTCCCAAATGATGTTTTGGGAGCAAACGTGATAGAAAACGGAGAAGTTTTTGAACGACCTAGTTCCAATATAGTCAAGTGGGCTATTATCTCTTATTTGGGAAGGATCAATTATGGTTTCGATGATCGATATTTATTAACGCTTTCAATGAGGGCTGATGGATCATCCCGGTTTGGCACCAATAAACGATTTGGATATTTCCCTTCCGGAGCCTTTGCTTGGAGATTTATAAATGAAGATTTTGTTTCAAAAAGTGGAATTTTAAGCGATGGTAAGTTACGCGTCTCTTATGGGGTAAATGGAAATCAAGATGGAATTGGTGCTTATGACCGTTTTGCCCGGCTTGCTTCAAGAGATTTTGCCTATGCTATTGGTGAGGGAAATTCTATTGCGCAGGGATTTGCACCTGTTTCTATAGCAAATGTCAATTTAGGTTGGGAAGAAACCCGGCAATTGAACATTGGAGCTAACATTGGATTATGGGACAATCGCATAAGTATTGAAGCTGATTACTTTGTGAAAAATACTACTGATCTGCTTTTTGCTGTTCCGCTTCCCCTATCTGCCTTCGTCGGTTCAAATGTAATTAGAAACGTCGGGGAGCTCAGAAATTCTGGATTGGAGTTTTTGGTCAATGCAGAAGTGGTTCAAAAAACTGATTTTAACTGGAATGTCAACTTCAATATTTCAACTATTTCAAATGAAATTATTTCACTACCCGACGGAAATGACATCACTTATTTTAGCCTTTTGGGAGCCAGTAACATCGGGATTCTAAGAGAAGGTTCTTCGTTTCCTTCGTTCTATGGATGGAATGCAGAAGGTATTTTTTCAAATCAGGAGGAGGTTAACAACCATTTTTTTATAGACGAATCTGGTGATCGGGTTTTAATTCAGCCAAATGCACAACCGGGTGATGTGAAATACAGCGATATTTCTGGGCCGGAAGGTGTCCCAGACGGAAGAATTGGAACTGAAGACCGAACAATAATTGGTTCTTCTTTGCCCAGATATTTTGGAGGGGTTCGGAATCAGTTTTCCTATAAAAATTTCACCTTCAGTTTTTTCATGAATTTCTCAGTCGGTAATGATGTAGTTAATTACAATCGTTGGCAATTGGCTAATGTAAATCGGGGAATTAATCAGTTTGCAGAAGTGAAAGAGCGGTGGACGCCTGAAAACCCTAATACTACCGTGCCGGCAGCTCGGACCCAGCGATCGGCTGAAAATGCGATTGATTCCAGATTTGTGGAGGATGGATCTTTCTTAAGATTAAGGGATGTCACCTTTAATTATCGTTTGAGTGGAAATGCACTCGATAAGATTCGAGCCCAAAGTGCAAATTTCTACCTAAAAGGGAGTAATCTGTTGACCTTTACGAGATACACTGGAATAGACCCTGAGGCTAATTCTTTCAATCCTAATAGTAGTAATCTTTCTGGTATTGAGGTTTCTGCATACCCGATGGTAAGAATGTTTACCGCTGGAATCACTGTTCAATTTTAATTAAGACTTCTATGAAAACGATATATAAAAGATTGAGTGTTCTAATTGTGTTGATGAGTTGTTTTGCTTGCCATGATCTACTGGACCAAAACCCTCAAATTAATTTTGCCCCAGAAAATTACTTCTCTACAGAGAATGAATTGCTGACTGGTATTAATGCAACCTATGATCCGCTTTCGTCAGGTGGCGGTAGAAACAATTTGTATTGGGCTGGGCTACCGCTCTTTTTGGATTTTTTATCTGATGATGTCCGGTTTGCAGGAGGGGGTGGATTTGGTGAAGGAGAACGTGTGGAAATTACTGCTAATAATCCATTTGTAAGAAGAGCTTATTTGGGATATTTTGAAATCGTTAATCGGGCCAACATAATGTTGGAAAATATTCCCAATGTAAGTCTGCCTGAAGACCGGCGAAATCGGTATACAGCTGAAGTTAGATTTCTTAGAGCATTTGCAAATTATCATTTGACTATTTTTTGGAAGAATGTTCCCTTGAGAACCACCTCAATCAAAACTTTTGAAGATGGGCCTATAGGAGCTAGCAGTCAAGAAGAAATTTTTCAGTCCATAAAAGAGGATATTGAATTTGCCAAGACGCATTTGCCATGGACCTACAATGCTGAGAATCTAGGAAGAGCTTCGAAAGGAGCCGCGTTGATGCTAGAGGCTAAAACGCACTTATTCCAAAAGAACTGGACAGCAGCAGTCGGAGCATTGGAGCAATTAATATCTAATGGTGAAAGTCCTCATAGCTTGGTTCCAAATTACAGAGATGTTTTTCGGGTTGCATTTAAAAATCATCCTGAGCATATTTTCAGTGCTCGATTTGGAGGGGGGATGCAAGCCCAAAATGAGGGTTTTATCCTCGAGGAAAGATACGGTCCACCAAATAATATAGCTCCTGTAGGTTTTTTACCAGGTAATTCGAATGCTATTGCCAGACCGACTTATGATAATGGAAACGTTCCCTACGTAGGTGGTATAATTAATGAATATTTGGATTCCAATGACCCAAGGTTGACCCATGCTTATGTAAACTTTAGTAATGGAGATCCTTCCAATTACTTTTGTGATAAATTCAGGGATACTTCGGAACATGTCCCGGGAAATGCAAGTACGGTTTTCCCGATTTTCAGGTTCTCGGATGCTTTATTAATGTATGCCGAGGCCTTAAATGAACTGAATAACGGTCCAAATATTCAGGCATATGAAGTGATTAATTCCGTTCGATTTAGAGCCAATAATGATGCTCCGGAAAACTTCCAACTTGATCCCTTGAGTGGATTGGATTATCAAAGCTTTAAAGAAGCTGTTTATCATGAACGAAGAATGGAACTTGCCCATGAAGGTCATCGGTGGATTGACTTGGTCCGTACTGGTCGGATGGAACTTGTAATGGGGGATCATTTAGGAATAAATATTGAGACTTTCCGTAACATTTGGCCAATTCCGAATGATGAAATTGATGCAAATCCGCAAATCACACAAAATCCGGGATATTAACTACACTGGCTAAAGCATTTCGGACGATGAATAAGACCATTATTCTAACTGGATTATTTTGTCTGGGCCTTTGTCTTTTCGAAGCAAAGTCCCAGCAATATAATCTTCGCAAACATTTAGGTTTTTTGGAGAAAGGTCTTGCAGCTTCGTATGTTCAAGAATTTTCGAAGGACTTTGCAAATATGGATAAACAAAGTTTTTCTGGTTGGAAATCCTTGTCCGCTCAGAGTCAATTTATTTCTCCGTTAATTATATCTAGTGTAGGATATAATAGAATAGAATGCCTAACAAAATGGTGTGAGTATAGAGAATGGATTAAAGGACATTTTCAATACTGGATTTTGGGAAATATGTCGTCATCGCCAGATGATTTTGAATTCATTATTTTAAAAGATTCACTTGTCCCAAATAAGATGAGGCACCAATTAATTCAGGTAAAATTTGGCCCCTTGATGAAATGCCAAATGTATTTCAAACCGTTTATTCCTCTATCCGAAAATCTACTTCCTGTTATTTTAACCCAATTGAATCACCTTCGGGAGGAACAACAAATCTATTCAGTTAGGTTGAACTTAGAATTAATCAAATAGTCATGACACGAAAGATCCTGATTTTATTTTGTCTTGTTTTGATCTCAGGGCGTTTTGAAGTTCAATCCCAGGGATTGAAGTTTAAACATATATCAAATAAAAATTTGATTGCTTTTTGGGATTTTGATGAACCCGTAAATGGAGGATGGAATTCCGTGAATTCCAAGTCTTATTTTTTAGCCTTTGGGGAAGCAAAAGTTGGGCAGGTTTTCGATCATGACCTTGACCGGAATGTTGCTGATTTTCAGGATGGACAATGGCTTTCAATACCTAGAGCCCAACTGGCTGACTTAGACATTTCTGGTAAAAACGCAGCCCTTACGGTAATTGCATTGGTCAAGAAAGAATCGGAGAAAAATTGGCAAGCCATCGCAGGAGTATGGGATGAAAGTAGGAGCAAGAGACAATATTACATGTTTTTGAATGCTTCCTCCAAAACACATCAGGAAGACATGAAACGTTATCCAAGCCAAGGTCGCCTACATGGCCACATTTCTGCTTTAGGCGGAAAAACACCTGGGCAAGTTGCCTGGATATCCTATGCCAGTTCCAAAGAGCCGGTTCTTGGTCATACGTGGGTTTGGATAGCGATGACCTACAACGGAAAAGAAATAAAGGTTTTCGTGGACGGTGAACTTCAAAAAGATCCCCAAATGAATCCATTTAACTATCCAGAAGGAATATATGATGGGGAACTTGATGGTGCAGATTTTACCGTTGGTGCAAATTCCGTGGCAAACCGGATAACGAACCAATTTATCGGAAGAATGGCATTTTTGGGAGTTTTCAAAAAAGCTTTAACTACTGATGAACTTCAGAAATTTCAAAGTCAGCTCTATAAAATCAACTCTAAAAAACAATGAAACTATCTGGTTATAAAAACTTGTGTATAGTTTGTTTCTCTTTTTCGACAGTTTTCATGGGTTGCTCCCGTGAGGAAACTGAAAATAATCCTCCCAATATCATCCTCATATATACGGATGATTTAGGATATGGGGATATTTCTCCGTTCAAACCCAAGGAAAACATCACCCCTAATTTGCACCAATTGGCGCATGAAGGAACGGTCTTGACTAATTTCTATGTTGCATCCTCTATATGTTCGCCATCTAGAGCTTCCCTTTTGACTGGATCCTATCCGGTGCGGATTGGTATTCCCGGCAATTTGGCTCCGAATGGTATCCCCTGGGCAAAAGACGTCTGGAGACATGGACTAAATCCCGAAGAAGAAAGCATAGCTGAACTCCTACAGGGAAAAGGCTATGCAACAGCACTGATTGGGAAGTGGCATCTGGGACATGCGAAAGAACAGCTTCCGATACATCATGGCTTTGACAAGTTTTATGGTATTCCCTATTCCAATGATATGTATACCCGCAATAAAAGCGTGTATCCCCCTTTACCATTGATCTCGGATGATACGGTCATAGAAGAGAATCCAGATCAACGGCTTTTTACAAAAAACTTCACTGCTGAAACTTTGAAATTTATTGCTGAGCATCATAATCAGCCTTTTTTCGTCTTGCTGACTCACCCTATGCCTCATGTTCCGCTTAGTACATCTCCAGATTTTGATGATAAAACAGGAGAAGGAATTTATGCGGATGTAATTCATGAATTGGACTGGTCTGTAGGGGAGATCAAAGCAAAATTGAAAGAATTGGACTTGATTGAAAATACTATTCTGATTTTCACCTCTGATAACGGCCCTTGGTTGGTGTATCAAGATCATGCTGGTTCGGCTGGAAACCTTAGAGAGGGGAAAATTACAGTTTTTGATGGCGGTCATAAGGTGCCTTTTATTATTTCCTGGCCAAAAAAAATCCCACAAGGACAGGTGCTAGACGGTTTGGTTACCAACATGGATTTACTTCCAACCTTAGTTTCTTGGGCAGCCGGCTCACTGCCCTCTAAGGAAATAGATGGTATTGATGTAGGAGATTATTTACTTGGGAAGCATACTGAATCACCCCGCAATGAATTTTTATATTTCCAGAATCAGAATCTGAGAGGAATCCGAGATGAACGATACAAAGTATTAACTGGACATAAATACATCAGACCAGCCGGTGACGCAGTTAATCCTGGGGAGCAAGATAGGTATGTAACTGATTCAATTTCATTGTCTCTTTTTGACCTGATGGAAGATCCTGGTGAGCAAATAAATCTTGTGGAAAAAATGCCATTAAAAGTTGAAGAACTTCTTGAAAGAATGGAACAACTCAATAAACAGATACAAAATGGATCTAGGAAAAGCGGGGTTTATCAGGGCCCGGAACCTCCGATAGGGCAACTTTGGGCAGATAGTGATAAGATAAATTAGGGAATGCAGGCAAAAGAAGTTTTAGGCTATAAAAGCTTAGGCTGTAAATTGGACAACAATTTAAATATGGTTATCCGAAAGGATTCAAGTAAGATTATATTCTTTGGTTTGCTGGACCGAAGATCGATGAAGGGTGACTGATTTAGCCGATTCGATAAATTTTGATATTATGTTGCTTATATCTTTTACTAATAAAATTGCGGATAGACATATATTCTAATCACCTAAGTAATGCGGCTATATTGCTAAGCAAAAAATTTCAAGAATCAAAAAGAATTGTATTAGGTTAAACCTACTTCTAATCCAATAAGAAAATAAAATAGAGACATAAAGGCCAACTGTATCATTGCCGATAGACATTACAAAAAGTAAAGACAACTTTTTTGTAATTATTTAAAAAAGATAATAAAGTCAAAATAACTATAGAATGCACCATGGTAATAATTAGCCTTTCACGTAAAAGCCCATTAATAAAGAGTCTAAAAATCTGTAAGCTATGAAAACCTCTTTGCTCATCTGTTTCCTTGTCTTTATAATTTATCAAAATGACAGGGAAGTTCAAAACGAAAGAATCCTCGAGAATCCGTTCTTTGCTTTTAGCAATTCAATGAACAAGGAAGGGCTTCCGCTTATTCCTTTGGATGCACAAGCTGATATGCTGAATAAATATGGTTTCGATGGTATAGAGCATGTAGAAATCACAAATATGATGGAGGTCAAGGAAGTCTTTGACAGAGAAGGCCTGAAAATATATGCCAATTACGTTAAAATCGATATTGATAAAGAGGAACCCTATCTTAAGGAGTGGAAAGAAATAATTCCAAAACTAGAAGGTACAGATATTCTTTTTTGGTGTCATTTACATTCTGCTAAATTCAAATCCTCCGATCAGGAAGCAGATGCCATAATAATACCTTTAATCCAAGAATTAGCTGATTTTGCCAAACCCTACGGAGTGAAACTAGCAATATATCCACACGTATGGTTTCTTGCTGAAAAACCCGAAGATTCATTCAGAATTGCCGAAAAAGTAAATCGAGAAAATGTTGGTACTGTTTTTAACCTACCTCACTTTTTGAAGACTGATTCCGAGGAAAATTTAGAAAAGATCCTAAATCTAATTTTTCCACGACTTTTTGCAGTTTCTATTTGCGGTGCTGATGCCGGGGACACTAAGAATATGGATTGGGATCGTCTGATTCAACCCCTTGGTCAAGGCTCATTTGACACTTACAGATTAGTTGAGTTTCTAGTTGATAAAGGTTATACAGGACCTTTCGGGTTGCAGACTTATGGCTTAAAGGGAAGTCCTGAAAACTATCTTTATCAAAGTGGTAAGGCGTGGAATTCTTTCGAAAAGCGATATTCCAAATCAAGAAATGCCATTTAACCCCAAGAAAGATAATAAATTAAAAATCTCTTTTCTATATAGCGAAAAAAATGATATAGTTTAATAAAAAGCACTCTTGAAACTTTGTTTATAATATCAACTTTTGAAAAACATTGAATACAAAGCTCTAAAAATCCCTTAACTCTAAATATTAAAATTTCTAAGCATTATGAAAAAAACACTTACTCTTATTGGTTCCGCTTTTATTCTTTTAGTATTCGTTAAGTGTGGCAGTAAATCAAATGATGATATTGACTGGACACAATATGGAAAGGATTATTCTCACAGTAAATTTTCCGGTTTAGAAAAGATAAATGTTAACAATATTTCAAATCTGAAGGAAATATGGCACGTAGAGGATGATCGGGATGGATCCAATATTTTTTTCAACCCAATTGTCGTAAAAGGCAAAATGATCGCCTTGATGCCATCCAAAAGAGTGGTAGGCTTAGATGCCGAAAATGGTGAATTGCTCTGGGAATTTGCCCCTGATGAATCTCAAATATCAAATTGGACCAAAGGAATGACTTTTAGCCCTGGGTCTAACGAAAGGCCAGATGCGGTATATTTTGTTTTTGGATCCACATTATATGCATTGGATATTTCAAATGGCACATTAATACCAACATTTGGAGATGGGGGAAAGGTAGATTTTTATGATGGTCTTGAGCTTGATGAATCCCAACGAAGTAGAGTGGATGTTACAAGCAATGCACCTGGGGTCATTTTCAATGATCTCTTAATAATTGGGTGCAAAGTCCCGGATGAACTCCCTTCTATTTCCGGTGATATTCGTGCATTCAATATCAATACAGGGAAATTGGAATGGGTATTTAATACCATTCCTAAGGAAGGTGAGCTTGGTGCTGACACTTGGCCTAAGAATGCCCGCAAAAGAAATGGAGGTGCAAATGCTTGGGGTGGAATGGCACTAGATGAGAAAGGAGGAATTGTATATATACCAACGGGCTCTCCATCTTTCGATTTTTACGGGGCAGACCGTATTGGACAAAATTTGTTTGCCAATTCTTTGATTGCACTTGATGCAAAAACAGGAAAATATATATGGCATTTTCAGATTACTCATCATGATTTGTGGGATAGAGACAATGGTTCTCCACCAAATCTTGTGACAGTAAATCACAATGGAAAAAACATTGACGGTGTTGCCTTAGTCACTAAGATGGGATATGTTTTCCTTTTTGACAGAGAAACAGGTACACCTCTATTTCCTATTGAAGAAGTACCGGTTCCCACGAATAGCGATATGCCTGGCGAAGAACCATGGCCTACACAACCTATTCCAACCAAGCCTAAACCTTTTGCTAGGCAAGGGTTTAAAAAAGAATATTTCAGTACAATCACACCCGATATGGCTCGATTCATTGGGGATACTTTGGCATCTACAAAGTATGACACTGGGATTTATAATCCGCCTAGTTTGAGAGGATCTATAGTAGTACCATCAGCACATGGCGGAGCCAACTGGGGTGGAGCTGCGTATAACCCCAACACCAATGTCATTTATGTTAATTCTACTGATCTGCCTTGGTATCTAGCCTTAAAAGAGGTGGCAAGCCTCGGAGAAGTCAATAATTTACCCGGGGAGGCTTTATATAAAATTTACTGTAGTAGTTGTCATGGCTCTGATATGAAAGGTTCGGGTGGAATAGGTCCTGATATTTCAGCAAGATTAAAAACTTATTCACCCGAAAACTTAAAAAACCTTATTGTAAAAGGTGCTGGACCAATGCCCTCTTTTAAGCATTTGCCAGAGGTTCAGACTAATAGCATTGTTTCGTATTTAAAAGGAACTGATTTTAGTCAAATGCCTAAAAAAAATCTGAAAGCTGATGAAAATGAACTTTATACATTTTCAGGATACGACTTTTTTAATGACGAAAATGGAATCCCATTAATTAAGCCGCCTTACGGGACTTTAACTGCGATTGATTTGAATTCAGGAGAACATCTTTGGCAAGTACCCTTGGGCGAAGATGGGAGATTAAAAAAATTAGGAATCAGCAATTCAGGGACTTATAATAGAGGAGGTTGTATTGCAACTGCTGGAGGAATCGTTTTCATTGGAGCAACGATGGATCGAAAGTTTAGGGCTTTTGATCAGTCTACAGGGAAAATCTTATGGGAAAAAGAATTACCTGGTCTTGCAACAGCGATTCCTGCAACATACGAGGTTAATGGAAAGCAATTCATAACTATTGCAGTAAGTCCTAATTCTTCAACTGGTTACAAAGGAGGATATATAACCTTTGGAATAGATTGATTTGTGGTTTGTATTTTGCAATTATTGGTTTGGTTCTACCACGAATTTAATAGAAGTTTTGTAATGCAAATCTGGCCAGCGATTGAATTCCCCTTAAAGGACCCTGATAGTGAGTCTGAAATACTTATGAAAGTTTGTCTATTTATATCTAAGCGTAATAAGGAATATGCTTTCCACTAACTTGAGGGTAGAACCAAAATTTAGTGCTATGTTAAAAAAATAGAATGGATCTGATTGTGTCCTCCGAGCAGTTGTCTCATCCAGGCGAAAGCTCATCATTACAATCTTCAGATCCATATCGAACTGTTAAAATATGGTTCCTCATCCACCTATGTTACAGAATTTTGGAAAGACTTTGCTAAATCAGATTCAAGCATTTTCCCGATTTTGTTTCACCTTATTTGGTTTGATTTTATTTTTTACCTTTATGGATGTACCTTATACAAAATATATAATTGATTTCCAGCCTATAATAGCTGGTAATTATGATCACACCTAACAGCTTTTATTTAAAATATGAGAAAAACTAAATACGTAAAAAACACTGAATACTTTGTTAAAAAAGGATTCTTTTTAGCTATTAGCCTACTCATTTGCTTTAGTATTTCGGCACAACAGAATGGTACTTCCACAGCAGACATAGCTTCGAATTTTATTCAAGTTTCGATAAAAATTGATTCTATGCCTCTCAGTGCAGAAGCTTATTTGCTTCCACAGACAGAATTGCCGATTGATATAGCAGCGGTCTACAATTACGGTGCGGATGACCGAGATTATACCATAAAACTGCTTCAAAAGATTGCGGATTCAGTATTGGTACCACTAAGCGAAAATAATCTGCACAAATCCATCCCAACAAAAGATTGGGAAACCAAGGAAAACAAAGCAGCCAATCTTCATACTTCCGCTTTACAGGCATTTGGTAGGACTTTGTCCGGAATTGCACCATGGCTATCGCTTGGCGCTAACGATTCTCCTGAAGGGAAGCTGCGGGAAAAGTATATCAGCATTGCCCAAAAGTCTTTAATCAATGCCATCAATCCTGAATCCTTGGATTATATGTTTAAAAATCCTACGCACGAATTCATCGTTCATATTGCATTTATTGCCTATCCGCTGCTCATTGCGCCCAAACAATTACTCGATCCGTTAAATGCATCACAAAAAGTAATGTTGGTAAATGCGCTAAAGATGCATCGTGAATTTAAGCCTTATGAAAAAAATTGGCTGCTATTTTCATCGGTCATCGAATCTGTTATTTGGAAAATAACGGGTGAGTGTGAAATGTCGCACATTGAATATGCGGTTAATAAACATATGGATTGGTTTTTAGGAGATGGTATTTATGGAGATGGACCAAATTTTTATTGGGATTATTACAATAGTTATGTGATTCAACCTTTCCTGCTCGAAACATTAAGGGTATGTAAAGAGATGGGTAGCCCTTTGGCGGAATTTCTTCCTGAAAGTATTGTGCGAGGACAACGCTATTCCGAAATATTGGAGCATCTCATATCTCCCGAAGGTACATTCCCTGCAATTGGCCGTTCATCGGTTTACCGCATAGCAGTTTTTCAGCTTCTGGAATATATGGCTTTCCGCTGGGAAAAACTTCCTGAATCATTGAATCCCGGAGCCACCCGTGCTGCGTTGACGACTGTTATTAAGCGAATGATGGATGCCCCGGGTACTTTTGACAAAGATGACTGGTTAACAGCAGGTATAGTTGGCGAACAGTTAAACGCACGCGACGACTATAACTATACCGGATCATTATACATGTGCGCCATTGGATTGATGCATTTGGGAATGCCCGCTGATTCTCCATTTTGGACTCAAAAGGCTGAGAAATGGACTCAGCAGCGAATTTGGAGCGGTGAGGATTTGCCTAGTCAAGATGTTTTCAAATAGAAATTTAATCATAACGACTCAGGCTCATCTTTAATCTACCGAAGGTTAAGGTTTCTGAGCTTGATACGCCTTCTAGTGTTGTGATAGGTTTTTTCTCGGATTTAAGTATCAGTTTTTAGGCTGATTGATCCCCATTTGCTTATGGATAAAAATAGCTGAAAGCAGTGGTTTATATGGTATGAGACAGTTGCAGGGAAAATATTATTATAATTAACTGACCTATAGGTTTTTATCTATTTTTCCTTACTTTTTATATATTTTAGGGTATGATAAACGAACAGAAACGTGGCTTTGAGGACTACATGGTCCAGAAGAGAAAAATCAAACAGGAATTTTTCAGTCAGATCAATTGATTGGCGCTCAGTTTCCATTATCGTCAACAAAACTGAAAATTCTCTGCGCCGGCGTCTAACCACCTTCAACGGAATGTCCAAATAACGGCTAATACCCCTATAGGATTTTCCGCTTTTGGACAATTCAACAACCATCAATTTAAAGGCTTTGTCGTACGATCTTCTTTCTCTCTTATTGATGGTATTTAAGTTATGGG
>Ga0136559_1000339_pt1 | contig 16390 bp, 15 predicted proteins | sample AntRauMeHopE1496_FD_104633 | JGI IMG/M metagenome (GOLD analysis project Ga0136559, IMG submission 104633) | Saline lake microbial communities from Rauer Islands, Antarctica - Metagenome Hop E1 #496 | ecosystem: Environmental > Aquatic > Non-marine Saline and Alkaline > Saline | place... | reverse complement strand
TACCTAAAGGTGGGCTTTTTGCGGCATTACAAGTACTGGGATATACGGACGATAAAGGCGCGCTTATAGACGCAAAAAAATACCGTGAAATAAAGACTCGTTCTGGATTTACTAAAGTCTCAACCACCTACAGACCGTTGCTACCTTTTACCGAAACCATAACAGATCGTGACACCTATGTGCGCCGTATTTTCTTAAACGATCGCGCTTGGCAAATCTTTGACCTAAGCTACAACCCCAACTCTGCCCTGGTGCGCAGCGGCCACGATAATTATGGGCTGGGCGCAACTTTCAAGGTTTTTTATAGGGACTAGCCTTAAAGCGACCTAAACCGTAACCGCTTTATTGAGATAATCTCTAAACGGCTTCATTGCTACATAAACGTCTATGCATAATTGCATGAAATCTGTTTCTATAACCGTTTTTTGCGTGAGGTCTACCTGTACAGCAAACGTCTTCATACGCAACAAATCTATATGCTCATGGTCTTGCGAGTAACCTTTAGGGGAGGTTTTGAGTGAGCCACCGTCGTCTATAAAACCGTGGAATAAGTCTTTAAAGCCCTTTTCATTCATCAACCCTTTAAGGTCGCTACCATTGTAATCTATCGCTTGTCGTATAGAATCTAGCAGTTCCTTTTTAGGCCTGTAAAAACCCCCTGCTATAAACGACTCGTTTGTCCCTAAATGTATATAAAAATCGCCTTGCTTACCAGAACCGCCTAAATCTAACCCTGCACCAAAATGGTCTTTATAAACAGGTTTCTCGGGATGAAACATCAGGTTGTTATTAATGCGATTAATGGCTTTGCGACCTTCGGTATTATTATAGTCTGGATCTGCATGGTGTAGTTTACTATTAAGCTCGTTAAGCCACACGATATAATCGTCGCGCACCTCGAGGTAGTGCTTGCGGTTCGCGTCCATCCACTCTTTAGAATTGTTTTTTTGCAGATCCCGCAAGAAGTCGTAAAGTTTTCTAAAATTCATAGTTGTAAAGTACGTAAATTTATGATACAAAACAGACACAAAACCACCTGCAATTTTACAAAACCCTAACCTTAGATAAGAGCTTGTGTAGTACCTTGCCGAAAAATTAGAACCATGCGTTATATCCTATTCCTTTTTACCTTACTCGTTACTAAACAATCATTTGCCTATGACTGGGGCAAAACGGGGCATCGCGTTACTGGCGAGGTTGCACAGCAACACCTTACTAAAAAGACACAGCGCGCTATACGGAATTTACTAAATGGTGAGACGCTTGCCAGTGCATCTACTTACGGTGACGATATAAAAAGTGACTCTAGATATAGGGAGTTCAACGTACAGCATTATGTAAATATTCCTTTTGACAAAACGTATGACACGCACCCGAAAAATGAGGCTGGCGACGTTATTACGGGAATAGACAAATGCATTGCTGTACTTAAAGACGGTACTGCCAGTAAAGAAGATAAAGCCTTTTACCTGCGCATGCTGGTTCATTTTATAGGTGACCTGCACCAGCCGTTACACGCAGGCATAGGCGACGATAAAGGTGGTAACGATTTCCAGGTGCGCTGGTTTAATGATGGCACAAACCTGCACCGCGTTTGGGACACGAGCATGATAGAAGATTATGGCATGTCTTACAGCGAGCTTGCTTTTAATTTACCCGTTTTAGACAAAAGCCAACTCGCCTCTATGCGTGCTGGGTCACACCGCGACTGGTTAGAAGATAGCCGTGTGCTGGTAAAAGACATTTACGCAAATACCGAAAGTGGCGAGAAACTGGGCTATAACTACATGTACAAATACTTTGACACTGTAAAATCGCAGTTGCAAAAAGCCGGCGTACGTCTTGCGGCCTTGCTCAATGAACTTTTGGGGTAGGTCATCTTCCCTTATAGTCGTGTGAATAACCTTATTTTTTTGTTTGTTCCGCTTTCGCGAAAGCGTAATCACCAACACTTTAACATCTTTTAAGATAGCTTATGATTTCCATAACATACTGCAAGTCATGGAGATATTACTTTTGGTAGACAACTAAAAATAACGATTATGAAAAAAGTGAGCTTGTTATTATTGATGGTTATGGGTCTATCATTAACTACCGTTTCTTGTAGAGAAACTAACGAGGAAAAAGTCGAGGACGTAACAGACGACGTAGGAGATACCTTAGAAGATGCTGGAAACGATGCAGAAGATGCAATAGAAGAAGGTGCAGAAGAAGTTAAGGAAAACACAGGCACTGGCGGCGCAGACGATTATTAAGCGCGCCCTTAACACATTATAAGCAAAAAAGGAACCTTAAGAGGTTCCTTTTTTCATTTGTGCTATTTCACTGCGCAAGCTGTCCAGACCTTGTTTGAGTGATACCAGTGCCTCGTCGCCATCACGAGCATCTAGGTCAAAACTGAGCTTAGAATTTACTTCCCACAATTCTCTAATCTCAACCACAGGCTGTTCTATTAACGGGTATTCTCTATTAAGGGAAATAAGATTTACCTGGTCTGGTGACTCTGACTTGCGCAACTTTTTTACCACCACACTATCACTTGTCACTACCACGTGTATACGGCCGTCATTTGCTTGGCGCACGCTTTCTACAGCTTTACCCATAACCCATTCATTAGGTAACAAAACAGGTAGCATACTATCGCCATGCACTTGAAAAGCCCTGAAACTACCTTCTTTATATTCTGGTAAGGGAATATTAAAGGCAGGCAACTCGTTGTACCATTCTGTATCTTGTACATTGCCCGCATAACCTGCGCTCGCTTTTATGGGAACCATAATCATGTTTTCCCGGTTGTTAGTTCCCATCGTAATAACTTTAGGAGCAGTATTACCGGCGACTTCTAAGTGCTTATTAAAACTCTTACCGTACAACCACAAAGGGTTGATTTGAAACAAGCGCAATAAATCGCTCACAATTTTTCCTGTGATTTTCTTTTTACCGCGTTCTATGTCGGCAGTTGAGGTGCCTGCGTCTAACAGCTCTGCAAACTCTGCCTGCGTTTTTGCTAACTCTTCCCGTACGATTTTAAAGCGCTGTGCTTCTATAGTTATTTCTTGTCCCATAAAGCAAATATATACACAAAATAGGAATTATTCCAATTTTAACATAGGAATATTTCCATTATTAGGAATTATTCCATATATTTGAACCATCAAACGGAACGGTTCTTGGAATAGTTCCATAAAATAACTCATTATGTGTGGAAGAGCAACCCTAATTACGCCGCAAAAAGGCCTGGAAGAACGCTTTAATGCTAGCTTTGCGACAGGAGTGCGCATGACTGAAAATGTAAACACCTCTGCAGGGAACCATATACCTGTTATTACCATGGAGCAGCCTAACCGTATACAATTATATACCATGGGCTACACACCGCACTGGGCAAACAAGCAAACATATATGCTCAATGCACGCGGTGAGGGAAGTAACAATGCTGAAAATGACACCAATTATGCAGGTCCTTTAGGTATTTTCAACAAACCCATGTTCCGCCATGCGATTAAGTCACAACGTTGTCTTGTTCTTGTAGATGGTTTTATAGAAGGACCGAAAACGGAGAAGCTAAATAAACCTTTCTTAGTATATCCCAACAGAGAGCGCGGCCCGTTTGCGCTTGCAGGAATTTACGACACGTGGCAAAACCCACTAACAGGTGAGTTGCACCATACCGTTGCAATTATAACGAGCGCAGCAAACAGGCTTATGGAACGTTTAGGACACCACCGCGCACCCGTAATTCTTAGTAAAGCAAATGAAGAACGCTGGTTAGATAAAGATTTAAGTGTAGCAGAACTTACACGCATGATGCAGCCGTTTGATGCAAAAGGCTTTAACGCATACCCGATATCCCAAAAAATAAAAAGTCCCGATGCAAACGGGCTTGAGCTTTTAAAACCTATGGGTGAAAAAATCTATAAAGATTATGACCGCTGTTTGTACGAACGCCTCAAGTTTGCCGAAGATGACCAGTTCGCTATACGCGAGGAACGCCTTGTAGAAGGAGACCAATTTGTACTTTTCTAAATTACGTATTATGGACATAACCTTAATTACACGACAGCTGCGTCACGAGGTAAACACCTCGCTGTTACACAAAGCAATACAAAAAGACCGCAAGCCTACCATTGTACCTAGACGTACCTGGCAAAGCCAAGCATTACAAAGCCAGCTAATTGTCGTCTATGTGTATGACAAACTACATGATATTATGAGGCGCAACCACATTGCCTTCAGCAGTAAGCAAGAGGAAGAGCGTTTTATGAGTACCCTAGAACCAGAGATAAATAACATTATCATACACCACATACCTGATTAATTATGGCGTTCAAAAAAATAAAGTTCGGTCCGTTCGATAAGCTCAGGGCAAGCCGGTTAACGACAAATGATTACTTGTTACTATTTGAATAACCATCTTTTGAGCACTAAATACGCAGCTTGCAATAACGTAACAACCACTTATAACCGCGATCACAGACAACCACCGCTATTTTACAAACAACCATTTTATTTAAACAGCACTTAAAACAGCTATAACCCTGCTATATTTTGTGTGTTTAAACTCCCCATAAATGACCACATACCATCACGCCTCACAAGAACCAATCTTGTGAGGTTTTTTAACCGCTATTATGAACTCAAAGCATATCTTACATCTGGACTTAGACACCTTTTATGTGTCTGTAGAACGCAAGATAGATTCACGTCTTAAAACCGTACCCTTGCTGGTAGGCGGGACAAGCGACCGTGGCGTGGTAGCGGCTTGTAGTTATGAGACAAGAGCGTTTGGGGTTCATAGCGGCATGTCCATGAAACTGGCAAAACAACTTTGCCCCGAGGCAGTCGTGATACGGGGTAACTCTGGTATCTACTCAAAACACTCTGACCTTATAACCGATATTATTAAAAGTGAAGTTCCACTGTTTGAAAAGTCGAGCATCGACGAGTTTTATGCAGACCTTACCGGTATGGACCGTTTTTATGGTTGCTACAAATTTGCAACCGAACTGCGCAAAAAAATAATAGACAACAGCGGCTTGCCCATATCGTTTGGCCTGTCTGTAAATAAAATAGTTTCTAAAGTCGCCACAGGTGAAGCAAAACCTAACAACCAGCTCATGATTGATACTGGTTTTGAACGCGATTTTCTCGCACCACTATCCATTAAAAAAATACCACAAGTAGGCGATAAAACCTACCAGACCTTGCGCCATTTAGGAATAAGGCGCATACAGACCATACAAGAGATGCCCGAAGAAATGCTGGTAAACGTACTAGGTAAAAATGGCAGTATGATATGGCGACGCGCGCACGGCATCGATAACTCACCGGTAATTGCTTTTAATGAGCGTAAGTCCATTTCTACAGAGCGCACCTTTGAACGGGATACCATAGACATTAAAAAATTAAAATCCATACTCATAGCCATGACAGAAAATCTTGCATACCAGCTACGCCGTGGTGATAAACTAACCGCTTGCATCGCCGTAAAAATTAGATATTCTGACTTTAACACCTATAACAAACAACTGCGGATACCGTATTGCAGCGCAGACCATATACTCATTCCTAAGATTTTGGAGCTTTTTGAGCAGCTGTATAATCGCAGGTTGCTTGTACGATTAATAGGCGTGCGATTCTCGTATTTGGTAAATGGGCATTACCAAATTAATCTTTTTGAAGACCCAACAACAACCGTTAATCTTTACAACGCCATGGACATGTTGCGAGAACGCTATGGTGACCGATCCGTCATGCGAGCGTCGGGCATGGAGGCAAAAACCATAGGACGCATGATGAATCCGTTTAACGGGTTGCCACCGGTTGTGCTCGCACATAGGAAACAATAGTTCGTGGGTTGAGGTTAGCGATTAGAAGAATAGCATATGGAAAATAGCGTATAAATTTTTTCGATTTGAAAACTTAAAAACGATCTACCACGCGTCCCCTGAGGTTTCGAGCGATGGCCACAGAAAAGAGAAAACCTCGAAAGTATATTTTGAGAATGATTGTTAGATGCGATAATTAAGTTAGTGATTGCGGAGATTAGAAAAATAGAATATGGAGTATAGCGTATAGATTTTTTCAATTTGAAAATTTTGAGGCAACCAGCCTAGTATCCTCTGAGAATTCACGTGATGGCAATAGGAAGGGAAGAATCAGAAGAACCTAAGTGGAACGATTGTTCCATGAGACCACTGGGTATTATTTAAACCGTTTAGCCTGTACCAACCTTCAAAAGGGGAGAAGCTCATACCGCAACGCTGTAAGCTTTAATATGAGCGGAAAAATTTACAGCTTGCGCCCAAGTTAAGCAAACGATGACTTGGAACTTGGGGCATGAAGCTTGAAACGTGAAACTCGGAACTTGAACATTAGACAATAGTTATTAAACAACGATAATTTAAAGAAGTGTATATAAACAACCACAGTTACTACAGCCTGCGATATGGCACCATAAGTGAGCAAGACTTACTGGAGCTTGCTGTGGAACAAGATATTGAAACGCTGGTGCTTACCGACATTAACAACACCAGCGGTTGCCTCAATTTTGTACGACTGGCGCAGCAATATAACCGCAAAGCGTTATTGGGCATAGACTTTAGAAATAACAACACACAGCTTTATGTAGCAATCGCCCGCAACAACAGCGGGTTCCAAGAACTCAATGCCTATTTATCTAAGCATTTACAAGCAAAAAAACCTTTTCCAGAGCAGGCACCTGCCTTTGAAGACGTGCAGGTGGTATATCCTCTAGAACGGGTAATGGAGTTGGATAAAATACGGTTTAGCAATAGCGAGTTCATAGGGATTTCTACCGCAGCATTGCGCAAAATGCCTTTTACCAAATACGTAAAAATGACCGAGAAGCTGGTCATGCTACAAACAGTAAGCTTTAGAAACAAGCGCGATTTTAACATACACCGTTTGCTGCGCGCAGTAGATTTAAACATCTTGCTAAGCCAGCTACCTACAGACCAGCAAGGCAGCCCAGACGATACCATGCTGCCGCCAGCGCAGCTTGAAAAAGCCTTTGAAAACTTTCCTAATATCCTAGAAAATACACATAAATTGCTAGACGATTGTTCCATCCATTTTAATTTTACAGAAAGCCATCTCACAGAGAATCAGCAGTTGTTTAATGATGATGCGGCGGCAGACCTTGCACAACTACGTGCACTTAGCGCGCAGGGAATCACAGACCGTTATGGCGAAACAAACCCCATAATTGCAGAGCGTGTTGCCAAAGAAATAGACCTCGTGGTTCGCAAAAACTTTGTCGCCTACTTTCTCATTAACTGGGAAATATGCCGCTATGCACGCTCCCGCGGCTACTTTTATGTAGGTCGCGGTAGCGGTGCAAACAGCCTTATCGCCTACTTGCTGCATATTACTGAAGTAGACCCCATAGAACTGGACCTGTATTTTGAACGTTTCATCAACGATTATAGAACGAGTCCGCCAGATTTTGACCTGGATTTTTCTTGGGACGACCGCGAGGATATTACCCGTTATATTTTTGAACGCTTTGATAACGTAGCGCTACTTGCTACCTACAATACCTTTCAGTTCCGGGCTGTGGTGCGGGAATTGGGCAAAGTATTTGGCCTCCCTAAAACCGATATCGACAAGCTAACCAGCGGCGACACCGCAGGCGTGCAACTGGGCGAGATGCACAAACTGGTTTTAAAATATGCCGCGCTCATAAAGGGCATGCCCAACTATACCAGCATACACGCTGGCGGCATACTCATAACCCAGCGCAACATGCACTATTACAGCGCCACGACCTTGCCACCTAAGGGATTTCCCACAGTGCAATTTGACATGCACATTGCCGAAGATGCTGGGATACACAAATTTGACATTCTCGCACAGCGCGGTCTGGGCAAAATACGCGATGCCATAGAAATCGTTAAAATTAACCAGCCACATGCACGCCTTATGGACGTACACAAAGACGTGAACAGCTTTAAGACCGACCCAGCGATAAATGAAATGATATCGCAAGCGCAATGCATAGGCTGTTTTTACGTAGAATCGCCCGCCATGCGCATGCTGTTAAGCAAATTAAAAACGCACGATTATTTGGGACTTGTTGCCGCAAGCTCCGTCATACGTCCAGGTGTGGCACAAAGCGGTATGATGCGCGAGTATATTTTACGCACCCGCTATCCCGAAAAACGCAAAGAAGCACATCCCATTATGGCGCAAATCATGCCCGAAACCCATGGCATTATGGTCTATCAAGAAGATGTGATTAAAGTTGCACATTACTATGCAGGACTAAGTCTTGCCGAAGCCGATGTACTGCGGCGCGGCATGAGCGGAAAATACCGCAGCCGCGACGAGTTTAAACAAGTGGAAGATAATTATTTTAACAACTGCGCCAGTAAAGGGCACGGCCCTAAAGAAGCCTTAGAAATTTGGGAACAAATAAAAAGTTTTGCGGGTTACGCTTTCGCCAAAGGGCACTCTGCCAGTTATGCGGTAGAGAGCTATCAGAGCCTGTATCTCAAACGCTACTTTCCGCTAGAATATATGACTGCCACACTCAACAACGGCGGTGGTTTTTACACACCCGAAATTTATGTGCACGAGGCGCGTATGTGCGGCGGCACTATAGAAGCACCTTGCATAAATCACAGCGAGTATATGAACAGCATACAGGGCACAACCATTTATCTCGCGCTGGGCTATCTTAAGGAATTAGAAAAACGCACGGTTCAGCGCATTATCGAGTCGCGCAATTTTCACGGTGCGTTCCTATCGCTTGAAGATTTTATAGACCGTGTGCCCATAAGCATCGAGCAGCTGTCCATTTTGATACGCATTAACGCATTCCGTTTTACAGATACCGATAGGTATGTACTGTTATGGCAAGCCCATTTTAAACTCGATAAAAGTAAAAAACCACAGTTACAAGAACGCCTCTTTAAACCAGCACACCGCACAATTGCTCTACCACAGCTGCAAACCACAATGCAGGAACTTGCCTTTGAACAAATAGAATTGCTAGGTTTTCCGTTGTGCTCGCCGTTTGATTTATTAGAAACACCCGTAACAAACCGCAACGGCAAGCGTGAGATGGAGCAACATATAGGAAAACATATGGAACTATACGGCTATTTGGTCAACATAAAAACCACCCATACCGCAGCAGCCCGTAAGATTATGCAGTTTGCCACCTTCCTAGATGCTCGTGGCGAGTTTGTAGATGTCGTACTTTTTCCACAGGTGGCTTCGAGAGTAAGCTTTCGCGGAAGCGGAATCTACAAAATCACAGGGAAAGTAACCACCGAGTTTGATTTTACAAGCCTAGAGGTAACCCATCTCGAACGTGCAAATACCATTGTGGACCCGCGATATGCCGAGGATAACCCACAAACCATACACCGAATCGATAAACAAGAGAGCCTGCGTGACCGTCGCATGGGTAATGCACGCGAGCGGTATGGATAGACGTAATTACAGCGTGAAAAGCCCATCGCAGACTTCCCAAAGAAAAAGAGCCCTCTCAAAAATTAAAACAATGTTTAAACCACTAAAACATGATGAATTATGAACGAAAAATAGTTAGTTACCTGCCGAATGTCATTTTCATGACAACTACGGCAACGCTATAGGTTTCTTGAAATGAGCACTTTTATACACACACAACCGCCAATAGCCTTTTCCCCAACCCTAAGGGGTGAGGCTATTAACTAATAAAAAGTAAATATTTAGCAATCACAAACAAATAAACGGAGTATTCATTAAAAGCCAAAAGACCTATTTTAAAGCAAACAACAACAGCCAATAGCCTTTTCCCCAACCCTAAAGGGTGTGGCTATTAGCTAATAAAGATTTAGGGATCGCGGACAAATAAACGGCATATTCATTAAAAGCCAAAAGATATATTTTAATGCAAACAACAACAGCCAATAGCCTTTTCCCCAACCCTAAAGGGTGTGGCTATTAGCTAATTTATAAAAAAGATAATCATGAATTACGAGCGAATCAAAGAAAAACTGGGCATACTGGCCGATGCTGCAAAGTATGATGTAAGCTGCAGTAGCAGTGGCAGCAAGCGCACAAATAAGGATAAAGGTCTGGGCGATTCTAGCGGTATGGGCATTTGTCATACTTATACCGAAGACGGCCGCTGTGTATCGTTGTTAAAGATTTTACTTACAAACCATTGCATTTTTGACTGTGCATACTGTGTTACGCGCAAGTCTAACGACATACAACGTGCAGCGTTTACTGTACAAGAAGTTGTAGACCTGACCATTAATTTTTACCGGCGCAATTATATAGAAGGTCTGTTTTTGAGTTCCGGAATTTTCAAAAGTCCCGATGCTACTATGGAACGACTCATTGCTGTAGCAAAAAAGCTGCGTACCGAAGAACGTTTTAACGGCTACATACATCTTAAATCTATTCCTGGCGCAAGTGACGAACTGATGCGCGAGGCTGGCTTGTATGCTGACCGCTTGTCTGTAAACATAGAAATTCCGACAAAAGCAGGGCTTAAACTGCTTGCACCGGACAAGGACCACAAAGATTTTATAAAACCCATGAAAGCGGTTCAAAAATCTATTCAAATTTACCAGTCTGAGAAAAAGGTGTTGCGCAACACACCTGTCTATGCACCTGCTGGTCAGAGCACCCAAATGATTGTGGGCGCGACGGGCGAGAGCGACCGCGATATTATGTATAGCGCACATTTTTTTTATGAGAAATTCCAAATGAAACGCGTGTATTACTCGGGTTACATCCCTGTGAGTAACGACAGCAGGCTGCCTGCAATAGGCACACAAGTTCCCGTAATGCGAGAAAACCGCCTCTACCAAACCGATTGGTTATTGCGATTTTATGGATTTAACGTGCAGGAAATACTTAATGATGAGTACCAAAATTTGGATATGGACATAGACCCCAAGCTGTCGTGGGCGCTGCGCAACCTGGACCAGTTTCCCGTAGATATTAATTTTGCCGACAAACACATGATAGCGCGCGTGCCAGGCATAGGCATGAAATCTGTACATAAAATAATTAATGCACGCAGGTACCGCAAGCTGGGCTGGGAACATTTAAAAGCACTGGGCATCGCATCTAACCGCGCAAAATATTTTATAACCTGCGACTCGAGACATTTTGAATCACGAGACCTCACAGCAGCTCAAATAAAGCAGCACATTATGATAACGTCCAGTAGCAAGTATGCTGGGCAGTTTTCGCCACAATTAAGCCTGTTTTCATGATAGCTACCTACGTTTACGACGGAAGTTGGTTGGGACTGCTAACCTCGGTATTTGACGCTTTTAGTCACAAAGCACAGCAACCGCGCATTGTAAAAGCAGGTATTTACGAGCCTTCCTTTTTTGCAGAATCCCACGAAGTAATTACCTGCCCAGATAAAGCCACGCGTGTACTTACTAAAATTCAGAAACTGGGCAGCAACAAAGCCCGCGGTCTCGTATATCGTGCTTTTTTAAGTGAGCAAGACGGCGTTGAAGAAGAGATACTGCGCTACATCCAACTACTTTTAAAAAACCCAGCAGCTGCGACAAATGACTATGGCCACCCAGTAACCCTTGCGATTCACCAAGCGGTAAAAAAGGTAGGTAGGGAAAAGCACCGTATGGAAGCCTTTATACGTTTTCACTTGCTTGACGAGCAACTCTATGCCGCAACCATAGAACCCGATTTTAACGTATTGCCCATTATCGCACCCCATTTTAAAAGCCGCTATGCAGACCAGCAGTGGCTTATATATGATATCAAACGGAAGTACGGCATATACTACGACCTCAATACCGTGGTAGAAATTACCCTAGACCCAACGGCACAACCTACCGCACTTGTAAACAGCACCACCTCAAACAACCTACCCGAAACCGAAAACAACTACCGCGACCTATGGAACGAATACTTTAAAAAGACAAACATAGAAAGCCGCAAAAACATGAAGTTACATGTGCAGCACGTACCTAAAAGGTATTGGAAATATTTGAGTGAGAAGGTTTGAGATTAATTCTTACCATTAATGCCAAGATGAAAAAATTTGAGCTCTAAAATCCTTTCTGCATTTCAGTTGTTAAATAGAAGCTTACTGGTTCTGGATGTTCCCATCCAAAAGGTAACTAGCGCTCTAGAAGCAATATAGAATCTGCCAAAAACATTCTAGGTGAATTTGATGGATTGATGTTAAGTCCAAGCCTAGAAAATCTAGTAAATCGTGGTTTGTTTTTAGGACTATCTAAATTTACTAATGTATTTCCAAACGTTAAAATGTCGGTCTTTCCTCTAGAATCTAATCTAACTAACGCATCGCCGTTTAAAACAGCTGCTCTTTCTGAATCGTTTAGCGGTAGCGAATTCCATTCCATACGTAATTCTTTCCATTGGGAATCTCTAAGAGATTTAAGGTAAGTCCATTTTATTATTGTAAAATGAACAACTGCTGTAAGAATTTACATTATCATCTTCCTTAGTTCTATTTTCGCAGGAAAGGAATAAAATAAAAACTGTTTATCTTGTATAAGTCACAACCCACTAATGCTAGCAATAACTAGCCTTTCGAATAGTTTGTTTTCAAAATATCTTCTGTTTAGCTTTTAAACAAACCCGTTTAAGTAGCGCTTTAGATATTTTGCTTTGACATTGTGATAATTCCCCAACAGCTTTCCCAAGGCATTCCTGATAAAAATAGGAATCCATTTTAAAGCGTCCTCTGTGAGTTCCTTGCTAGATTTATCAGTAACGTGCAGCTCGATACAGCCAGCTAAATCTACAAGTGAGGTGCTTTTGTCTGTAAACAGGATGGTGTTTTCATTACCAAAATAAACAGTAAAAGTAAAGACGCTCATTGTATCCCCTTCTATTAATCAGTAAATATACAAATTATGGGTAATTACGGACAATGAGTGTGTTAAATCAATTTCAACTGATTTACAATTTCCTGTAAAGATTCTTTTGCATCGCCAAATAGTAAGCTACAATTATCCATTGCGAATAAATCATTAGAAACTCCTGCGTATCCTGTGCTCATTCCACGTTTCATAACCACTACTTGTTTGCTGGCATAAGCTTTTATTATGGGCATTCCGTAAATTGGGCTATCAGCATTATTTTCGGCTGCAGGATTTACAACGTCATTCGCACCAATAATAAGAACAACTTCATAATGTGCCATATCATCATTCACCTCGTTCATTTCCTTTAGGTGATCGTAATCTATATTAGCTTCTGCTAATAATACGTTCATATGGCCGGGCATTCTACCGGCAACGGGATGAATTATAAAATCTACTTGCGTACCACGTTCTTGCAGCATTTTTTGAAGTTGCCCACACAAGTGCTGTCCTTGTGCCACAGCTAAACCATAACCAGGCACAATTGCAATTTTATTTGCAAAGGAAAGCTGCACCGCTGTTTCAGCAATTGAAACACTTTTAACAATTTGCTCTTCTTCTTCGCCCGTATTTTTAGATTTTTTAAACTTGCCTGCAAGTACTTTTAGCAGCGATCTATTCATTGCCTTACACATAAGTAAGGTTAATAAAATACCTGCTGCGCCTACAAAAATACCACCTGCAATCATTGCTTTGTTACCATAAACAAAACCTGCAAATGCAGTTGCAATTCCTGTTATAGAATTTAATAATGATATAACAACTGGCATATCTGCACCACCAATTGGTAATACAAATAAAACACCATACATAAGAGAGACTGCTGCTATTAAATAACAGAATACAGAGAATGGCATAGTAATTATTGCCGTGAAATAGACAATGAGTAAAAGAAGTAATAGAACTAGTAATATTCTTGAACCGAATACAACGAGTGCGCTTCGGTTATCTTTGGTTTTTCCTGACAGTTTGCGATAAGCAACAATACTTCCTGTGGTGGCAATTGCACCAGTTAATAAACCTAAAAGCAGCAATATTTGAGTTCCTAAACTACCTGAACCTGTTAGCAGTTGGTTTGCTTCCACAATACCCAAAAGCATTGCGCACGCTCCACCTGTTGCGTTAAAAAGTGAAACAAGTTGCGGCATTGCCGTCATTTCTACCTTGTAAGCCATTCTTCTACCCAATAGTGTTCCGATCGCTATTGCTACTAAAACAATAATTAAGTTAGGTATTGGAATCGGAGTATCAGTTACAGCTAAGAATGTGCAAATTACCGCGAGAATCATCCCAAAAGCAGCAATCAAATTTCCGGTTTTTGCTTTTTTTGGAGAACTCATAAATTTTAGTCCTCCTAAAAAAGATACGGTAGCTAATAGATAGCCAACCTCAACAATAGCATTCATTTAGTCTTGCTTTTAGAGTTGAACATCTTCAACATTCTACCTGTCACAAAAAATCCTCCTGAGATGTTTAGTGCGCCTAGAAAAACGGCAATCCCGCCCAAGCCTAATAACACATAATTGTCCTCGGGAATCTCAAACATCATGATAATGGCACCAATCATAATGACACCACTAATTGCGTTTGCGCCCGACATTAAGGGCGTGTGTAAAATTGCAGGTACATTTGCAATAATTTCAATACCGATAAAAACACAGAAAATTATGAAATAGATAAACTCTATATTCTCTTGTATAAATTCCATATTACGTAATTTCTAGTTTAGTTAGTAGTTGTGGATGAACAATTTTGCCATCTTGCAAAACTCGGCAGCCATTTAAAATTGGGTCTTCTTCCTTATCGGAATTTATTAAATATTTTAAAAAACTGTAATAGTTACTCGATAATAATTGTGAAGCAGCTTGAGGCATTTCTCTCGATAAATGAGAATTACCAACGATGGTAATACCATTATAGTTAATTGTTTTCCCGCTTTCGGTTGTTTCGCAATTTCCGCCTTGTTCAGCAGCTAAATCTATGATAACAGAGCCTGGCTGCATAGCGTTTAGTGCGGTATCATCAATTAAGATTGGTGCTTTTTTACCAGGAATATTAGCCGTACTAATAACAATATTAGCCTTACCGATATGTAGGTTTATAAGTGCTTTTTGTTTGGCCAAAAATTCTGCAGATTGTTCTACCGCGTACCCATCTGCATTTTCCCCTTCTTCATAACCGGCAACTTCTATAAACTTTGCGCCAAGGCTTCGTACTTCTTCACCAGAAGATTTTCTAACATCAAATGCTTCTACAACTGCACCTAATCTCTTTGCAGTTGCAATGGCCTGTAAACCTGCAACGCCAGCTCCTAAGATTAATACTCTTGCAGGATTCAATGTTCCTGCCGCAGTTGTAAACATGGGCAATGAACCATTGTAATGATTAGTTGCAGTTAAAACAGCTTTATATCCAGCAAGTGATGCCATAGATGAAAGTACATCCATAGACTGCGCTAATGTGGTTCTTGGTAATAGGTCTAAACTAAAAACATCTACTTTTTTGTCAACATATCCATCCAATTTCTGTGGATAGAATAACATATTGTAATAACCAATAATTGTTTTATTAGTTGCAGTTAAATCTAAATCTAAATCTACAATTTCATTCACGGTTAAAAAGCAGTCTGCACTTGTTAGAATTTCAGCTCTAGATAAAACCCGTGCGCCAGCTTCTTTGTAAGCTTCGTCTGTAATCCCTACATGGTTTCCTAATCCTTTTTCTATTAAAACTTCTTTTTTTAGTTGTTGAACGGTTGCGCTGACTTCTTTTGGTAAAAAACAGATTCTTTTTTCGAAATCTGGCTCTTTTACAACTCCAATGTAATTCATAGATTTTTGTTGGTTAATTTTTTAGCGATTCGAACTATCAAATTTACTCATACGATTTAAGAAACATCAATTTTCAATCCCTATGCCAACAAATTGTAATTGTCGGTTTTTCAAGAAGAAGTCCTTATTACAACAGGGTTACAAAACGAAAGTCATAAATTTTACAACATAGTACATCGAAACTATTTGTACCAGTTGATACATTTTGCACCAATTTTTAACGAAAACTTAATGCTGCTTCTATATTTATGCCCGTTTGCTTTCCAGTCTTAAACCCTGCAAGTTACTAGGCAATGCTTCGTATCGTGTCAGTAGAATTTTCTATTTCGCCTACGAGAAGTTTTGAAAAGAGATATTTAAAGACTAGGCAGTCTCATCTTTAAAAATAATTGCTTTGTGATTGCACGTTGAACATTCGGTTGCTACGATGAACCAGCATGTGTCATTTGCACTTTCAGAGTCACATGGCACTTCTAACCAACTGCAATTTTAAAATCTTGCTGTCCACATTTATCGCAGCAGTAACTTTCAGAAAAGGTTGATAGAGGTCAGTAGTTAGCTACTCATTAATTTTGATTGGCTGATAGCGTTGGCGTCGACCATTCGTGTTATCAGATTATGGAAGATTGATTGCTTGCTTTGAGACCTGTTTATTCGGTA
>Ga0136559_1000338_pt1 | contig 16392 bp, 16 predicted proteins | sample AntRauMeHopE1496_FD_104633 | JGI IMG/M metagenome (GOLD analysis project Ga0136559, IMG submission 104633) | Saline lake microbial communities from Rauer Islands, Antarctica - Metagenome Hop E1 #496 | ecosystem: Environmental > Aquatic > Non-marine Saline and Alkaline > Saline | place... | reverse complement strand
CCGCCGCCGCCGCGTGCGGCCAATACCGCCGCTGCACTTGATACCACCACCGCAGCGCAGCGCCGTGAGGCGGCCACACCCGTGGCCGGGCAGGCCGCTGCGCAAAAGCTGGGCAGCACTGTGGCCAGCCTTGGCAGCCCGGCGGTGCCGGGGTTCTGGCTGGAGACACCGCTGGTCAGCGCGCAGGCGCAGGGCCGGGTGACCAATACCGCCAATGGCAAATCATCCGCCGTGACCCTCATTCCCATCGAAGGCCCCGCCACGGCGGGCAGCCGCCTGTCCTTGCCTGCGATGCGGCTGATAGAGGCCTCGGTGACCGATCTGGTTCAGCTCGACGTGACGCGCGACCCATCCTGAGACGCGCCCGGGTGCGCAGGCCGCAGCCCGGTTATTCGACCGTGACCGATTTCGCCAGATTGCGCGGCTGGTCCACGTCTGTGCCTTTCGCTACGGCCGTGTGATAGGCCAGCAGCTGGGCGGGAATGGCATAGAGGATGGGCGCCACCGCATCCGAGACATCGGGCATCTCGATGGTGTCCCAGACCCCGGTGCTGGCCTCGCTCAGCCCTTCACGGTCGGAGATCAGGATCACCTTGCCCTTGCGGGCCATGACCTCCTGCATGTTGCTCACGGTCTTGTCAAAAAGTGCGTCGCGCGGCGCGAGGACCACCACCGGCATGTTCTCGTCAATCAGCGCGATGGGGCCGTGCTTCAGCTCCCCCGATGCATAGGCTTCAGCGTGGATATAGCTGATTTCCTTGAGTTTCAGCGCGCCTTCATGGGCCAGCGGATAGAGCGGGCCGCGTCCCAGAAACAGCACGTCGCGCGCGGCAGACAGCTTGCGCGCGGTCTCCTTGATCTTGTCGCTCTGCTCCAGCGCCTCAGCGATGAGGGCGGGCAGGCGGCGCAATTGCGCCAGATGGTCCTCGCGCTGCTCGGGCGTGATGGTGCCCCGGTCGGAGGCGGCTTTGATGGCCAGCAGAAACAGCACGGTCAGCTGGCAGGTGAAGGCCTTGGTCGAGGCCACGCCGATCTCGACGCCCGCGTGAATCGGCAGCACCAGATCGCTCTCGCGCGCGATGGAACTCTCGGGCACGTTGATCACGGACATGATCCGGTCCGCCTTGCCCGCGCAGTAGCGCAGGGCGGCGAGGGTATCCGCCGTCTCCCCCGACTGGCTCACGAACAGCGCCACGGAGCGCGCGGGGATCGGCGGTTCGCGGTAGCGGAACTCGGAGGCCACATCGACTTCGACGGGCAGGCGGGCGATCTGCTCGAACCAGTATTTGGCGGTCAGGCAGGCCAGATAGGCGGTGCCGCAGGCCACCATGGTCAGCCGGTCCACCTGCGCAAAGTCGATCTGCGGATCGGGCAGGCGGATCTCACCCGATGTGCCGAGGTAATGGCCGATGGCCTGCGCGATGACTGCGGGCTGCTCGGCGATCTCCTTGGCCATGAAATGCTTGTGGCCTGCCTTGTCGATGCGGGTGGCGCTGATCTGGATGGTGCGGATCTCGCGGTGGGCGGGGGCGCCGTGTGCGTCATAGACGGTGGCGCCCGCGCGGGTCAGCACGGCGTAATCGCCTTCCTCCAGATAGCTGATGCGGTCGGTCATGGGGGAGAGGGCGATGGCGTCCGAGCCCACGAACATCTCGCCGTCGCCGTAGCCGATGGCCAGCGGCGAGCCTTTGCGCGCGGCGATGATCAGGTCTTCCTCACCGTCGAACAGGAAGGCCAGCGCAAAGGCACCGCGCAGTCTGGCAAGGGTTTGCACCGCCGCCTCCTGCGGGCCAAGGCCCTGCGACATGAAGTATTGGGCCAGCATGGCGACAGTCTCGGTGTCGGTATCGGTCACGGGGGTCAGGCCATGCTCGGCCAACTCCGCGCGCAATTCGCGGAAGTTTTCGATGATCCCGTTATGCACCACGGCCACGGGGCCTGCGCGGTGAGGGTGGGCATTGTTTTCATTCGGCTCCCCGTGGGTGGCCCAGCGGGTGTGGCCGATGCCGGATTTGCCCGCCAGCGGCTCATGCACCAGCAGATCCCCGAGGTTCACCAGCTTGCCCACCGCGCGGCGGCGGTCCAGCGTGCCGTGGTTCACCGTGGCGATGCCCGCGCTGTCATAGCCGCGGTATTCCAGCCGTTTCAGCGCCTCGACCAGAATCGGCGCTGCCTCGTGGTTGCCCAATACTCCGACAATTCCGCACATATCAGCTGCTCCGTTCTGATCTGGCCTTCTTGGCCTTCAGCATGTCAATGATCTTGCGCGCCATGCCGGGCTTTTCCACCTGCGGCGCGCGCGCAAGGGCCAGCGCGTCCGGCTCCACATCCGAGGTGATCACCGATCCTGACCCGGTCATCGCACCGGCCCCGATGCTCACCGGGGCCACCAGCATCGTGTTGGACCCGATGAAGGCACGCGCGCCGATGTGGGTGTGATGCTTTGTCACCCCGTCATAGTTGCAGGTGACGGTGCCCGCGCCGATGTTGGCATGGGCACCCACAAAGGCATCGCCCACATAGCTCAGGTGGTTGACCTTGGCCCCCTCCGCGATCACGGCATTCTTGATTTCCACGAAATTGCCGACACGGGCGTTTTCTTCCAGCTCCGCACCGGGGCGCAGGCGGGCATAGGGGCCGACCACGGCACCGCGCGAGACATGGCAGCCTTCGAGGTGGGAGAACGCGCGGATCGTGGCACCGGATTCCACCGTGACACCGGGGCCAAAGACCACATGCGGCTCGATGTAGGCGTCGCGGCCGATCACGGTGTCGCGGGCCAGAAAGACCGTCTCGGGCGCTTGCAGCGTGACGCCATCCTCCATCAGAATGGCGCGGGCGCGGATCTGGAAGGCAGTCTCGGCCTGTGCCAGCTCCGCGCGCGAGTTGATGCCCAGCGTTTCCGCCTGCTGGCAGGTGACGGCGGTGGCCCGCAGGCCGCGTGCCCGGGCGATGCCGATGATGTCGGTGAGGTAATATTCGCCCGCCTCGTTATCGGTGTCCACCGCCGCGATCAGATCAAACAGCAGCGGCGCGTTGCAGGCGATCACGCCGCTGTTGCACAGGGTGATGGCGCGCTGGGTGGCGTCCGCATCCTTGAACTCAACGATCCGCTCGAGGCTGTCGCCTTCCATCACCAGACGCCCGTAGCGTCCCGGATCGGCGGCCTCAAAGCCCAGCACGACCACATCGGCATCCGCCGTGGCGGCCACCATCGCCGCCAGCGTCTCGGGCGTCACGAAAGGGGTATCGCCATAAAGCACGAGGGCGGTGCCGTCGAACCCCGCCAGTGCGTCGCGCGCGCAGTTCACCGCATGGGCCGTGCCCAGCTGTTCCGTCTGCACCACGACCACCGCCGTCTCGTCATAGGCGTGCACGGCCTCAGTGACGGCCTCGGCCCCGTGACCGGCCACCACGATGGTGTGCACCGGATCCAGCAGTGCGCCTGCGGCCATGGCATGCACCAGCATCGGATCGCCCGCGATGGGGTGCAGCACCTTGGGCAGTTCGGAGTTCATCCGCGTACCCTTGCCAGCGGCAAGGAGGATCAGGCTGGTGGTCATGGGCTGTCCGTTCTGCTCTTTTGTTTTATGTACTGTTTAACCGATGCGGCGGTCCGCGCAAGGTGGCCATGATCACTTCAGGTTGCGGCTTGCAACAGGCACGTGCAGTGATCAGGGTACAGGGACAGGATAACGGGAGCGGTGATGAAGACAGTTGTGTTTGATCTGGACGGGACGCTGGCCGATACCAGCGGCGATCTGATCGCGGCGGCCAATGCGTGTTTTCGCGACATGGGATTTGCGGGGGCAGGCGGCGGCGATCTGCTGGATGCGGGCGCGGATGCGGCCACGGCCCTGCGCGGCGGGCGGGCGATGCTGCGGCTGGGCATGACGCGGATGGGGCGCGCGGCGGAGGATCCGCTGATTGACACCTATTATCAGGCGCTGCTGGATCATTACGCCCGCGACATCGACACGCATACCCGGCTCTATGACGGGGCGATGGAGGCGGTGGAGGGGATCCGGACGCGCGGCTACCGCGTGGCGATCTGCACCAACAAGCCCGAGGGGCTGGCGCGCGCATTGCTGACCCGTCTTGGGGTGCTGGGGCAGTTCCATGCCATGCTGGGCGCCGACAGCCTGCCCGTGCGCAAGCCCGACCCCGAGCATCTGCGCGAGACGGTCCGCCGGGCGGGCGGCGATCCGGCGCGCAGCCTGCTGGTGGGCGATACGGTGACCGACCGCGACACCAGCCGGGCTGCGGGCGTGCCCTCCATTCTGGTGACCTTCGGTCCGGCGGGGGGCGATATGGCGGCGCTGAAGCCCGAGGCGCTGCTGGAGCGCTACAGCGATCTGCCCGATCTGGTCGAGCAGTTGCTGGGAAAGGTCTGAGCGATGCAGGAGGTCTTCACCGGCAGCTTTACCCAGCAGGAGCCGATCCCCGAGGCGGGGATTGCGGCGGCGGTGGAGGTGATGCGCAGCGGGCGGCTGCACCGCTACAACACGGCCCCCGGCGAAGTGGCGCAGACGGTCCTGCTGGAGCAGGAGTTCGCGGAATATACCGGCATGAAATACTGCCTTGCCGTGGCCTCGGGCGGCTATGCCATGGCCACGGCCCTGCGCGCGGTGGGGGTGCGGCACGGCGACCGGGTGCTGACCAATGCCTTTACGCTGGCCCCAGTGCCGGGCGCGATTGCCGCTGTGGGCGCGGTGCCGGTCTTTGTGGGCGTGACCGATGCGCTGGTGCTGGATCTGGAGGATCTGGTGGCCAAGGCCGGGCAGGCCTCCGTGCTGTTATTGAGCCATATGCGCGGGCACATCTGCGATATGGAGCGGCTGATGGCGATCTGCGCGGCGCATGGCATCATTGTGATCGAGGATTGCGCCCATACCATGGGGGCCGCTTGGAAGGGCAAGGCATCGGGCACCTGGGGCACCGTCGGCTGTTATTCCTGCCAGACCTACAAGCATATGAACGCGGGCGAGGGCGGTTTGCTGGTCACCGATGACGCGGAGGTGGCCGCGCGCGCGATCATGCTCTCGGGCAGCTATATGCTCTATGAAACGCACCGCGCGGGGCCCCCGGCGGAGGCTTTTGCCCAGATCCGCTATGAGACGCCGAACATCTCGGGGCGGATGGACAATCTGCGCGCCGCTATTCTGCGCCCGCAGCTGGCGGATCTGGACGCGCAATGCGGCCGCTGGAACACGCGCTACTATGCGGTGGAGGCGGCCCTGCGCGGTACGCCTGGCCTGCGCGTGATCGAGCGGCCCGAGGAGGAGACCATCGTCGGCTCCTCGTTTCAGTTCCTGCTGGAGGGGTGGTCAGGTGCCGCCGTCAAGGACCTGCTGGCGCGTTGCAAGGCGCGCGGCGTCGAGCTGAAGTGGTTCGGCAACGCCGAGCCTGTGGGATTTACCAGCCGCTACGACAGCTGGCGCTACGTGGCGACGGCGCCGATGCCCGGCAGCGACCGGGTGCTGGCCGGGATCATCGACATGCGCGTGCCGCTGACGCTGGATCTGGCGGAGTATGCCCTGATCGCGCGGATCATCCGCGACGAGGTGGGACGGGTCTATCAATCCGCCGCTTGACGGAGTGCTTCACTTCTGCAAGTAATGAACAAGCGTTCAATAAAATTGGCTGATACGGTAATTTGGGGAGATGATCCATGTTCAATGCCACCATGCAGTTCGATCTGGGTGAAGATGTAGGCGCGCTGCGCGACACAGTGCACCGCTGGGCCCAGGAGCGGCTGCGCCCGATGGCCCGGGACATCGACGCCGACAACCTCTTTCCCGCCGCACTCTGGCAGGAGATGGGTGGGCTGGGTCTGCTGGGCATGACCGTGGACGAGCAATATGGCGGCACCGGCATGGGCTATTTGGCGCATACGGTCGCGGTGGAGGAGATTGCGCGGGCGAGTGCCTCAGTCTCGCTGTCCTACGGCGCGCACAGCAATCTGTGCGTAAACCAGATCAGCCTCAACGGCACGCCCGAACAGCGGGCAAAATACCTGCCCAAGCTCTGCTCGGGCGAACATGTGGGCGCGCTGGCCATGTCGGAGACTTCCGCCGGATCGGACGTCGTCTCGATGAAGCTGAGCGCGGAGAAGCGCAACGACCATTACCGGTTGAGTGGCACCAAATACTGGATCACCAATGGCTGCGACGCGCAGACGCTGGTGGTCTATGCCAAGACCGACAAGGACGCAGGCTCCAAGGGGATCACGGCCTTTCTGATCGAGAAGTCGATGAAGGGTTTCACCACCAGCCCGCATTTCGACAAGCTGGGCATGCGCGGCTCCAACACCGCAGAGCTGATCTTTGACGATTGCGAGGTGCCCTTCGAGAATGTGCTGGGCGAGGAGGGCAAGGGCGTGCGCGTGCTCATGTCCGGTCTGGACTACGAGCGCGTCGTGCTGGCGGGCATCGGTCTGGGGATCATGGCGGCGTGCCTCGACGAGATCATGCCCTATATGGCCGAGCGCAAGCAGTTCGGCCAGCCGGTCGGCTCCTTCCAGCTGATGCAGGGCAAGATGGCGGATATGTATACGGCGATGAATTCCGCCCGCGCCTATGTCTATGAGGTGGCCAAGGCCTGCGACCGGGGCGATGTGACCCGGCAGGACGCGGCGGCCTGCTGCCTTTATGCCTCCGAGCAGGCGATGGTGCAGGCGCATCAGGCGGTTCAGGCGATGGGCGGTGCGGGCTACCTCTCCGATCATCCGGTGGCGCGCATTTTCCGCGATGCCAAGCTGATGGAGATCGGCGCGGGCACGTCGGAGATCCGCCGCATGCTGGTGGGCCGCGAGATGATGGCGGCGATGGCCTGAGGGCCGCGCCGACCCCTGTCATGACAAGATAAAAGAGAGAGCGCGATGAAGATCCAGTCCCAGGCGCTGCCGGCGTCAGAGCAGTTCAAGGCCAATACCGCCGCCCATCTCGAGGCGCTGGCGCAGGTCCGCGAGGTGGCGGCAGCGGCGGCGCTGGGTGGCGGCGAGACATCGCGCGCGCGCCACGTGAGCCGGGGCAAGATGCTGCCGCGCGAGCGGGTGGCGAACCTGCTGGATCCGGGATCGCCGTTTCTGGAGGTGGGGGCGGTGGCCGCACATGGCCTCTATGGCGGGGCGGCGCCCTGTGCGGGGGTGATTGCGGGTGTGGGGATGGTGCAGGGCCATGAGGTGATGGTGATCTGCAACGATGCCACCGTGAAGGGCGGCACCTATTATCCGATGACCGTAAAGAAACACCTGCGCGCGCAGGAGATTGCGGAGGAGAACAACCTGCCCTGCGTCTACCTTGTGGACAGCGGCGGCGCGAACCTGCCCAATCAGGACGAGGTCTTTCCCGACCGCGACCATTTTGGCCGGATCTTCTACAATCAGGCCCGGATGAGCGCCAAGGGCATCCCGCAGATCGCCGTGGTCATGGGGTCGTGCACGGCGGGCGGGGCCTATGTGCCTGCGATGAGCGATGTGACGATCATCGTGAAGGAGCAGGGCACGATTTTTCTGGCCGGACCGCCCCTGGTGAAGGCCGCAACAGGCGAGGTTGTCACGGCAGAGGATCTGGGTGGCGGCGATGTGCACACGCGGCTGTCGGGTGTGGCCGATTATCTGGCGGAGGATGATGCCCATGCGCTGGCACTGGCGCGGCGGGCGGTTGAGTATCTCAACCGTGCCAAGCCGCAGACCGTGCAGTGGGAAAGCCCTGAGGACCCAGCCTATGATCCGGCAGAGATCCTCGGTGTGGTGCCCGCCGATCTGCGCACCCCCTACGACATCCGCGAGGTGATCGCCCGCACCGTGGACGGCTCGCGCTTTGACGAGTTCAAGCCGCGCTTTGGCGAGACGCTGGTGACGGGCTTTGCCCATGTCAAAGGCTGCCCTGTGGGGATCATCGCCAACAATGGCGTGCTGTTTTCCGAGGCGGCGCAGAAGGGCGCGCATTTTGTCGAGCTGTGCTCGGCGCGCAATATCCCGCTGGTGTTCTTGCAAAACATCACCGGCTTCATGGTGGGCCGCAAATACGAGAATGAGGGCATCGCGCGCCACGGCGCCAAGATGGTGACGGCAGTGGCCTGTACCAATGTGCCGAAGATCACCATGCTGGTCGGCGGGTCCTTCGGGGCGGGCAATTACGGCATGGCGGGACGCGCCTATAGCCCGCGGTTCCTCTGGACATGGCCCAACTCCCGCATCTCCGTGATGGGCGGGGCGCAGGCGGCGGGGGTGCTGGCCACGGTCAAGCGTGACGCGATCGAGCGGGCAGGGCAGGAGTGGTCGGCGCAGGACGAGGCGACCTTCAAACAGCCCACGATCGACATGTTCGAGGCGCAGTCGCATCCGCTATATGCCTCTGCGCGGCTCTGGGATGATGGCATCATCGACCCGCGCAAGACCCGCGACACACTGTTCCTGAGCCTTTCGGCCAGCCTGAACGCGCCCATCGCGCCTACGAAATTCGGCGTGTTCCGGATGTGAGGAGACGGCCATGAGCCAGACATTGCAACAGATCATCGACGCCAACCCCGAGGCCGAGACCTTCCGCTTTGGCGACACGCCCGCCCTGTGTGCTCAGATCACAGCATTGGTGCGCAGCGGCGCCAAGACGGCCACCTGCGAGGCGGCATCGGTCTACGGTGCGGACGCCGATACATGGCCGCAGGTGGGCCGCCGCGATGTGGCGCTCAACTGGGACGGGACACCTGCCTGCATGATCGAGACGGTCGAGGTCGCGACCCGGCGGTTCGCACAGATCGACGCGGAGTTCGTCGCGGCGCAAGGAGAGTTCCGCGATCTGGCGCACTGGCGCGCGGAATATGAGGCTTACTTTCGCCGCAGCGGCACATTCGCACCCGATATGAAACTCATGTGTGAACGCTTTACCCTGATAGAGGATTACGCCTGATGTTCGATACGATCCTGATCGCCAACCGGGGCGAGATCGCCTGCCGCGTTATCGAAACCGCACAGGCGATGGGCGTGCGCTGTGTCGCGGTCTATTCCGATGCGGATGCGGGTGCGAGGCATGTGGCCATGGCGGATCTGGCGGTGCACATCGGCGGCTCCGCGCCGCGCGACAGCTATCTGCGCGGGGATGTGATCATCGCTGCAGCGCTGCAGACGGGCGCGCAGGCGATCCATCCGGGCTACGGTTTCCTGAGCGAGAACCCCGATTTCGTGGATGCGGTGGCAGCGGCGGGGCTTACGTTCATCGGCCCCTCGGGCGATGCGATCCGCGCCATGGGCCTCAAGGATGCGGCCAAGGCGCTGATGGTCAAGGCGGGCGTGCCGGTGGTGCCGGGCTATCACGGCAAGGACCAGTCGGACGCGCTGCTGGCGGCGGAGGCGGCCAAGATCGGCTATCCGGTGATGATCAAGGCCGTGGCGGGCGGCGGCGGCAAGGGCATGCGGCTGGTCGAGACGGCGGCGGGCTTTGCGGAGGGCTTGGCGAGTGCGCGCGCCGAGGCCAAGGGGGCGTTCGGCAATGCGGATGTGCTGGTGGAGAAATTCGTGAGCCAGCCGCGCCACATCGAGGTGCAGGTCTTTGGCGACGGTACCCGGGCGGTACATCTGTTCGAGCGGGATTGTTCCTTGCAGCGCCGCCACCAGAAGGTGATCGAGGAGGCCCCCGCACCGGGCATGACGCAGGACGTGCGCGCGGCGATGGGGGCGGCGGCGGTCAAGGCGGCGGAGGCCATCGGCTACAAGGGGGCGGGCACGGTGGAGTTCATCGTGGACGGCTCCGGCGGGCTGCGCGCGGACGGGTTTTTCTTCATGGAGATGAACACCCGCCTGCAGGTCGAGCATCCGGTGACGGAAGCGATCACCGGCGTCGATCTGGTGGCATGGCAGCTGCGGGTGGCGGCGGGCGAGGATCTGCCGATGCGCCAGGAGGATCTCACGATCAGCGGTCACGCCTTTGAGGCGCGGCTCTATGCGGAGGATGTGCCAGCGGGGTTTTTGCCCGCCACCGGCACGCTCACGCATCTGGCATTCGATCCGGGCTGCCGGGCGGACAGCGGCGTGCGCAGCGGCGATACGATCAGCCCCTTTTATGACCCGATGATCGCCAAGGTGATCGTGCACGGCCCCACCCGCGATGTGGCACTGGCGCGGCTGCGGCAGGCACTGGCCCGCACCGAAGTGGCGGGGACAGTGACCAATCTGGCCTTTCTGGGCGCGCTGGCGGGCCATGCGGGGTTCCGGCGCGGCGAGGTGGATACCGGGCTGATTGCCCGCGACATTGACGCGCTGACCGCCCAGCCCGAGGTCGCAGCCCGCCATGTGGCGCTGGCGGGGATGGCGGCGATGGGGCTGCTGGAAACGGGTACGGAGGCGGGTTTCACGCTCTGGGATCCCTTGATACAGCAGGTCATGCTGGAATGGGGGGGGGCTGTGCATGCGGTGCGGGTGGAGGTGCGCGGGCCGGATCTGCAGCAGTGGCATTGGGGCGAGGTGGTTGTGGAGGCCGTGCGCCGTGGCGATCGCTGGCAAATCGACGGGCGGCCGGCACCCCGGGTGGCGGTGGCGGGTGAGACGGTCACGGTATTTGACGGCTACGGGCTGGTGTTCCGCCGCATTGATCCGCTGCAACAGGCCGCAGGCGCGCAGGGCGATGGCAATCTGATCGAGGCACCTATGCCCGGACTGGTGCGCGAGGTCTTTGCCGTGGCAGGCCAGCAGGTCTCCAAGGGCGACAGGCTTGCCATTCTGGAGGCGATGAAGATGGAGCACAGCCTGCTGGCGGCGCGTGACGGCGTGGTGGCCGAAGTGCTGGCGGCGGCTGGTGATCAGGTGGAGGCGGGGGCCGCATTGGTCCGGCTGGAGGCGGAGGAAGACGCGGGTAGCGCATGATCGTTCTGCACCACTGTCCGCAGACCCGTTCCATGCGGAGCCTGTGGCTGCTGCATGAGCTGGAGGTGCCCTTCGAGGTTGTGGAGCACGGGTTCGACAAGAGCCTGCGCGCGCCGGAGTTTCTGGCCCTCAGCCCGGCGGGGCGGGTGCCGGCACTTGAGCTGGACGGCGGGACGGTTTTCGAGACGGGTGCCATCGCGCAGGTGCTGTGCGAGCGGTTCTCCCCGGAAGGGCTGGGGCGGCCTGCGGGCCATGCGGAGCGCGCGCAGTGGCTCATATGGCTGCATTTCGCCGAAACCCTCAGCCAGCATGCCGCAGCCCTCACCCAGCAGCATATCGTGCTGCGCGAGGACCATATGCGCAGTCCGGTGGTGATGAAGCTGGAGGCCGCACGGATCCTCAAATGCTACGCAGCGCTGGAAGCGCGGCTGACCGGGCGGGATTACCTGCTCGACGGCGGCTTTTCGGCGGCGGACATCGGCGTGGGGCAGGCGGTCTATATGGCGCGGTATTTCGCCCATCTCGAGGGATTTGCCGCACTTGAGGCCTGGTACGCAAGGATCACCGCGCGTGCGGGGTTTCAGGCGGCATTACCCGGGCCGGGGCGGCTCTTTGAGGCCACGTTTTTCGCCCCCTGGGAGCCGGGCACCTGAGAGGCCTGTCATATTGGGGATATGAAAACGGCAGCAGGCGGTTAGGGTGGGTCTGGACAATCAGGGAGAGCAGTCATGGCCAAGGGCTTTTGCGAGATTTTTGAGGTAGGCCCGCGCGACGGCCTGCAAAATGAGGCGCGCGACATTCCGGTGGTGGAAAAGATCGCATTGGTGAACAAGCTGAGCGAAGCGGGCTTCAGCCGGATCGAATGCGCCAGCTTTGTCTCGCCCAAATGGGTGCCGCAGATGGCGGGATCGGCGCAGGTGCTGGCAGGCATCACACGGCGCGACGGGGTGCGCTATGCCGCGCTGACACCCAACATGCGCGGCTATGAGGATGCGCGGGCGGCAGGTGCGGATGAGATCGCGGTCTTTGCCAGCGCCTCCGAGGGGTTTTCCCAGAAAAACATCAATGCCAGCATCGAGGAAAGCATCGCCCGCTTTGCCCCGATCCTTGAGGAGGCCCGGCACATTGATCTGCCGGTGCGCGGCTATGTGTCCTGCGTAATCGCCTGCCCCTATGACGGCGCTGTGGCACCTGCGGCTGTGGCGGCGGTGGCAGACAGGCTGTTTTCCATGGGCTGCTATGAGGTCAGCCTTGGCGACACCACCGGTGCAGGCACGCCCGACAGCATCGCGCGGATGCTGATGGCAGTGCGCAATGTGGTGCCGGTAGGGCGGCTGGCGGGGCATTACCATGATACCGGCGGGCGGGCGATGGCCAACATTGATGCAAGTCTGAGCCTGGGGCTGCGGGTGTTCGATGCGGCGGTGGGCGGGCTTGGCGGCTGCCCCTTTGCGCCCGGCGCCTCCGGTAATGTGGCGACGGAGGCTGTGGCGGCGCATCTGGCGCATCTGGGCTATGAGACGGGGCTGGACAAGGATGTGCTGGCGCAGGCGGCGGATATGGCGCGGGCGATGCGCGGATGAGCACGCAGTATGAGACGATCACGGTCGCGACAGACGCGCGCGGGGTGGCCACGCTGACCTTGGCGCGCGCGGACAAGCACAACGCCATGAGCGGTCAGATGCTGGCGGATCTGTCGGATGCCGCGCAAAGCCTGGGCGCGGATGATGCCGTGCGCGTCGTGATACTGGCGGCGGCGGGCAAGACGTTCTGCGCGGGCGGGGATCTGGCGTGGATGCAGCAGCAGATGGGCATGGACAGCCAGACCCGCGCGCGCGAGGCGGGCAAGCTTGCCACGATGCTTGGACTGCTGAACCGCCTGCCCAAGCCGCTGATCGGGCGGCTGCAGGGCAATGCCTTTGGCGGCGGTGTGGGGATGGCGGCGGTCTGCGATGTGGCGGTGGGGGTCGATACCCTCAAGATGGCGCTGACGGAGACGAAGCTGGGGATCATTCCGGCCACTATCGGACCTTATGTCGTGGCCCGCATGGGCGAGGGGCGCGCGCGGCGGGTGTTCATGTCGGGCCGTGTGTTTGATGCCCATGAGGCGGTGGCACTGGGGTTGCTGGCGCGCGCTGTACCTGAGGCCGATCTCGATGTGGCGGTAGAGCGGGAGGTCGTGCCCTACCTCGCCTGCGCGCCGGGTGCGGTGGCGGCGGCCAAGAAGCTGGCGCAGGATCTGGGCGGTGCGGCGACCGAAGCGGCAGTGGCGATGTCAATTGCAGCGTTGGCGGAGCGCTGGGAGACGGCGGAGGCCGCCGAGGGGATCGGCGCGTTCTTTGAGAAGCGCAAGGCAGCCTGGGTTGTATAACTCATAAAAAAGCCCCGCACCTCGGAGGGCGCGGGGCTCTGACGCGGGTCAGACCGAATGCGATCAGACTGGCTGCGATCAGTTCGGCTGCGATCAGTTCGGCAGCAGAACCGTGTCGATCACATGGATCACGCCATTGGTCGCCAGAATGTCTGCGCTGGTCACGGAGGCATTGTTCACCATGACGGAGGCGTTGAGCTTGCCGCCGGTGCCGTCCACGCGGACCGTCTGGCCATTGACTGTCGCGACGTTCTGGACCGTGCCGAGGACATCACGCGACTGGATCGCACCCGGAACCACATGGTAGGTCAGGATCCCGACCAGCGTGTCCCGGTTCTCGGGCAGCAGCAGGGTTTCGACAGTCCCGGCGGGAAGGGCGGCAAAGGCCGCATCGGTCGGTGCGAAAACCGTGAACGGGCCGGGACCGCGCAGCGTATCCTCAAGGCCTGCGGCCTGAACCGCTGCGACCAGCGTGGTGAAATTGCCATTCGCGGCGGCAATATCGACAATGTCGTTTCCGGTAGGGGCAGCGGCGCAGGCCGTCAGGGCGGCAAGGGCTGTGGCGGCAATGGCGGACTTCAGTGCGAAACGGCGGTTCATAGGTATTCCTTTAATTTGATCCCGCCCAAACAGCTGAGCGATGACGCCCTATAAACGCTTAAAAACCGAATGAGTTCAACTTTTGATTCCCGGAGCTCATATCGGCGCAGACCCGCCGGTAGTCCGGGACAGGGATAAGCACTACACGAATATGCGCAGGCAGCCGCCTCCGGCACCGCCTTCCGGGTGTTCCCCAGTGGCGCCCCAGTGGCACCCCAGTGATCGCCCCAGTGATCGCCCCAGTGATCGCCCCAGTGATCGCCCCAGTGATCGCCCCAGTGATCGGGCTGTGCTCCCATGATGACCCCATGCTGACCTCGTGTTGACCCCATGGGCCTGCAGGGATAAACCCTTGGCAAAGCACAGCGCAGGCCAGAACCTTGCGCCCTCTCAGATAGGAGCCACCCTTGGACGATACGCTTAGGGAATACCTGCCGATCCTGATTTTCCTGTTTGTTGCCATTGGGCTGGGGCTTGTCCTGCTGCTGGCGGCGGCGGTGATCGCGGTGCGCAACCCGGATCCCGAGAAGGTCTCGGCCTATGAGTGCGGGTTCAATGCCTTTGACGATGCGCGGATGAAGTTCGATGTGCGATTCTACCTCGTGTCGATTCTGTTCATCATCTTTGATCTGGAAATCGCCTTCCTCTTTCCCTGGGCTGTGGCGTTTGGCGACATTTCCATGACGGCTTTCTGGTCTATGATGGTATTCTTGGCAGTTTTGACCGCCGGTTTCGCTTATGAATGGAAGAAGGGAGCGCTCGAATGGCAATGACGGGGACCAATACGGCGGGCATGGACCGCGATGTGGCAACGCAAAACCTGAACGCGAGCCTTCAGGACAAGGGTTTCCTGCTGACCTCAACGGAGGATCTGATCAACTGGGCGCGCACGGGATCCCTGCACTGGATGACCTTCGGGCTGGCCTGTTGTGCGGTAGAGATGATGCATACGTCGATGCCGCGTTACGACCTCGAGCGGTTCGGCACCGCGCCACGCGCCAGCCCGCGCCAGTCCGATCTGATGATCGTCGCAGGCACGCTCACCAACAAGATGGCGCCCGCGCTGCGCAAGGTCTACGACCAGATGCCCGAGCCGCGCTATGTGATCTCCATGGGGTCTTGCGCGAATGGTGGCGGCTACTATCACTACAGCTACAGCGTGGTGCGCGGCTGTGACCGGATCGTGCCGGTGGACATCTACGTGCCGGGCTGCCCGCCCACCGCAGAGGCGCTGCTGTATGGCATCATGCAGTTGCAGCGCAAGATGCGCCGGACAGGGACGATTGTAAGATGAGCGAGCAACTTCAAGAGCTTGGCGGGTATATCGCAGCAAAGCGCCCTGATTGTGTGCTGGACTGGGACGTGACGCAGGGCGAGCTGAACCTTGACGTGACCCTGGCCAATATTGCCGGTCTGGTGGAGTTTCTGAAGGGCGATGCGACCTGTCGCTTCACCTCGCTGGTGGACATCACTGCGGTTGATTACACGGGCAGGGCCAAGCGGTTCGACGTGGTCTACCACTTCCTGTCGATGTATCAGAACCACCGCATCCGCCTGCGCGTCGCGGTGCGCGAGGAGGACATGGTGCCGTCGCTGGTCAAGGTGCACCCCTGCGCCAACTGGTTCGAGCGGGAAGTGTTCGACATGTTCGGCATCCTGTTCTCCGGCCACCCCGATCTGCGCCGATTGCTCACGGATTACGGTTTTCGCGGCCATCCGCTGCGCAAGGATTTCCCGACCACCGGCTATACCGAAGTCCGCTACGACGAGGTCGAAAAGCGGGTGGTGTATGAGCCTGTTTCGCTGGTTCAGGAATACCGCCAGTTTGATTTCATGTCCCCCTGGGAGGGGGCGGAGTATATCCTGCCCGGTGATGACAAGGCGAAAGAGGCGGCGAAGTGATGCAGGTGCTGGTTGGCATGTATGGTGAGTTGGTTGCCACGCCGATGCTGGCATTGGCGACTTTGCCCTTTTTAAAAAAACCCATGAGGGTTGCAATTTGCAACCTCCAGAAAGGTAAGTTCTCAGCATGATGGACGGCACCAAAGGTTTCGAAGACGCCCTGACCGGCGAGCAGAAGATCCGCAATTTCAACATCAACTTCGGCCCGCAACACCCTGCGGCTCATGGCGTTTTGCGGCTGGTGCTGGAACTGGACGGCGAAGTAGTGGAGCGCTGCGATCCGCACATCGGCCTGCTGCACCGGGGCACCGAGAAGCTGATGGAGAGCCGGACGTATCTGCAGAACCTGCCCTATTTCGACCGGCTGGATTACGTGGCCCCGATGAATCAGGAGCATGCCTGGTGTCTGGCCATCGAGCGGCTGACCGGCGTGCAGGTGCCGCGCCGTGCCTCGCTGATCCGGGTGCTCTATTCCGAGATCGGGCGCATCCTGTCGCATCTGCTCAACGTCACCACTCAGGCCATGGATGTGGGCGCGCTGACGCCGCCGCTCTGGGGGTTTGAGGAGCGTGAGGATCTGATGATCTTCTACGAGCGGGCTTCGGGCGCGCGGCTGCATGCGGCCTATTTCCGGCCCGGCGGCGTGCATCAGGACCTG
>Ga0136559_1000337_pt1 | contig 16392 bp, 13 predicted proteins | sample AntRauMeHopE1496_FD_104633 | JGI IMG/M metagenome (GOLD analysis project Ga0136559, IMG submission 104633) | Saline lake microbial communities from Rauer Islands, Antarctica - Metagenome Hop E1 #496 | ecosystem: Environmental > Aquatic > Non-marine Saline and Alkaline > Saline | place... | reverse complement strand
TTGTACGGCCTATGCATTTATAGCAAGCGTGCATGTCATGAAAGTACTTAGCGCATATACGGTCATGTTAACCATAAATTTAGAACCCGTATATGGTATTTTTCTAGCTTACTTAGTGCTGGGCGATGCAGAGCAAATGACCCCGCAGTTCTATATAGGTGCGGTAGTTATTATTATTGTCATTATAACAAATGGTATCTTAAAAACGAGATTAGATAAAAAGCAGGCTCGCGTTTAAAAAGCAGGGCGCAACCGTTTTTAAAACAAGCCCTCGACACGCTTGCTGGATTCGTTCTTTTAGGTTTGTGGTACGTGCAAGTAAGCCTTGTTGAGCACAAGTATGCGCTATTAATAGCTAACTACACCGTTACTTTACTATATTTGTCATCCCGATAAAACAAACTTATTTTATGGAATATCTTGATTTTGAAAAACCTATTCAAGAACTGGAAGATAAACTAAGCCAAACGCTGCTCATAGGATCAGAGAGTGAGGTAAATGTAAATACGACCATTAAGCAAATAGAGAAAAAGCTCAAAGAAACTCGTAAAAATATTTATGAGAATTTAACAGCGTGGCAGCGCGTACAACTTTCTCGTCACCCAGAACGCCCATACACGCTAGATTATATACGAGCTATGTGCGGTAACACCTGGCTAGAATTACACGGTGATCGCGGTGTGCGTGACGACAAAGCCATGATAGGTGGTTTAGGCAAGATAGACGGACAAACCTACATGTTCATAGGACAGCAAAAAGGGTTTAATACCAAGACACGTCAGTACCGTAATTTTGGTATGGCAAATCCTGAGGGCTATCGCAAGGCATTACGTTTAATGAAAAGTGCTGAAAAATTCGGCATCCCAGTAGTAGCACTCATAGACACGCCAGGAGCATATCCCGGTCTCGAGGCCGAGGAGCGCGGGCAAGGCGAAGCCATAGCACGAAACATTCTAGAAATGACCAGGCTCAAGGTACCCATTATCGTCATGATCATAGGTGAAGGTGCCAGCGGTGGTGCATTAGGCATAGGCGTAGGTGATCATGTGGTGATGTTAGAAAATACCTGGTACTCTGTAATCTCACCAGAATCGTGCTCGTCTATACTCTGGCGCAGCTGGGAATATAAAGAGATAGCTGCCGAAGCGTTAAAACTAACAGCAACCGATATGACAAAACTAGAGCTTGTAGATGAGGTGCTTAAAGAGCCGCTAGGTGGCGCAAACCGTGATAGGGAAGCCATGTTTGTGGCAGTTTCAAAATGCATCACAAAAAATTATGAGAAGCTCAAAAAACTAGATGCTAAAACGCTTGTAGCACAGCGCATGGACAAATATGCAAATATGGGTGTTTACAAAGGATAACGACTCGTACAACATCATAGCTAAAAGCGGTTGTTACTTTATGAGTTGCAACCGCTTTTTTAACTTCTTCCAGTTTATTTAAAGTTATAACCAAGCAAAAAACAACACTAAAACGAGCAGGCGTTTTTTTAAGCAGTTGACCGCAAGCGGTATTGCTCATGCACTGGTTTTTAAATAAGGTTGTTAACAGGTTGTGAGCGTTAATTTATGTTAAATTGTTCATGAACATTGTACAACCTAATCACCATGGACGCTTTCTAAAAACGTACTTTTGTCTTTATGGAAAAAGTACAGAACATCACATCGCTCGTTACTGGCAACGCACCGGTTATATCTTTGGAACGTGGCAAGATACCGCCACAAGCTGTTGATTTAGAGAGGGTTGTTCTAGGTGCGCTTATGATAGACGGTAAGGGAGTAGACGAGGTTATTACCCTGCTCACACCAGATGTGTTCTATCAGAAAAACCACCAGCTTGTTTTTGACGCCATAGATAAACTGTTTAAAGACCAGAGTCCTGTGGACTTGTTAACCGTTTCGGCGCAATTGCGTAAAGATGGTAATTTAGACGCGGCAGGTGGCGACCATAACCTCATTCAGTTGTCACAATTGGTGAGTTCTACAGCGCATATTGAGTACCATGCGCGCATTATTCTGCAAAAATACATACAGCGTAGTCTTATTAAAATTTCCAGTGAGATTATAGACGATTGTTACGACGAGGCTACAGATGTTTTCGACCTGCTAGATAAAGCCGAGTCTAAGCTTTACGAGGTGACGCAGGGTAATATAAAGAAAAGTACAGAGACTGCGCTCGACCTGGTAAAGCAAGCAAAACAGCGCATAGAAGACATCGCTAAACGCGATGGTCTCAGCGGTGTGCCTTCTGGTTTTACAGACCTGGACAGGCTTACTAGTGGCTGGCAGCCCAGCGACCTAATTATTATAGCAGCACGTCCTGGTATGGGAAAAACGGCGTTTACGCTCTCTATGGCGCGCAATATCGCCGTAGGTTCTAATATTCCCGTAGCTTTTTTCTCATTAGAGATGAGTTCTGTACAGCTTATCACGCGATTAATATCGTCAGAAACCGGGCTTAGCTCAGAAAAATTGAGAACAGGAAAACTAGAGCCGCATGAATGGGAGCAGCTTAATGTAAAAGTAAAAGATCTGGAACGTGCACCTATATTTATAGACGACACGCCGTCACTATCTATTTTTGACCTGCGTGCAAAATGTCGCCGCCTAGCATCGCAGCACGGTATTCAACTTATTATGATAGATTATTTGCAGCTCATGACCGCGCAAACAAATGCAAAAGGTGGCAACCGCGAGCAAGAAATATCAACCATTTCCCGTAACCTAAAAGCACTTGCCAAAGAATTAAACGTGCCAGTAATAGCGCTTTCACAGCTGTCGCGCGCAGTTGAGTCGCGTGGTGGTAGTAAAAGGCCACTGCTTTCTGACCTGCGCGAGTCCGGTGCGATAGAGCAAGATGCAGATATTGTGTCTTTTATATATCGACCCGAATATTATGGACTTGAAGAATGGGACGACGACGCGCGCTCTAATACAAAAGACCAGGCAGAGTTTATTGTTGCAAAGCACCGTAATGGTGCCACAGACCAGATACGCCTTAAATTCTTAGGGCAATTTGGTAAGTTTGAAAACCTAGATAGTTTCTTTACAACGCCGCAAGAATTTGGCTCAAAGATGAATGCTGCAAATGATGACACCTTTAAATCAGACCTGGGCAGGATGCCCGGTGGTAACGCTGCAGATGCTTTTGGTAGTTTCTCAGACGACGACGGTCAGGTTCCTTTCTAGCATCGCCATAATTTGGAATTATTTTTGCAGTGCTTTTGCATTACAATGCTTATTTTTAGACGCATGTATGTTTTATGCATTAGTGCTGTTTTTAATAACGCTTTCGCGAAAGCGTGATACCCCACATAAATATGACCACTAAAAAAATACTGCTACTGACCCTGTTCTTGCTTAGTACAGCGGTTGCAAGCGCACAGTATATTCTCGTTCCCATGGACGCAGATACGCAAAAAGACCATTTAAAGGCTTATGGTGTCTCGTTCTGGGTGCTATCAAAAGGAACTAAAGTAAAGTGGCTGCTTAATTACCGCGGTGGTTCCTTCCTCATGCCCAATGTCGCTGAAATAAAAAAAGAACTCGTGGTGCGCGGTGTGAGTTTTGAAGAGCTGGGCGATGGCGCGGTAAATGATATATTAACCCTTATCGCTAGTCCATCGCAAAACATGCAGGAGGTGCTACTTGAGAAATCCCCCAAAATCGCAGTGTACTCACCTACAGGCACGCTGCCGTGGGACGACGCTGTTACCATGGTACTGGAATATGCAGAGATTCCGTATGAAAAAGTGTACGACGAGGAGGTGTTGGACGACAAGCTCTTACTATATGACTGGCTGCACCTGCACCATGAAGATTTTACAGGGCAATACGGTAAGTTTTATGGGAGTTTTAGAGCTGCGGCGTGGTATATTCAAGAAAAAAAAGATGCCGAAGCGCTCGCTGCAAAACTAGGATACAGCAAGGTAAGTGAGGCAAAGCGCGACGTGGCATTAAAAATAAGAGATTATGTAATAGGTGGTGGTTTTATGTTTGCCATGTGCAGCGCTACAGACAGTTTTGACATTGCCCTAGCTGCCGAGGGTATCGATATATGTGAGCCCATGTTTGACGGTGATGCAAGCGACGCAGGTTATCAAAACCAGCTAGACTACTCAAAAACGTTTGCCTTTACAGACTTTACACTCGAGCGCTCACCTACGACCTACGAGTTTTCTAGCATAGACATGACAAACAAGCGCAGGGTTAACAAGGAGATAGATTACTTCTCTCTTATGGATTTTAGCGCAAAATGGGATCCGATACCTACCATGCTCAACCAGAACCATACGAGTTTAGTAAAAGGTTTTATGGGACAAACAACCAGTTACGACCCAGACGAGGTTAAGAAAAATGTGCTTGTATTGGGCGAGAATCGTGCAAATGGCGAGGCAAAATATATTCACGGCATACGCGGTAAAGGCTTTTTTACCTTTTATGGCGGCCACGATCCTGAAGACTACCAGCATAGAGTAGGCGATCCGCCTACAGAGTTGAGCCTGCACCCGAACAGTCCAGGTTACCGGTTAATTTTAAACAACTTGCTGTTTCCTGCTGCTCGCAAACAAAAGCAAAAGACTTAAGTCATACAGTATACGCTCGTTACCTAAAAAAATGATCTGCACGTGCAGGTCATTTTTTTTAGGCATGTGATAGCTTAGACCTGCAAACGCTAAATCGTTGTGCATTTCATCGATAATAAAAAATGTTTAACGGTGATTCGACATTTTCCTAACAAAGTGCGCGGTATTTTAACTCTCAAAACAGTGTTTTAACGATTTTTGTTTATGTATTTTGTCGATACATTCGACGAAATACACGCGTCATTTAAAATTAAATACCTAATAATCAATGTTTTAAAATTTAGGTACACTTTTTAACGGTGTAAATAATCGTTTCATCTGAGATAAATTCGATATTGCTGGTATCTAAAATGTACACAAATGAAAAAAATTACCTTCAAAATCGCAACCCTTGCAGCAGTGATATTGTTAACTGCTTCTTGTTCAACAGAGTCTGAGTTAGTTGAAACAGCACTAGCTACTAATAAGGCTCTAATTTTCACGACCAGCAACACGTCTGGTAATTCTGAAATTATCTCCTCATCAAACGGGCAGCTTACAGCAGAGCGCTCGCTTTCTGGAACAAGTCAGGATAATGCGGGTGTGTTTTATGACCCGATAGAGGATTGTTTAATTCAAGCTAGTAGAACAGCTAAAGAAGTACAGCTCTATGATAACGTTAAGTTTGCGTCAGACGGCGATGTTATAAGACCTGCGTCTGTAAGTGCTGACGGTTTTTTAAATGCAAGAGATATAGCCTATAATAATGCTGATCAGATCATTGTTTCTAGTGATGCAACACAAGCAGGTGACGCTAATATGTTCTTTATATACGACGTGTCCAATGCAGGACTTTTATTTAAAAAACAATTTGTCACTGCAAACCAAAACTGGGGAATCGATTTGAACGGTAACGATATGTATGCCGTAAATAATAACTCTAACCGCGTAGCGATTTTCAACGACGTTTTCACACAAACTGGACAAGAACTTCCTGTAGACAATCTTATAACCATAGACGGAGCTACAAACTTAAAAGGACTTACCTATGACCGTACTAGTGATATTCTTATCTTAACAGATGTAAGAAATCAGTTTAGCGACACTGACGGTGCCATCTTTATAATAGAAAATTTTACAACTAAACTAAATGCCGTGGGTCCTTATGGTGTCATCACAAATGATATGTACCGTAAAATTGAAGGTTCTAACACCACTCTAGGAACGCCACTAGACGTTCAGTACAATGCAGAGGATGGAATGATTTATGTCGCTGACCGCAGCACTGCGTCTGGTTCAGTAATGACTTTTGACATAAGAAATAGCCAAACTAATGTTGCACCAGTTTCATCGCACAAAGTAAGAGGTGTGTCTTCTATTTACCTTAAAAAATAGCCTGCAGTATTTACACATTCATATTTTAGATTGAAAGCCGTCTTTTAAAGACGGCTTTTTTTTGGTTTTAACGCTAGTGGCCGCAAAGGTTGTAAGTGCTTTAAGGAGTTCGGTTGTGGTTTTAGATGTATCTCGCTTTCGCGAAAGCATAACAACCTGTACCTTTACATAAATTATCAAAAGCTATGTCAGACTCAATTTTACTGCAAGTGCAAAACGGCGTTGCCACCATTACCCTAAACAGGCCACAGGTTTTTAATTCTTTTAATAAACAAATGGCGTTTGCCATGCAGGACGCGTTAGATGCGTGTGCTGCAAATACAGAAGTGCGTGCTGTGCTCATTACCGGAAACGGCAAGGCTTTTTGTGCGGGACAGGACATACAAGAAATCACAAATCCTGATTTAAACCCAGGTTTTAAGGCGATACTAGACGACCATTACAACCCCATAATCCTTAAAATAAGAAACTTAGAGAAGCCTGTCGTTGCAGCCGTTAACGGTGTTGCAGCTGGTGCAGGCGCAAATATTGCCTTGTGTTGCGACGTGGTCATAGCGACAGAAAGTGCAGCGTTTATACAAGCTTTTACTAAAATAGGACTCATACCAGATAGTGCTGGTACGTTTTTCTTGCCACGGCTCATAGGTTTTGGTAAAGCAAGTGCCGCGATGATGCTTGCAGACAAAATTACCGCCACTCAGGCAGACCATATGGGCATGATTTATAAAGCAGTGCCTGATGATAGCTTTATAGAAACAGCACAGCAAACAGCTCACAAACTTGCAGACTTGCCTACCGTGGCACTAGCAAATACTAAAAAAGCACTCAACCGGTCTTTTTACAATACCGTAGAACAACAACTAGCCCTTGAATCTGAGTTACAAATAGAAAGTGCCGCCACTGCGGACTATGCCGAAGGAGTAGCCGCCTTTATAGAAAAACGCACACCCGTTTTTAATGGCAAATAACCCTTATTAGTTATTTGTTTTGGGGTTAATAGCTACGATATAATCAGTCACGTGTTGTTTGTTTCAATTTTGAGCCAGCGGTATGCCTTTTTTAACTGGTACGAGATTCTTCTCTTTAGGAAGGTTGGAATGGGTTTACTGGCCGTTTACGGGTTGTAGGTTATCACCTAATAATTTGCAAGTGGTTAGTAATGCAAAAGTTTGAATTTGTTGTTCTTTAGATGATCTTCGATAATTAGATAAATGCTGCCGCAAAACAGGTCGGCCGTTAAAAAGAATCCTTATTTAACAATGGCTTGTTCACGATATTTTGTTCCGGCGATATAAAGTATGCTCGCACCTATAGTACCACTTATCACACTACCTATAAGCACACCTATTTTTGCACTTGCTATGTATAAGGGTGCATCTATAAAGGCCAGTGTTGCTATAAAAATGGACATGGTAAAACCTACACCGGCGATAAACGAAACACCTATGATATGAAGTGGTTTAATGGATCTGGGTACTTGTACCAGTTTAAACTTTTGCGCGAGTAGTACAATAGTGCTTATACCGATGCTGTTTCCTAAAACCAGACATATAGAAAGGTTTTTAACCAGACCCCATTCTATAGCCACATTACTTGAAAAGGCAACACCGGCATTTATTAATGCAAAAACAGGAATAATAAAATAGGCAACCCAGCCATGCAGCTTGTTTTCAGAATGTTGCAACGGCGACTGGTAGCGCGCTGTAAGGTCTTCTAATTGGTTTATGTTTGCTATTTGCTTTAGAGTGAGCAAAGTCGAGTTTGGATTTGAGTTTAGCGATATTTTTGCGGTTAATTTTTCTAGTTGCTCTATAAAGCCGCTACCCTTAATCTTGCGGTGCACAGGAACTGCAAATGCCATTAAAATACCAGCAAGTGTGGGGTGTACACCAGCTTTTAAAAACAGTAACCAGGCGATAATTCCTATAAATAGATTCAGATATTTAGAATAATAAACCTTTAAAGAGAAAAACGTGATAACACCTATGAGCAACAGGGCATAAACCAACAAATCCAGTTGCAGCGACGACGAGTAAAATATGGCAATAACTAGCACTGCCCCTATATCGTCTACAATGGCAAATGCGGTTAAAAATAGTTTTAATGCTAGCGGCACCCTGTCACCTAGTGCCTTTAAAATAGCAAGCGAAAAAGCAATGTCTGTAGCCATAGGGATACCCCATGCACGGCTGGTTTCTGGTACCTCGTTAAGAACTACAAACAAAATCACCGGGATACTCATGCCACCTAAGGCTCCGAAAAACGGGAATAATGCTTTTTTAAGGGTGTTGAGCTCTCCCAGAAGCACCTCGCGCTTAATTTCTAAACCTATTAAGAAAAAGAAAATAGCCATTAAACCGTCATTAACCCATAAAACAAGCGGCTTTTTAAGACTAAAAAAATCCGATTCAAAACCTATCTGAAAGTTCAAAAGCGCATCATAACTGCCAGAAAAAGCACTATTTGCCCAGATGAGCGCTACAATAGTAGCACCCGCAAGCAAAATACCGCTCAACGATTCTAGCTGAACAAATTTTTGAAAGGGAGTAAGTAATCTTCTTGGCATTCTCAAAATTTAGGGAGATCAAAGGTATTTATTAAAAGGTTAGCAATATGTTAAAAGGCATTTAAAACGCCGTTCTAAAAACCCATATCTTTGCGTAAATCACACCTCGTGCGACTTGCTCATGCTTTATGTTTTGATAAGCCTGCTTGTTTCCTGAGACATTAAAATACGCAAAATTGAAAATAGCATACGTAGGCATTATAGGCGCAGGAACCATGGGAAACGGTATCGCACAAGTAGCTGCAACAGCTGGTTGTCAGGTAAAAATATTTGATGTAAACAAAGCGCAGCTGCACAAGGCACAAACAGATTTAGATAAAATTCTCAATAGATTAGTAGAAAAAGGACGCATAGATACTGCCGAAAAAGCACGCATACAGGCAAACATGTCCTATGTGACCACACTCAAAGATTTGAGCAATAGCGATTTAACCATAGAGGCGATTGTAGAGGATCTGGCGGTTAAGAAAAGCGTGTTTCAGGAACTAGAAACCTACGTTTCTACCGATTGCATTATCGCGTCTAACACCTCTAGTTTAAGCATCGCAAGTATAGCCGCATCACTCAACAAACCAGCACGTTGTATAGGGATTCACTTTTTTAATCCTGCGCCGTTAATGCAACTTGTTGAGGTCATACCTGCGGTACAAACTGCGCAAGAGGTTGCAAATACCTGTGTAGCGACCATAGAAAGCTGGCAAAAAGTAGTTGCCGTTGCAAAAGACGTACCTGGTTTTATCGTAAACAGGATAGCACGCCCCTTTTACAGCGAGTCGCTGCGCGTTTATGAAGAAGGAATGGGCAGTTTTGCGACTATAGATTATGCACTAAAAGGCCTTGGCTTTAAAATGGGGCCTTTTGAACTCATGGATTATATAGGGCATGACGTGAATTATGTGGTTACTGAGACCGTTTTTACGGCGTTTTACTACGATCCACGATACAAGCCTGCACTTACACAAAAACGTCTGGTTGAAGCTGGCTGGTTAGGGCGTAAAACAGGTAGGGGTTTTTATGATTACGGTAATGATGGTAGTGAGTTCGCTTTCGCGAAAGCTGAACCTACAAAATCGCCTGAACTGATAGACGAAATTCAGAATAGAGTACTAGTCATGCTTATAAACGAGGCTGCAGACGCACTTTTTTTAAACATTGCAAGTGCCAAAGCCATAGAAAGCGCCATGACCAAAGGAGTTAATTATCCCAAAGGGCTACTCGCTTGGGCAAATGAAAAAGGCACGGACTGGTGCGTGCAGCAGCTAGATGCGCTGTACGATTTGTACCGCGAGGACAGGTACCGCTGCTCGCCCATATTGCGCAAAATGCAAGCCGCAGGAACTAAATTTGAACTTTAATGAATCGGTTTGTAGGGCTTTTGAGAGGTGTTAATGTAGGCGGTAAAAACACGCTGCCCATGGCTTACTTGCGCGATGCGCTGGACAAAACATCTTTTTACGGTATCACAACGTATATACATAGTGGCAATTTAGTTTTTAACAGCAAGCTGGACGCAGCAGCGTGTGAAGCTATTATTGTAGAGGTTCTTAAAGTTAGTTTTGGCTTAGAAGTTCCCGTAGTTGTTAAAGAGCAAGCATTTTTTAGTGAGGTTTTAAACGGGAATCCCTTTAAGGCGCAAACCTTACAAAGCCCTAAATTTATGAACTACGGTTTCCTGAAAGAAATGCCGTTGCCAGATAAAGTAGCAGCAATGGCTAAGTTTGCAACAGATTTAGAACGTTTTGAAATCAAAAATGATATCCTTTATTTTTATAGCAACGTGGGTTTAGGGGCAACAAAAATGACCACTAATTTTTTTGAAAATAAGCTAGATGTGGTTTGCACGATGCGCAATCATAACACAACGGTGAAGCTATTCAGTTTGTGAGGTTTTGATTTCAAAGCCTGCCTGTTACAGGCAGGGCATTAAACAGCTTAAAAACAATAGTTTAACGCTAATAAACAAGGGATAGTCATTAATTTAAAGCAAAATAAACGAGCAACAAATAAACTGCAATTCACAATCAGCAAACTGCAATCAGCAAACTGCAATAAGCAATTTGCAATGAGTAATCAGCAATTTACAATGAGCAATGAGCAATCAGCAATCAGCAATAATAAACTAACAACCGTGACTAACAAACTACTAGGAACTAAAATCCCCGCAAAAATGCTCTCCCTAGACCCATATTCTACCTGGTTAGGAATGGAGATTTTAGAAGTTGCGGTAGGTTGCGTAAAACTGGGAATGACCATAAGACCAGAAATGCTCAACAGCATGGGAAAAGCCCACGGCGGTATTACCTACGCACTGGCCGATACCTGTTTTGGCTTTACCTCAAACACACACGGTAAATATGCTGTGTCCATAGAAACAAGCATTAATCACATAGAAGCTCTAGAAGCAGGCGATTACATTACAGCGACCTGCACACTAGACAAAACGAAAACCAAAGTAGGTTTTAACATCGTAGAGGTTACAAAAGGCGAGGAGCTTGTAGCGCTATTTAAAGGTGTAGTTTATAGAACGGGTAAGGATTGGGAATAATCGTAAGTAGCCGTTTTTTGTTTTTAAATAAACTATAAGGTGTAGTTAAGTCCTACTGTGAACTGTAACGGTCTTAATGAGAACTGGCTTTGACTTATAAAATTTGTATTACTGCTAGCTACGGTAAAAAAGCGCTCATTAAAAATGTTGAACAATTCTGCTCTAAGAATCATTTTTTTAGACGGTTTATAGTAAAAGCTGGTATTAAATAGCGAGTTTATGCTTGCATTGTTACTGCTAGATAATGAACTTATGGCCGTTTCTGTATTAAAATTCCATCGTGCTTTTTCCGACAGGTACAAATCCAGTTCTAGGTTGTGTAATTGAAACGTGTTTGTAGCTCTAAAACTATCTACGCGAGAAATACCAAAATGTACCATACCTTTATAGGTGATGCCATACCAGCTGCCCGTATTCCATATTAACTCTGTATCAATGGTGTGATTAAAGAGGTTATTATCTTGTGCAACTCCGTTAAAAAACTGTTCCAGAGTTGTTAGTTCAAAGTTGTAACTAACTTGGGTAGCCAGATTTTTAAGCAAACTAGTGATAAGTGTGGTCGTGTTTTTGAAATTGTTAAATGTATTGTCCTGTCGTATCGTGTTGACGTTTATCAATCCATTTTGATCTAGTGTTCTCGAAAAGATAAATTCTGACGCAGTGCTGCTGTAGGTAGTGTTGTTTTTTAAAAAGTAACCTGCTAAAATGTCGCTATAATCTACTGATAAAGAGGCTTGTTGCGTACGACTTATGTTAATGTCTTGTGGATTTGTGTTTAAATTATTAAACTGTGTTAATACAAGTCCTGGGTATAAATCGTTAAATCTAGAGATGTCATTGCGTATAGATGCATCTGCGCTGAAAGCCCATTTTGTTCCAAATTTACGAGCGACTTGTGCTGAGAAATTTGAGAAAAGATAATTGTCATTGCTACCGGTATCGCCGATGGTTTCGCTACGGTTTATATCAAAATATGTAATCTCTGGCACGACGTTAAACTTAAATTGATTCCACATAAATGTAGAAAAAAGGCGGGTACGAGACTCAAAAGTATGCAGTTGAAAATCTGTGGCAAACGGTGTATTTAATAGTGCGCTGCCTTGCTGGTTCAGTAATGTATTAGATCGCTCACTAGACCACCGTACGTGTTGTTTTGCTTCCCATTCTAGTTGTAGTAGATTAAAAGTGTAGCCAGTAAATGCTGCTACATTCATCTTTTCTAATGTGACATCTTGTACTGTTGCATCGTTAATGCCGCTTGGTATAATCCCAGAGAAGACTGCTGGGTTTACCTGTAGGCTTTCATTTGCAGCGTTATACTCTAGTAATAAACCGCTATTTACGATCATATCGTTAATCGTGGTTTTTAACTCTAGAATATTAGTTAGCGATCTTAGGGTGTTTTTAAAGGCGGCATTTATTTGTTCACCATTTAATACATTTTCAGATCCGCCATCTTGATTTAAGAAGGATCCTTGTATTTTATTTTTCACATAAAGCTTATCGGTATTTACTTCTATGGTGTTTGTTGCACCATACCGCCTTTGAATTAAACTGTTTTCAGAGCTGCTATTTACCAGCGTGCTGTCTGCACCAGAGAAGAATATACGCTGATTATTTGTGCTTATAGAACTGTCCTCATAGTTATAATCTACCGCACCTTTTACAAGAAGCTCTTTTTTAAAAGTGCCTAGGGCATTGTTAGTGATTGCTATAGAGTTGTTGTCCAGCCTGTAGCGATTAGATATGGTGTTTCCGGTAACCTGCGGTGGTTGTATACTGGTTGTGTTTTGTAATTTTAAGCGTGAAATGTCCCTATTTCCAGCGGTAAGTTCCTCGCCGTAGTTTTGTAAGGATATCCCCATGTTATTAGCTCGCAAGCTCGCTATGTTTTGTAGTTTATCGTTTAAGTAAATAGGGGTAGCTTCTCCACTTGCGGTTACTAGGGGTAATCCAGCATCTGCCTTAGAAGATCCAAAAACAAGGCTCTGGTCATCTTTAATGTTCAGGTTTATGGCTACATAGTCGCTGTCTGTTTTACCTATATCTATGCGTGCATGATTGTGCCGTTGCAACACTTCAATATCTTTTACAGCAGCTGCAGGTATGCCGCGTGTGGCTATGTTATAACGCCCTTCTAGCAAGTCCACGCCATTAATTTATAAATGACTTATGGGCCTGTCTCTATAGAGAATTTTACCATTTTCAGTCACCGTTACTCCAGGAATGCGATTTATAACTTCCTCTATCGTGTAGTCTTTCTGATCTTTTAACGCATCTACATCATAACGTACGGTATCGCCTTTAATTTCTATGCTTTTTCGAGCGTTTACAACCACTTCTTTTAACTCATTTGCAGGTACAAAAAGCGTTAAATAGTGCGATTTTGTAAAGTCAGTGATTACAAAACGCTTGGGTTTGTAAGAAATATGCCGCACTTCTATAAACAGGGTGTCTGGCGATTTAGTAAAAGGAATAGAAAAAGTTCCGTCTTCTTCAGTTGTTTTATAAGCTAGAATAGTTTCATAATTACCGCTTTTATAACTCGTAAGTATAGCATATGACAACGGTTCCTTTAAGGAGTCGGTTACCGTACCTTTTAATGTTGTTTGAGCTATACAAGAAAAAGGCACCCAATAAAAGGGTGCCGTAAATAAAGTTGAAATTAAATATCTAGATTTAGTCAATGTGGTCTATCTCTATAAATGGACTATCATCCATTTCATCAAACTGTTTATTTTTAAAGTCCACCTGGCCATCTTGAGATTTAAGTTCACTTGTCATAATACCGGCTTGTCCTCGTCCTAAATAAGCCATGCGCTGGTCAAAACTTAAACTTAAATAAGCCTGCTGGTGTTTATTAAATTCTTCGCGGGTTGTTGAAATTATGGGACTTTTAAGAACATTAGCATAATGCTCAAAACGTAAATTGTCTTTACGTTTTGTTTGGATTAAAGTATATTTGAAAATCCCATCTACATCGCTCATTTCTACAATACAACCTGGTAAACCTTTAAATTTATAGGGTCCTACGTCCATGGGTAAGTCCATAGTGTACCACGCATTCCAAGTCCTGCCTGCATAAGAAACAGTTGCAAGTTTACAATTATAAGAATCTATCTTGCGTTTTGTGTCGGTTAGTTTCCATTTAAAATCGATTGTCTGTTCATAAGAAAAGTATTGATCACCTACCTTTGCTGTAAAAATTGCCTTATTCTTTACTGTCTTAATACTATATGGATGATCATTCACAAATAAAGTACGTCGTTCTTGACTAGATATCTTCCTCAAACTTTCAATAGAATCGCGTTTCATTCGGTTATAGAAAAAAGTAAAGCTGGTATTTCCTTTCGTATTTACTTGCATATAATCAGTAACCGTGATATCTGGTCTGTTTATGTATTTTTTAAATTCAACCTTGTATAGAAATGCTCGCTGTTGGACTTCATTACTGCCACTGGTAAAGGCAGTTACGAAAAATAATATTCCCAACAGCCCAAAAGCTACCAAGAATACACGCGTTGTTTTTATCCTATTCATTAAAGAAATGTTGGTGATTCAAATATAGTACATAAAAGAGATTGATTATCGCACCAACCTTGTAGTCTGCTTTGTGCGTCATCTAGCATACTTCCAGTTAAAGGAAACATTACGCCACCTAAAGAAAATGAATAACAACCTGAAGTGCACGAAGCGGTAACTGTAGTCGAATTAAATGGGCAGCCAAATGTGGCCTCCTGAGTTGTTTGCTTCAGATTGCTAAATGACACCATGGAAAATGCTGCAATGTCTAAAAATAAAGTTTTTGTAAACATAGTTTTATATTTTTCAATGAATCGTAGAGAAACTAATAAACTAAGAAATTAAGAAACCAAAAAGCAACTTTAACAAAAAATTAATACTGTAGTCGTTATATATAGGAAGTATTGCATTATTTAAACCGATCGAATGAAAAGTTGGGTGTCCTCTTTATGCATTAATTACGTGGTAGGGTATTAAGCGTTCCCAAATTTCAAAGATACATTTGCGATTAAACGCGATGTCGTATTTTTGAAAGATACAATATCGAGTGCGCTTTGGCGAAAGCGAATTAAGCGCATGACAACAACTTATAGAATAACTTTGTAGAATGAAAAAAACATACATCATAGACGGCATAAGAACAGCCATAGGCAGTTATCAGGGAACACTGTCTGTCATAAGACCAGACGATCTTGCCGCACACGTTATTAAAGCCGTAGTAGCAAGAAACCCGAGCATACCACAAGACGCTTATGATGACGTGATATTGGGCTGCGCAAACCAAGCAGGCGAGGACAACCGCAACGTGGCGCGCATGGCTGGTTTACTAGCAGGCTTACCGGTTACCGTGCCTGGTGAAACCGTAAATAGATTATGCAGCTCTGGCCTTAGTGCGATTGTGCATGCACACCGCGCTATACAGGCTGGTGATGGCGATGTGTTTATCGCTGGTGGTGTGGAGAATATGACTCGTGGGCCGCTGGTTGTTGCAAAGCCTAGTAGCGCTTTTGGAACCGATGCTAAAATGTATGATTCTAGTTTTGGCTGGCGTTTTGTAAACCACAAAATGGCCGAAATGTATGGCGTGGACGGCATGGGTAACACGGCAGAGAATCTCGTGGAACAATACAGCATCTCGCGAGAAGATCAGGACGCGTTTGCAGCATGGTCACAACAAAAAGCAGCAGCTGCACAGCAATCTGGCAGGCTTGCTAAGGAAATAGTCGCAGTAGCAATACCGCAGCGCAAAGCAGACCCTGTGATCTTTAAAAACGACGAGTTTATAAAACCTACCACTACTAAAGAGGTACTGGCAAAACTGCGCCCAGCATTTAAAAAAGACGGTTCGGTAACCGCGGGTAATTCTAGTGGTTTGAACGATGGTGCAGCAGCAACGATTATTGCTAGCGAAGACGCCGTCAAGAAATATGACTTGAAACCCATTGCGCGTATTGTGAGCAGTGCGGTAGTAGGTGTAGAGCCGCGCATTATGGGAATAGGTCCTGTAGAAGCTAGCAATAAAGCACTTGCAAAAGCTGGTTTAACCCTAAAAGATATGGAGGTTATAGAGCTCAACGAGGCATTTGCCTCGCAAGCGCTCGCCTGCATACGAGCTTGGGGACTTAAGGACAATGACCCAAGAATAAACCCTAATGGTGGTTCTATAGCCATAGGGCACCCACTAGGGGTCACGGGCGCTCGTCTTGCTTATAGTGCTGCGCTAGAGCTGCAGCTTACAGGTAAAAAATATGCATTAATTACCATGTGCATAGGTGTTGGGCAGGGTTATGCGATGGT
>Ga0136559_1000334_pt1 | contig 16444 bp, 19 predicted proteins | sample AntRauMeHopE1496_FD_104633 | JGI IMG/M metagenome (GOLD analysis project Ga0136559, IMG submission 104633) | Saline lake microbial communities from Rauer Islands, Antarctica - Metagenome Hop E1 #496 | ecosystem: Environmental > Aquatic > Non-marine Saline and Alkaline > Saline | place... | reverse complement strand
TGCCCAGCAAATCATCGCGCGACATACCGGGTTTGCGGGCCACACCGGCGGTCACGATACATACGTCCGCGCCTGCGATATCCGCGTAATCGGATGTGCCCGACATTGCGGCATCGAACCCCTCGGACGGGCCGGATTCTGCGATGTCGAGGGCTTTGCCCTGCGGCAGTCCGTCGGCAATATCAAACAGGACGACATCGCCCAGTTCCTTCACCGCTGCGAGGTGGGCAAGCGTGCCGCCGATGTTGCCGGCGCCGATCAGCGCTATCTTAGGTCTGGCCATTTTGAATTGGTCCTTCGTGTCGGTTCAAGGGTTTAATCGTTGCGCGCTTGCTAGTCCTTTGCTTTGCGTCGCGCAAGCCTGCCGCGCTGCAGCGCAGCCAACATATTGAAAGGCCGCAGTGTTTGTCTGGAAATTTATATGTTCCCGGTGCACGATCACGTCACACGCTTTGGTGCGGTCATTGTATTGGCCAGTGTGATTCCCCGTTTGCGAGAGGCATTCTAATGGACGGAGCAACGTTTTGGATGTTCGCCACGCTTTCGGCGTTTTGCGTTGGGCTGGCCAAAGGCGGCGCGCCGGCGTTCGGGGTTTTGGCAGTGCCTATTCTGGCGCTGTCGATTTCGCCGGTGACTGCCGCCGGGCTATTGCTGCCGGTTTTCGTATTTACGGACATTTTTGGTGTTTGGGCCTATCGGAAATACGTTGACTGGCGGCTTTTGAAGGTGGCGGCACTTGGTATTTTTGTTGGCACGGGGGTTGGTTGGGCCACCGCGCATCTGGTGTCTGACCAGTTTGTGCGCGTGCTGATCGGAGTGATCGGTTTTGTGTTTTCTTTGAACTTCTTGCTGCGCGCGCGATTGGTGCAGGTCAGCAAGCCCATGGGCGTTCCGCTGGGGCTGTTCTGGACGACGGTTGCCGGGTTTACCAGTTTTGTCAGCCATGCGGGCGCGCCGCCGTGGCAGGTGTGGGTCGTGCCGCAAAGGCTTCCCAAAATGCTGTTTGCGGGCACGACAATTTACGCCTTCGCTTATATGAATGTGCTGAAAATACTGCCCTATTATTTATTGGGGCAGTTGCAGGCCGAAAACCTTCAGGTCACGTTGATCTTGTTCATTCCCGCATTGGTCGGGGTATTTGCGGCGTGGCATCTGCTGCGTATTTTGTCGGAACAGGCGTTTTACACCTTGGTTATCTGGATGCTTTTTGTGGTTTCGATCAAGCTGATCTGGGATGGCGTAGTGGCTTAGGCCCCCATATCGGTATTCGGCAGACTTTCGGCGAGAGCCTGAAACGCCATGCCGCTGGCCACCAGACAGGTCGGGCCGCCGGGCTGGGTGACTGTTATGGTCCATGTGCCGGTTTCCAGCGATGCAAACACCTCGACCACCGTATTGTCGGACCCCACGCCGATGGATTGGCGGGTTTCGCCGTAACCGCTGGCAAGGTGTTCGACGACGCGCGCATGTTCGGCACAGGTGTTTGGTTGCGCGCTGGCCTGCGTGCCAATCAGGGTCAAGGTGCACATGAGGGTCAGGAACTTTGTCATGGATCTCTCCTTTAGGGTGGCCTGCGCTGTGGCAGCGCAAAGATGCTTCTTTCGTTAAGACCATTCTGGATATTAACCTTTTAGAAATGGTTAACGCCGGGCGACGATGCTGTTGCGCTGCGCTGCAGCATAATCGCGCTTGCGCTGTCGCACAAAATCTGGCCCTTTTTGCGCAATATTCTTTCTCACCCGATGACCAAGGACGCCGCCATGACCCGCCCATACCGCTCTGCACTTTATATACCCGGGTCGCGCGTCCGCGCGCTGGACAAAGCCCGAGGGCTCCCCGTCGACGTCATTCTGTTTGATCTTGAGGATGCAGTAACACCTGATGAAAAGGTCACGGCACGCGCGACTTTGGCAGACGAATTGGGTAAAGGCGGGTACGGATCCCGCATGCGGGTGGTGCGGATGAACGGGCTGGACAGCGCGTGGGGCGCGGCGGATGCAGTGGCAATCGACGCGATGGCGTGCGACGCGGTGCTGGTGCCCAAGGTTAATAGCGCCGCCGATGTCGATGCCGTTGCCGCCCTGACTGAAAAGCCGCTGTGGGCGATGATGGAAACACCGCTCGGAGTGTTGAATGCGCTGAAAATTGCGGCGCATCCACGCATCGAAGGCTTTGTGCTGGGCACCAACGATCTGGCCAAGGATCTTGGCGTTCGGCACCGTGCAGACCGGATGACACTGATGACATCGTTGCAGATATGCCTGCTTGCCGCACGCGCCCATGGCGTCGTGGCGATTGATGGTGTGTATAATGCGTTCAAAGATGATGCCGGTTTCGCCATTGAATGTGAGCAGGGGCGCGATTTGGGGTTTGATGGTAAATCGCTGATCCATCCTGCGCAAATTGCAGCCGCAAACGTCGCGTTTGCGCCCACAGCTGCGGAAATCGACTTGGCAAACCGCCAGATCGCCGCATTTGCAGCAGCACAGGCCAACGGGCAGGGCGTGGCGGTGGTAGATGGTAAAATTGTCGAAAACTTGCATATTGTTACGGCGCGCGCGACCTTGGCAAAAGCAAAAGCAAAAGCAAAAGCAAAAGCAACAGCAATCGCAAAGGCGGACGCACAATGACGATACTGATTCTGGGCCCGATTTTGTGGAGTGGTGCACATCTTTTCAAACGTGTCGCGCCTGCGCAACGCGCCGCACTGGGGGCGACAGGCGATAAAATTTTTGGCGCTGCGATCCTTGTTTCGATCGTGTTAATGATTGTCGGCTACCGTGGTGCCGACGGTGCTGTGTTTTGGGGCCGCGGAAACGGGTTGGTCTGGCTCAACAACTTGTTAATGATAGTGGCTTTTTATTTATACGCGGCATCAGCGGCAAAAGGCATGAAGATTTGGCTGGGGACGAAGGTGCGCCATCCGCAATTGACGGGGTTTTCGGTGTGGGCGGTGGCGCATTTGTTGGTGAACGGTGATGTTCCATCGTTTGTGCTGTTCGGGGGCTTGCTGATCTGGGCGCAGATCCAGCGTGAACTGATCAATCGTGCCGAGGGTCCATGGGTGGTGCCGCCCCGCGCACCGTTTAAGAAAGAGGTTGTCGCGGTCGTTGTAACGTTTGTGGTGATGATCGTCGTGATGTTGATCCATTATGCATTGGGAGTAACGCCGTGGCTGTAATTTATCGCTTGCTGACCGAGGATGACACGTCCGAGTTCTGTCACAAAGTCTCGCTGGCCTTGTCCAAGGGCTGGGCGCTTTATGGCGATCCGACCTATGCCTATGATCATGCGAATGGTGTGATGCGGGCGGGGCAGGCCGTAACCAAGGAGATTGAGGGCGAATACACGCCGCAGATGAAGCTGGGCGCGCAATGAGCAAAACGAATGCCGGCTACTTTTTCGAAGATTATGCGGTCGGCCAGACGTTCCATCACGGTCCTTTGCGCACTGTTGGAGAGGGCGAGCGTGCGCTGTATCAGGCGCTTTACCCGACGCGATTTGCTGTGCATATGTCCGATCCGACGGCGCAAGCAATCGGATTGAAACGTGCACCGCTAGACGACATGATTGTTTTTCATAAAGTATTCGGGGCGACGGTGCCTGATATTTCGCTGAATGCAGTGGCGAATTTGGGCTACGCCGATGTGCGCTGGCTTCAACCTGTTTATCCGGGTGATAGTCTGGGCGCACGTACGCAGGTCATTGGATTAAAACAAAACTCCAACGGGAAAACCGGAATTGTGTGGGTGCGCACGGTTGGTGTGAACAGCATGGGCGAGGATGTGTTGTCGCTGATACGCTGGGTGATGGTGCGCAAGCGCGACGAGAACGCCCCTCCACCGGATCCGGTTGTGCCCGATCTGCCGCAAGTTGTGCCTGCGGAAGACTTGGTGGTGCCACGGGCTCTCAATTTTGAGAATTACGGCGAAAGCGGCGTTCGGGCACCGCACCGCTTGGGCGATTATGCCGTCGGTGAGGTGATCGACCACGTCTATGGCGTCACGATGGAGGACGCCGAGCATATGATGGCGACACGGTTGTGGCAGAACACAGCCAAAGTGCATTATGACATCACTGCACGGCCCCAAGGCCAGCGGTTGATCTACGGTGGACATATTATCTCCATGGCGCGTGCGCTGTCGTTTAACGGTTTGGAATCGGCTGAATTTATGGTTGCAATCAACGGGGGCGCGCATGTGAACCCCTGCGTTGCGGGTGACACTGTGCGCGCGTGGTCCGAAGTTCTTGATACTGCAGAAACAAGCACGCCCGGTGTCGGTGCACTGCGTTTGCGATTGGTTGCGACGAAAGGTGGCGAGGCGGGTGCGTTATTCGGAGCGGACCAACACTATTTGCCAGATGTGTTGCTCGATCTGGACTGCTGGGTTCTGATGCCGCTTTAATCGGGCAAGCCGTAATTTGTGATCACACGCTGCGATCCTGTGATCACAAAATGAAAATATTGGCTTGGCCGCGTCAAGATTCCACACCCACAAGCCGCGCATGACCGTGACATACCGTAATAATTCGCTAAAAGGGTCGCATGATATACCGCTGCACACGCGCAGCACACCGCCAGCCGAAGGGATATGACATGGCCGACGTGAACCGGGGCAACCGCCCCTTGTCTCCACATTTGTCGATTTATCGACCACAATTGACGTCTATGACGTCGATTTTCACGCGTTTGACTGGAAATGCGTTGATCGTTGGTGCGTTGTTGGTCGTCTGGTGGTTCGCGGCGCTTGCAGCTGGTCCCGACGCTTACGCGAGCGCGAATGGGTTTATAACCAGCTGGTTTGGCGATTTGATCATGTTCGGCTCGGTCGCCTGCATATGGTATCATACACTGGCGGGTATCCGGCATTTGATCTGGGATACAGGCCGGATGCTGGACGTCGAAAAGGCGGAATTGGCCGGTCAGGTTATCATCGTTGCGTCAGTCCTGCTGACGATCTTTACCGTCATTGTCTTGTAAGGGGCTGGTATCATGTCATATTTGACCGACCGAAAACGCGCCATCGGCCTTGGATCTGCAAAGTCCGGAACGCAGCATCACTGGCACATGATGGTCTCGTCTGTGGCATTGACCGGGCTTATCCCTTTGTTTGTGTTCACGTTCGGCTACGCGCTTGGGATGCCTTATGCCGATGCCGCAGCCTACTATGCTCGCCCGTTTCCCGCAATTGTTGGCATTTTGACGCTGCTTGTTGGCTTTCTGCATTTCAAAGGCGGTGTTCAAACCCTGATCGAGGACTACGTACACGGGTTCTCCCGCAAGGCGCTGATCATCGGATCCATCTGTTTGAGCTATGCCGCTGCCGCCGCTGGCGTGTTCGCCATCGTGCGTATCGCTCTTTAAAGTTTATATGCGCACCGCGCGCGCGAATTTCCGGAGGCCACAATGGCTGAGTATGAATATGAAACCCATGATTATGATGTCGTGGTTGTCGGTGCCGGTGGCGCAGGTTTGCGCGCAACACTGGGTATGGCGGAGCAGGGTCTGAAAACTGCCTGTATTTCCAAGGTATTCCCGACGCGTAGCCACACGGTTGCGGCGCAAGGCGGCATCGCGGCGTCGTTGTCCAATATGGGGCCGGACCACTGGCAGTGGCATATGTATGACACCGTCAAGGGTTCTGACTGGTTGGGCGATACGGACGCGATGGAATATCTCGCGCGCGAAGCCCCCAAGGCGGTTTACGAGCTGGAGCATTACGGCGTGCCGTTTTCGCGCACCGAAGAGGGCAAGATTTATCAGCGCCCCTTTGGCGGCCACACCACCGAATTTGGCGAAGGTCCCGCCGTGCAGCGCACATGTGCGGCCGCCGACCGGACGGGCCACGCGATTTTGCATACGCTTTATGGCCAGTCGCTGAAACAGCAGGCCGAATTTTACATCGAATACTTCGCGATCGACCTGATTATGTCGGACGATGGCGTGTGTACCGGCGTCGTCTGCTGGAAGCTGGACGATGGCACGATGCACGTGTTCAACGCCAAAATGGTGGTGTTGGCGACGGGCGGCTATGGGCGCGCGTATTTCAGCGCGACATCCGCACATACCTGCACCGGCGACGGGGGTGGTATGGTGGCGCGCGCGGGGCTGCCGCTTCAGGATATGGAATTTGTGCAGTTCCACCCCACGGGCATTTACGGATCGGGCTGTCTGATCACCGAAGGCGCGCGCGGTGAGGGCGGTTATTTGACCAATTCGGAGGGCGAGCGTTTTATGGAACGCTATGCCCCGAATTACAAAGACCTAGCGCCGCGCGATTACGTATCGCGCTGTATGACGATGGAAATACGCGAAGGGCGTGGCGTGGGTGCGGGCAAGGATCACATCCATCTGAATTTGAACCACCTGCCCAAAGAAGCGTTGGCCGAGCGCCTGCCGGGTATTTCAGAGTCCGCCAAAATTTTCGCGGGCGTTGATGTGAATAAAGAACCGATTCCGGTTTTGCCGACGGTACATTATAATATGGGCGGTATTCCGACCAATTATTTCGGCGAAGTGCTGAACCCGACCGCCAAAAATCAGAACGCGATTGTGCCAGGCCTTATGGCCGTGGGTGAGGCGGGCTGTGCGTCGGTGCATGGCGCGAACAGGCTGGGCTCGAACAGTTTGATCGACCTCGTGGTGTTTGGGCGGGCCGCAGCGATTCGTGCGGGGACCGTGGTTGATCGCAATGCGGCCATTCCACCCACGCACAAGGCGTCGGTCGCCAAAGCGTTCGACCGGTTTGACGGGTTGCGCCATGCAAAGGGCGGCGTCGGCACTGCCGAGTTGCGGCTGGAAATGCAAAAAGCGATGCAAGAAGACGCAGCTGTGTTTCGCACGAACAAGACGCTGAAAGAAGGCGTCGAGAAAATGACTTCGATTGCGGGTAAGATGGATGATCTGCACGTGACGGATCGTTCGTTGATTTGGAATTCAGACCTTATGGAGACGCTGGAGTTAGGCAATCTGATGCCGAATGCTCTGGCCACGATTGTCGGTGCTGAAGCCCGAAAAGAATCACGCGGTGCGCATGCTCATGAAGATTACGCGACGCGCGATGATGAAAACTGGCGTGTGCATACGATCAGCCGCGTGGACGGCGCAAAGGTGACGTTAAGCCACCGTCCCGTGATCACGACACCACTGTCCACGGAGAAGGAGGGCGGTATTTCGCTCGAGAGAATAGCCCCGAAGGTAAGAACATTCTGATGAAGCTTCTTGTGACATTGGCAAGGATCGGGTCTGCATCGCTCAGCGTAGCGGGTACTGATTCTTGTCATAATGTTTGTGAAGCCGCAGGTCTGGCGCTGAAGATCGGGCAAAAAACACCGGCATCAACACGTGTTGGTGGCCCTGTGACGAACGGCTGGCACAGGCCACTGTTCGCTGGGCGCATCGCCACCGGTCAACCTGTTGTGGACGCATGGAGCGATGTGTTTTCACGCCAGAATTTTATGAGTAAACGGATGTTTACAATATGATGCGTACCTTTGGCCCATTCGGTTTCGTTATGCTCGCGGCCTGCGCCACGACAGTGACATCCGAGAGGGCAGCGGATCTTTGCGAAGCACGCGCGAGAGACGCGCAAGCCCCGACCGGAGGTGTTACACTGGGTTCAAATAGCAAAACGGGTGGTTTTGCATCTGTTGAACTTGGTGTGAGCTCGGATTTCATTGCAGGCCGTGATCCGATTGAGGTTTACGAGACTTGTGTATTTGACCGAACCGGTGCGGCCCCAATTCGGCCACCGCAACTGCGCTAACACGAGACTGGAGAGACTGTTATGAAATTTATTCTTTCGCTGATTGCCGCCGCAGCTTTGTCTGCCTGTGCTGTGGTGGAAACTGTCGCAGTGGATACCGGCCGAGAGGCTGCAAAAGCTGTCGTCGGCCCGATCGTTGCCGATACTGTTCCTGGTCCCGCTGGCGTGATTTTAACGAATTGCATCATTGATAATGCCAGCGGCGAAGAACTGGTTCGCCTTGCCGCGACCGGTGTAACGCCTGAAAATATCACCCTTGTGTCCGGTATTTTACAACGCCCTAGCACCATTACATGCGCGACATCCGCGCTTACCTGATTTTCGATTTAACCTGAAAAGGGTCCTGTTCCATGGTTCAACTGACACTGCCCAAAAATTCACGCATGACGACCGGTAAAACCTGGCCGCGCCCTGAGGGCGCGAACAATTTGCGCAAGGTCCAGATTTATCGCTGGAACCCCGATGACGACAAAAACCCCGCGTTAGACACATATTTTGTCGATATGGATAAATGTGGGCCGATGGTTCTGGACGCGCTGATCAAGATCAAGTCGGAGATCGACCCGACGCTGACGTTCCGGCGTTCGTGCCGTGAAGGGATTTGCGGATCTTGTGCGATGAACATTGACGGGATCAACACGTTGGCCTGCATTTATGGCCTCGACGAGATCAAGGGCGATATCAAGATTTACCCCTTGCCACACATGCCGGTTATCAAGGATTTAATTCCGGATTTGACGCATTTTTATGCGCAGCACGCTTCGGTCATGCCGTGGTTGGAGACCAAAACCAACCGCCCCGCGAAAGAGTGGAAGCAGTCGGTCGATGACCGCAAAAAGCTGGATGGGCTGTACGAGTGCGTGATGTGCGCCTGCTGTTCGACGTCCTGCCCCAGCTATTGGTGGAACGGCGACCGGTACCTTGGGCCCGCAGCGCTGTTGCATGCGTACCGTTGGATCATTGATAGCCGCGATGAAGCCACGGGCGAGCGTCTGGATGACCTTGAAGACCCGTTCAAATTGTATCGGTGTCATACCATTATGAATTGCGCGAAAACATGTCCCAAGGGTTTGAACCCGGCGGCTGCGATTTCGCACATTAAAAAGATGATGGTTGAGCGTACTTTGTGATGGCTACGTGATCGGCGATTTTAAACTGGGAAACGGCACATTCGATCTGAATGCGCCGTTTTTTTGTAAAGGCGGCTGATGCGCGCGATTCCTTAGGCAAAAGCAGCTTTTAAGGCGATGTCAACCATATCGCCAAAGCTGCGCTCGGGTTCATCGGCGGGCAGGGCTTCTCCGGTGAGAAGATGGTCGGACACTGTCATCACGGCCAGAGCGCGACGATTGTAGCGCGCGGCAAGTGTATAAAGCTCGGCTGTTTCCATTTCGACGCCTAAAACCCCGTGTCGTTGCATTTGCTCGTTCAGATCGGGGCGTTCGTCATAAAAGGTGTCGCTGGAGTAAATGCCGCCGACATGCAGGTCTACGTCTATCGTTTTTGCGGCCTGCACTGCGCCAGCCAGAAGGTCGAAATTCGCGCAGGGCGAAAAATTGACCTCTCGAAAGATCGTGGAGGAGGGCGATGCAATGGTACTCGCCGTCATTGCCAGAATCACATCGCGTACCTTTACTCCAGGCTGCATACCGCCGCATGATCCTATGCGGATGAGTGTTTGAACATTGTAGTCGCGGATCAATTCATTCGCATAGATCGACATGGACGGCATGCCCATGCCAGAGCCTTGGAAGGTGACGCGTTTGTCGTTCCACATCCCCGTAAAGCCCAGCATTCCGCGCACTTCGTTAATGCATTTTGCATCGGTCAGAAATATTTCGGCTGCCCATTTCGCACGGTACGGGTCGCCTGGCATTAAAACCACATCGGCGATGTCGCCGTCTTTTGCACCGATATGAATTGTCATGATTGCCGCCTTTGAATTTTTAATCTCGCTTAGGGTAAGGGGTGGTTGAGGTCGGTTCAAGGGCCGCTTCAAACTCCGCCCGTGTCGGGTCAGGTATGGAAAACCTGACTTGGATATAATTTGAACAGCGTTCATATTCTGGCCATGGTTATGAAAAGGATCAACCTTGTGATGAAATATATTAGTTTACTTGCGCTTGTCGGCCTCTTGGCGGCTTGCGATGTTGCGACACACCCGGTTGCGGTCGTTGGGCCCGGCAACACGATTTATCGCGGGACAGCTACCGCCACATTGTTGGAAGGTGGGTGGTTTCAGGTCTCGAATGGCACTAATACGTGTCAAGGCCGTTATCAACCCGGCACCATTGGAGCGACGGTTACGTTTCCTGTGCGCTGCACAAACGGGTTGGCCGGTATTGGCACTGCGACGTATCAATCTGCTTTGCAAGGAGGTGGAGAGATTGTCATGCAGGACGGAACACGATGGCAATTTATTTTTGGCCGCAGCGCCTTGGCGCTTTAACTCGTGTATCGCCGCATAAAAAAGTTTGGTACCGCAATGGTTGCGATCGTGATGAACTCTTGAAAAAGGATCTGGCCGTGTATCGATTTGCTGTGTTTGCTGCTTATATACCGGCTGCCGCATTGGCGCAGAGCGTCGAAGAAGAAACGCTAATCCGCGCCACTTTTAACAATCTGAACCCCCGGTCAATCGCGGAAAATGTTGAATATTGCGGATATATTGGGGTGACGACAGACGGCGTGCTGACAGCGTCGCCACCCACCAAGGGGGACGCCAGCAGTTGTTTGTCGGACGATCCGGTCATGCTGAATGTTATCTTTGCATCTTACCACACCCATGGCGCGTTTTCTCCCGATTACAGCAACGAACTCCCGAGCGGCGCTGATATGGAAGGCGATGAACAAGAGGGAATCGATGGATGGGTGGCCACACCTGGCGGGCGACTTTGGTATATTGATACAACCGATATGGTCACATATCAGGTTTGCGGGATCGGTTGTCTGGCAGCCGATCCCGGTTTTATCGCTGGCGAATCCGGTATCATCGAAGAAAGTTATAGTTACAATGATTTGCTCGTAAAGCTGGACGAGTAGCTATATCTCCATGGTTTCGGGAGCAGCACCGCTATCAATGGCTGTTTTGAACCAACTGGGCGGGCGACCTTTGCCTGTCCACGTCTGTGATTTGTCAGCGGGATTCGCAAACTTGGCGGGCGCTTTTGCTTTTGTTTTTGCCGGTGTTTTGGCCTTTGGCGCTTTGGGGGCTGCAATCTTGCCACCCATGACATCTTCAACGCTCACACCATGTGCTGCGGCAAGTTTTTCCATTTCAGAGCGGACCTTTTTCAGGTCTTGCTTTTGAATCTTTGTAAGTGCCTTCTCGACATCATGGCCAAGCTTCTCGAGCTCTTTGCGGGTCATGGTTTTAAGGTCGATCTTCATGTCTTATCCTTTGTGACTTTTGTCTTCCGTTACTCCATTTGAACTAAATTGGAAGACACAATGCGCGTAACCTATACCAAAGCATATAAAACACGTTGCGTCAGAATACAAAGGGGCTGAATAATATCTGGCTGGGTCGCTTTATTCCGCTGCAACGTCGGACGGGTCTGCCAATGTGGCGATATCATGCATGATCCGGTTTAATTCAAAATCCTTCGGCGTATACACCCGCGCCACGCCAATCGATTTTAGGTGCACCGCATCATCATTGGGGATAATACCGCCAACCACGACCGGTATATGCGTCAGCCCCTTTGCTTTCATTTGCGCCATCATTTCGGTAATCAACGGAATATGCGAGCCTGATAAAATCGATAGACCGATCACATGTGCCTCGTCCCGCAGTGCGGCGTCGATAATCTCATCCGGGGTCAGTCGAATACCCTCATAGGTAATGTCCATCCCGCAATCGCGTGCCCTTGCGGCAATTTGTTCGGCTCCGTTCGAATGACCGTCGAGGCCAGGTTTGCCCATCAGGAACTTCAATTTCCGGCCCAGTTTGATGCTGACAGCCGAGACCCGTTCGCGGATTTCGTCCAATCCCTCGGTGCGATTCGACGGGTTGTGCGACACTCCCGTGGGTGCGCGGTACTGGCCAAATGCGGCGCGAATAACCTCGGCCCATTCGCCCGTCGTGACGCCCGCTTTTGCAGCCGCAACCGAGGGGATCATGATGTTTGTTCCGTCCAGCGCAGCGGTTTTCAAACCGGCAAGGGCCTTGGCCACCCCCGCCGCGTCACGCGTGTTTTTCCAGGTGGTTAAACGCGCCAGTTGATCTGCTTCGGCTTCGGGATCGGACACCATGATGGCATCATCGCCCGACGTCAGCGGAGACGGTTCGCCGGCCAGATATTTATTTACACCAATGACGGTTGTGGCCCCGCTTTCAATTCCTGCGATGCGTGCGGCATTGGACTCGACCAGCCGCCCCTTCATATATTCGATTTTGGATTGTGCGTCTTTTAAGCCCTCAATCTGGGCCAATTCCGCGCGCGCCCCTTCTTTCAGGGCTTTCACTTTGCGTTCAACCGCCGGATTCCCCTCGAATAGGTCGTCGTATTCCAGAAGGTCGGTTTCAAACGCCAAAATCTGCTGCATGCGCAGCGACCATTGCTGGTCCCACGGGCGGGGCAGGCCCAAGGCTTCGTTCCATGCGGGCAATTGCACGGCGCGCGCGCGGGCATCTTTGGACAATGTGACCGCGAGCATTTCAATCAGAATACGGTAAACGTTGTTTTCGGGCTGTTGTTCGGTCAGCCCCAGTGAATTGACCTGAACACCGTATCGGAACCTGCGAAATTTGGGGTCTTCGACGCCATACCTCTCGCTGCATATTTCGTCCCACAATTCTACAAAAGCGCGCATTTTGCACATTTCGGTGACAAAACGGATGCCTGCGTTTACGAAAAACGAAATGCGTCCGACCATTGCGGGAAACGCATCTTCGGGTACTTTGCCTTTCAAATCATCGAGGACCGCAATTGCTGTGGCTAATGCGAAGGATAGTTCTTCTTCGGGCGTCGCGCCGGCTTCTTGCAAATGATAGGAACAGACATTCATCGGGTTCCATTTTGGCAAATGCTCGCGCGTATAAGCCGCAACATCTGTGATCATGCGCAAAGACGGGGCGGGCGGGCAGATGTAGGTGCCGCGCGACAGGTATTCCTTGATGATATCGTTTTGCACCGTGCCTTGCAGGGCAGACACATCGGCCCCCTGTTCTTCCGCCACGGCAATATAAAGCGCCAACAACCAAGGGGCCGTCGCGTTTATGGTCATGGACGTGTTCATCTGGTCCAGCGGAATGTCCGCAAACAACATTCGCATATCGCCCAGATGGCAGACCGGCACGCCAACCTTGCCAACCTCGCCGCGCGCCAGAATATGGTCGCTGTCATAACCGGTTTGCGTGGGCAAATCAAAAGCCACCGACAAGCCCGTTTGCCCCTTGGAGAGGTTGCCGCGATACAGTGCATTAGACGCCGACGCAGTGGAATGGCCCGCATAAGTGCGAAACAGCCACGGGCGATCTTTCGTGTGGTCGGTCTGCGTCATTTTAGGCCTCGCTGTGCGATTTGCGTAATTTTATTACTAAGCTAGATAGGTACCTGCAATATTATGCCTTTGTCAACGCGCTGCACTGCGGCATGACCCCATTTACGCGCGGCACGTTCCCTGACACGGTGGGCGCATGAACACCCCCGTTGCGCTTCCCCTTTGGCTGCTGATTTTAATTTTGCTTTTCGCGGCCGTTACCCTCGCGTCCCATTTCCTGTTTCCGTCGGTGCGCTGGTTTTTTCGAAGGCGTGCTGAACGTGTTGTCGCCAAATTGAATATGCGACTGCGAAAGCCGATTGAGCCGTTCAAGCTGGCGCGACGTTACGATACAATACAGCGGTTGGTGTATGACCCTGCCGTGATCGTAGCCATAAACGAATATGCAAAAGCCGAGGGAGTGCGCGAGGACGTGGCGTTCGAAAAAGCGCGCCATTACGCCCGCGAAATTGTGCCATCTTTTAGCGCGACGATATATTTTTCATTTGGCATGCGCGCGGCGAAATGGCTGTCGCAATTTCTGTACCGGCTGCGCGTCGGGCAATTTGACCGCGCTGAATATGATGCAATCGACCCTGACGCGACCGTGATATTTGTAATGAATCACCGCTCCAATATGGATTACGTGTTGGTGACGCACCTTGTGGCGCGTGCTGGCGCACTATCTTATGCGGTGGGGGAATGGGCGCGCGTCTGGCCATTGTCGGGTATGATCAAGATGCTGGGCGGGTATTTCATCCGCCGAAAGTCGCGCCGCCAATCCACCAGCGGCGGTTTATATCGGAAAGTTTTGGCACGTTACGTGCAAATGGCCACGTCGGGGGGGGTGACGCAAGCGGTCTTTCCCGAAGGCGGGCTGTCGTTAGATGGTGCCATATCGAAACCGCGCCTCGGGATTCTAAGTTATATTATAGATAATTTCGACGCCAAGGGGCGCGACGTCGTGTTCGTGCCGGTTGCGCTGAATTACGACCGTGTTTTGGAAGACCGGTTCTTGATCAAGGCACACGAGACGGGTGAACGCCGGTTCAGACCGCCCTTGTTAACGGTTTTAAGCGGCGTTGCGGGGTATTTATGGGCGCGAGTCACGCGAAAAATGACGACTTTCGGAGCGGCCAATGTCAGCTTCGGTCACCCGCTGTCGTTGCGCGATTATGTGGCGGAACATGGCGGGTCAGCAGAAAATGTTGGTACGGAAGTTATGATGCGGATCGCCAGTGTCGTGCCTTTGTTGCCGGTTCCGTTGGTTGCGCGCGCCCTGCTGGATGGTGCGTCTGATGAGACAACAATCACGGCCCACATTGAAAAGACTTTAGCGCGGGTGCCTGATACGGTGCGCAAGCCGCGCCGCGCTGCGGCAAGCATGACGCAAGATGGTTTGGTAATCCTGAAACGCCGCGGGATCGTGACGGGCGAGAGCGAAGTACACATCACTGACGGCGAGGCACCGGTGTTGCGTTATTATGCCAATTCCATCGCGCACCATTTTGCTGCACCTGCGCCGTAATAAAATTACCAAAAAGATGGTTTAATCTATTGCAAAGTTACGCAGTGAGCGCGTATGTGTCGACAAGATCCTGTCGGTTCTGCGGCGCAGCACGGACAATTTTTGGAACGGACGGAGACGGACATGGCCCTCGATCAAGACATAGCCTTCACATATGACGCTGAAAAGAAGGACCTCTATGCGATGGGCGAGGTGCCCCCGATGGGCCATGTGCCGGCACAAATGCACGCTTGGGTTTTGCGCCGCGAACGTCATGGCGACCCGGATACCGCGATGCAGCTGGAGGTGATCGACACCCCGGAAATCGGCGACCGCGATGTGTTGATCATGGTGATGGCCGCAGGTGTAAATTACAACGGGGTCTGGGCCTGTTTGGGGCAGCCTGTATCGGTGTTTGACGGTCATAAAGCACCCTATGCCATCATTGGGTCAGATGCGGCAGGCATCGTCTGGGCCGTCGGTGCGCGCGTGACCCGTTGGAAGGTTGGCGATGAAGTGGTCGTGCATTGCAACCAGGATGACGGCGATGACGAGGAATGCAACGGGGGCGATCCGATGTTTTCCAGCAGTCAGCGCATCTGGGGCTATGAGACAGCCGACGGTTCGTTTGCGCAGTTCACTTGCGTACAAGCGCAGCAATTGATGCCGCGCCCAAAGCATCTGACGTGGGAGGAAAGCGCCTGTTACACCCTAACATTGGCCACAGCGTATCGCATGTTGTTCGGCCACGAACCCCACGATCTGAAGCCGGGCCAGAATGTGTTGGTCTGGGGCGCGTCCGGTGGTCTCGGATCTTATGCGATCCAGTTGATCAATACGGCAGGGGCGAATGCCATCGGCGTGATCAGCGACGAAGGTAAACGCGATTTCGTTATGGGGTTGGGCGCGAAAGGCGTGATTAACCGAAAAGATTTTAGCTGCTGGGGGCAGATGCCCACCGTTAACACGCCAGAGTATAAGGAATGGTTTACGCAGGCGCGAAAATTCGGAAAAGCCATTTGGGACATCACCGGCAAGGGGAACAATGTGGATATGGTGTTCGAACACCCCGGGGAATCGACGTTTCCTGTGTCCACACTGGTCTGTAAAAAAGGCGGGATGGTCGTGATTTGCGCAGGCACCACCGGGTTCAATTGCACGTTCGACGTGCGATATATGTGGATGCATCAAAAGCGCCTTCAGGGCAGCCATTTTGCCCATCTCAAACAAGCGTCTGCAGCCAATAATCTGATGCTGGAACGTCGGTTGGACCCCTGTATGTCCGAAGTCTTTGGTTGGGCAGACCTGCCAGCCGCGCATATGAAAATGCTGCGCAACGAACATAAGCCCGGCAATATGTCGGTTCTGGTGCAGTCTCCGAAGGTCGGATTGCGCACGCTGGAAGACGTTCTCGACGCCCGCTGATTCGCAAGTTTGGCCGGCTGCAAAAGGTAAGGGCTGCCTGTTCACAAGGGCGGCCCTTAGTATTTTGCCCAAATACTTGGCGATCTAAAGACCCCCCCCGATATGGCGGGGTCGTTTCAGTAGGGTGAATTATTAACCAGAGGGGCTTTGTTGCACAAATAGACTGATGGGATTCACTGTATGAATCCAGCGTGATAGCTGAAGACCATGAGCAGTTGGGCCCCTACGAAGTACAAGACCAAGAATTGGTCGTCTTACAATG
>Ga0136559_1000333_pt1 | contig 16452 bp, 10 predicted proteins | sample AntRauMeHopE1496_FD_104633 | JGI IMG/M metagenome (GOLD analysis project Ga0136559, IMG submission 104633) | Saline lake microbial communities from Rauer Islands, Antarctica - Metagenome Hop E1 #496 | ecosystem: Environmental > Aquatic > Non-marine Saline and Alkaline > Saline | place... | reverse complement strand
CGAACAAGGAAACCGAGTTGGAGTCCCAAAATTTGAAGAAGGTACAGAATCGTTTACCGCAGCCACCATTCGGTACAACTTTGAAACAAAAAAGGGGTACATCGAAGAGTTACGCACGCAGCAAGAAGAAAACTATCTTTACATGGGAGTTGCTAAACGTCAAGAAACTGGGCACGTTCATTTCAAAGAGGGACGATTTACAACGTGTGACCTAGATTATCCTCATTTCCATTTTCAATTATCAAAAGCTGTAATGGTACCCAACGAACGGATTGTTACTGGCCCCATGAATCTTTGGGTAATGGGAGTACCAACACCCCTGGGACTACCTTTTAGCTTTATCCCAACCAAAGACCGTGAAACATCTGGTTTACTGTTTCCTAACTTCGTTCCAGCATCACAATTTGGGTTTGGTTTTCAGGACTTAGGTTATTACTTCCCTATTGAAAAATCCGATAAAATTCAAACTACTGTTTACGGTACGTTATACTCTCAAGGAACATTCGAATTGCGTAATGTAACCGATTATAAAGTAAAATATAAATTTACGGGACAAACCAACGTGCGCTATTCTTCTTTTCGTCAACCTTTCCCAGCAGACACGGTTAGAAGCAGTAAAATAGGAATTCAATGGTCACATCAACAAGATGCAAAGGCTAATCCTTATTGGAGATTTAACAGTCGCGTAAATTTTGAGTCAGATAACAATGGAACAACTAATCTAGATCCGTTAAATCCTCAATATTTTCAAAATAATTTCAATTCAGACATTAACTTAACCCGCTCTTTCCCAGGAAAACCTGTAACTATGGGGTTAAAAGCTGGGTTAAAGCAAAACAGTGTATCGGGAAATATGGATTTAGATTTGCCAACATTAAATGTCAACGTTACACGATTCTTTCCATTTAAAGCTTTGCGAAAAAATAAAATTGGAGCAGAAAAATTCTACGAAAAAATAGGATTCACCTATAATATGGAAGGTAAAAACAGAGCACTTTTCAAGGATACATTATTAAATAACAGACAGTTTGACCTCATCCAACAGCAATTTCAAAATGGAATTCGGCACTCTGCGGGAATGGTAACAGCACTCCAACTATTTAACCAAACAGTTACCCTCTCTCCGACCGTCAATTACGCTATGCGCATGAATTTCCAATCCATAGAACGCTCTTTTGACGCTACCAATAACGAACAACTTATTGATACGCTGAGAAGAATGGGGATATCTCAGGATATTAATTTCGCAGCACAATTATCAACTACTCTTTATGGCTACTATCGGTTTGCATTTGACAAAGACATGCGCATGCGACATATCATTACTCCTAGAGTAAGCTTTAGGTACGTACCGGATATCAACTCGTTTAGAACAGAAAATGTTGGTGTGAATGGAACAGAACTTACTTATTCGCCCTATGAAAGAAGCTTATATAGAGAGCCAAACGCAAGAGCCATTGGTAGAGTGGAATATTCTTTGGGAAATACATTTGAATTAAAAACAAGAAACAACAAAGACTCCTTAACTGATTTTAATAAATTTATGCTCATTGATGCATTAACATTTAGCGGTAATTATGATGCGTTAGCCGATTCTCTTAAGTTTTCCGACATCACAGTGAATCTTCGCATGAGTCCTATCCCCTCTTTGAGCTTTGTTTCTCGTGGTGTTTACTCTCTGTATGCGTATGATGATAAAGGACGTGTTTTTGATGAATTTGCCGTAAATAACAACCAAGGATTTGGACGATTTTTAAACTTTGATTTTTCTACCACTTTCACGCTTGCCTCTAAGGAAAGTAAAGAAATAATTGAAGAAAATCAACAACGTATTTCAAACTATTGGGATGGTGATTTTCAATATTTCGCCATGAATCCGCACGAAATACTAGACTTTAGAATCCCCTGGAAAGTTAACATTTCCCATACCTGGTTCTTTAATCAAAACAGAGATACCTTAACATTTTCTGACGAACGATTTACACAGAATCAAAACATTATGTTATCTGGTGACGTGAGCTTCACAAACCGATGGAAGCTAGGCTTTAATACAAGTTATGACGTGGAACTAACCGAAATTACTCAAACCCGTTTATCGTTAACTAGAGATATGCACTGTTGGCAGCTTTCCTTCTTTTGGAATACGTTTGGACAATCCCAGAACTTCTTAATTCGTTTTAATGGAACAGCGGCGATGCTGCAAAGTGCAAAGATAGAATTTAGGAGACCTCCGGCATTTTTATAGATGGTAGTGCGTCTATAAATAAAATTAACCCTTGAAATAAAAGAGGATGGAGTTATTTCCTATTGGCTAGTTTTGAACCACTACCCTTTTTGTGTGTCGCCCTTTTGAAGATAGAAACTCGAATAGATAGACACCATTTGAAAAGTTCGACAAATCGACTTGCAAAATGGGCTGATCTACAAGAACAGACTTTAACAACTTACCTTGAACATCTAAAATTCTCACCTCGAAGTCATCAAAAGGACTTTCTATGGTGACGTTTTGACTTGCGGGGTTGGGATAGATACTGATTTTATCCCAAGCATCCATGTAACATGGCGCGCTCTTTATAGCAAATACAGTGGACGAACCGTTAAAATCTACTTGCTTCAAACGGTAGTAGACTAACTGTTTTACATTCTTATCTAAGAATTCGTACTGATTTGTTTGCGATGAATTCCCTGCGCCTTGCAGCTCCTTCACTTTCGTCCAAGAAGCACCATCAAAACTACGTTCTAACGTAAAATAATCATTGTTCGTTTCGCTTTCTGTAGTCCATTGGGCAAGAACCCCTTCCTCTGTACATTCCACCCTCCATTCTGTAAGTTCAACAGGAAGAGGTGTTGTAACAGCAATAGAAGCTAATGTAAAACGAAAACTATGTTGTATTTGATTAATTCCAGCAAATTGAAAGATACCTCCGCCAAGATCTGTTGCCCCTGAAATGGCCGGATCATCTATAAATACACCATTGTTATTCACATCTACCAACAACCTTAATTCAGCAGCTGTCACTGCTCCTAATCCGTTTAAATCAAATCGAATATCTACGGAGCCTACATCTACTGCCGCACCTAATGGACTCAGTTCACTTGCACGCCATACGCGATCGAAACGACCCCAAACACCTGCTGGAATATCTGTAAAATTAATCGCCTGCGCAATGCCGTTATCGTGACCCCACATAAAAAATTCATTATCACCTAAGTTCGTGGGGTTAAGAATCCTAACCAAATCACTTCCTTGTCCATCGGCAGAGATATTTAATGCATTTATTCGACCAATGCCAGCCACTTCGTGATCATAGTTTGCAAAAGCTGGATTATCCATAGTATAGACGTCATTAGCCGTTAATGGAATATTATATTTCGCAGAAAGATAATTATTGACAAGTATCCGTTCCGCGATATTTACTGCTTTTCGGTAAATGATTATTTCAGAAATGTAACCGCCAAATGCTCTACCATCGCCAACATGGGTAGCTCCAACGATAAGCGGAGAAACGAAGCCAGGGATAAAGGCAGAAGACTCTGTTGCAGTTGTTAAAAGTTGTTCTCCATTGAAAACTGTTGCGCGTGAGGCTGCCGGCAATGTGCCGTCGTAACGCATATTTAAGATTCGATTTGTGCCCGTTCCAAACGAGAAAGGATTCGTTGTAAACCGATCATTGTTACCAACAATATCAACGTTAATTTGATCGTTCGTCCAATAAAAAAACATGTAGGATTGATTGACACCTACATTCGTTCGTTTTCCAACGATTGAACGTGCATTAGATAAATCATCCCGTTGCGTTACGCTAAACATTGTGAGTCCGTCAGTATTGTCTAATGTATTGCTGGAAGCTCCTTCAAAAAAATCATTCTGCCCACCGCCAAAATTATTATCAAAACGAATAGAAGGATAACCATTTATAAAATTATCAATAAAAAGAGGCTGCTGATCTGCGTTAGCTTGCCAAACATTGTTCGCGTTACCCGACTGGTCTGACCAACTGCTTACTGGATCCGTATTGTTATTACCGATTGTTCCTGTATTGGCACGCAACCATAGTGCATTATCTATCGTACTCCCTGCTCCACCGGGTCCTGTTTGACTTATCATAATCACAGGGATAGCGATTAAGCCAAAAGATAATACGATTCGAAGCTTCAACATACGTGTAGTATTTTAGTGTAAAAAAAAATAGTTTCGCGTTGGATTCCTAATTATTAAATTTTAAGAAAAAGCTGGCTTTATTTTTTTGGGAATAGGCTCATTTCAAACCCATTCTACCCTACCGATTTTTCAAAAAACTTCCAGAGTGTATCCTGCTGAGGAACAGGAGCAGTAATTACAATTTTTTCTTTCGATACCGGATGAATAAAGGATAGTTTCCTGGCATGAAGACTAATACTTCCATCTGGGTTAGATCGTTTAGCACCATACTTCAAGTCCCCTTTAATTAGTGCACCAAGATTTGATAATTGAACACGGATTTGATGATGTCTTCCCGTTTTTGGTGCCACCTCGAATAAGTCATAACGATCGCCTTCTTTGATTTTTTCATAAGACAATTCTGCCTTTTTACTTTCAGGAACCTCCTTATCAAAGGCAAAACTTTTATTTTTAACCGTATCTTTTCGCAAGTAATTAATGAGTAGACCTGTTGAAGGAACAGATGATTTTTCCGTAATTGCCCAATAAATTTTAGAAACCTCTTTAGTTTTGAACTGTTCATTCATCCGAGAGAGCGCTTTAGACGTTTTGGCAAAAAGAACTATTCCGCTAGTTGGTCTATCTAAACGATGAATAACACCACAAAATACATTCCCCGGTTTATTGTATTTTTCTTTGAGCCAACTTTGAATGATTTCTGGAAGCGGAGTATCGCCTGTTTTATCCCCTTGCGTAATATCACCAGAACGCTTATTTACTGCAATAAGGTGATTATCCTCATATAAAACTTCCAAAGACATCATTAATATTGTTCATCTTCATTAGGGAAAGAACCCGATTTTACGTCTTCTATATAATTTTGAAACGCGCCGAGCATTTCTTGATAGAGATTGTGATATTTTCTCAAAAATCGAGGGTTAAATTCATTGTTTATCCCCAACATATCATGCACAACAAGTACCTGACCATCCACACCGCCACCCGCTCCTATTCCAATAATGGGAATAGTTACCGCTTTCGCCACTAGTGTCGCTAATTCAGCGGGGATTTTCTCTAACACAAGTGCAAAACAACCCGCTTCTTCTAGAGCTCTTGCATCTTCAATTAATCGATCCGCTTCATCCTTTTCCTGAGCTCGAACAACATAGGTTCCAAATTTATAAATCGATTGAGGCGTTAACCCTAAGTGACCCATCACAGGAATTCCGGCAGTTAGAATACGTTTAATAGACTCCAGCACTTCTTGGCCTCCCTCCATTTTAACTGCGTGCCCACCGGATTCTTTCATGATGCGGATAGCATTAGACAAAGCTTCTTTTGAATTCCCTTGATACGATCCAAAAGGCATATCCACCACCACTAAGGCACGTTGAACTGCTCTAATTACCGAAGAAGCGTGATAAATCATTTGATCCAGTGTAATTGGAAGCGTAGTTTCATGTCCGGCCATCACGTTAGAAGCTGAATCACCCACTAAGATGATATCGATACCTGCCGTATCAATAATTCGAGCCATAGAGAAATCATACCCCGTTAGCATGGATATTTTTTCCCCATTGTTCTTCATTTCTTGAAGTGTATGGGTAGTTACACGTTTTACGTTTTTATGAACAGACATTGCTTTTTCTTAATAATTGAAGCAAATATAGGGAAATGAATGAAGAACTTGGAAAAGAGAAATAGAATTTCGAGCAGCCAACATTTGAAATTTTCAATTACTTCACAAAATAGATAGGTAAGACATTATGCGTAGGCTCGTAATAGGGTGAGCGCTTATAGATAAAATACAATTGTTCCCACCTACTCTCATTAAAATCGGCATCTTCCTTTTGTTTTTGACGAAATTCCTTTTCTAGTTCAGGGTTACGCTTTAAAAGCTCTACCGCTTTTTCTTCAAAAACATAGGGCGAGAAATATTCCTTCTGTTGCAAATAGCTGTCGTAAAAATTCCATGCAAAGAAGCTATCTTCCATCCTTGGATCGAGTACACTCAGTATATAATAAGCCTTATCTTGTTTCATGGGAATGATCCAATCACCCTTTTTTAAATGTGCCTTAATCTCGATTATTTCCAACTGAGTATTCGTATGCAAATAATGGCCTTCGTAGGGCTTCGTTCCATTAGAGAAATCTATTATTTTGAATGCTTTAGCAAAAAGCATTGTATCGGCAGAAGTTTCTATCATTTCAACGTTATTCAAGGCTAATGCTTCTATCGTTTTTTTCTCTTGTGCACCCACCACATAATAGGCCGGCACATCAACTGTATCGTTGGCGCTATAACTGAAATAGTGAGGGATATAGTTAGAAAACGGCTTACTTCTATCGTAAAACAAACGTGATTGTTTTGTTATTTCACTTGGTTTATCTACCCATTCATACCCTTTAAAAAGTATAGAATCTTTTCGCAACGTATCTAACTTATAATTGGAAGGCAAAACAGTCAGCTGCTTATACGCTTCCTTCGCATCCTGTCTTGCACGTTCTAAAGAAAAGGAGTTATCTAACATCCAATCAATGGTTTCAACAAGAAAACCATAGGTAGACCGAACGCGATCTTCAAAAGGTTTTAGCATGTGTGTTTCTGTTGTAAAACTCAACGTATGAAATAATTCTCCATACCCCATTGCATAGCGAGGGAGCGTATTAAATGCATAAATTCCACCATCTAGTCGAGAAGCATTCATAGATACATAAGGTGCTAAATCGTAATTCCATTCTTTCGAAAGCTGCTTACCTAAATGCGGAATGAGTTCTTCATACATCAGTTTTCGGGTAGCCTCAGGCATACGGTCATAGGTCGGGGCAATATAAGTCATTGTATATTGATAATCGGCTCCATTGCTCGTATGTGTATCGACAAAGATGTCTGGGTCTAGTCCATGAAACAATTTTGCAAATGTTTTCGCATTTTCACTGTCCATCTTTATAAAGTCTCTATTCAAATCAAAATTGCGTGAATTCCCACGAAAACCATATTCCTCTGGTCCTTCTTGATTTGCACGACTATAACTAGATCGATTATGCATTCCGCCCACGTTATAACCTGGAATAATTGCTATCACAGGATAGTCTTTCCGCTGCTTCATACTCATTTGAGAATAATCATGTACCAATTGCATAGACGCATTTACGCCACAAGGCTCACCTGGGTGGATGCCATTATTAATGAGTATAGTTGTTGAATTTCTAGCTTTATTAAAAGTTTCAGTCGAGTCTAACAGCGCCCCTAACACACATAGATAAATAGGTTTACCATGATCCGAACTACCCATAGCATATAACTGAATACCTGCATCTTTACTCGCCTGTTCTTTGTAAAAATCAATCAGTTCATTATACGTTGGAGTTGTATTTCCAGCTAATAATTCTTTGGTCTGAGCGCTTAATGTAAAAGCGGCAAATAAAGATAAAAATGAAAGAAAGATCTTCATGCGTTTGTTTTTCATCAAAAATAAGGAAAAAGTCTTTGGGGCGATACTTTATTCGACGGACTACCGACTTCCATGTAAACAATCTTACATTTCTGTTGTTCGGAAAAAAAATAGTTCACCCAATCTTCTTGCGATGAGGGAATAAATTTTGATAACCGTTGGTTACCCATATCTTGTTATGAATGTGAAGCCTAGAAGTATTTAAAATTCTGCAGCTACATTAAACTTGACTGTTTTTCGAGTTACGGGATGAGTAAAAGAAATAAACTCTGCATGTAAATAAAGTCTATTCGTTTTTTTACCATATAAATCGTCTCCAACAATTGGTGTATTTAATCCGCTGGGATGCGCTGCGTGAACTCTTAGTTGATGAGTTCTTCCAGTAATAGGAATGAATTCGATTCTCGTTTTTCCATTTACAACCTCTAACACTCTATATTTCGTTCTAGCCGATTTTCCGTGTTCGTAACATACAAGTTGCCTTGGTCGGTCATCTAAATCCACCCTTAGCGGCAGTTCTATTAGCCCCTCTTTGCTTTCAATTTCACCGTTGAGGAGCGCAACATATCGCTTTTGTACCGAACGCTTAATGAATTGACGTTGAATAAATTTATGCGCTAACTCCGACTTTGCCACCACCAAAATGCCCGATGTAGACATATCTAATCGATGAATCAGTAAAGGACCTGTGGCAGTAGGCAACATAATACGTAATCGAGATAACACAGAGTCATCAATCGTTTTACCTGGCACCGATAAGAATTCTGCTGGTTTGTTAATAAGCATGATACTATCGTCCTCAAAAATGACACTGAGCTCTTTGTCTGCGGCGGGATTTATGAGAAGAGGATTATCGTCTACGTCTAGCCCTTGCAGCATGTGTCCCAAGATAGGCTCACATTTACCGCGGCAAGCAGGATAATAATTTTTATGCTTTCTAATTTCGGATTGAGGAGACTGACCCCACCAAAACTCAGCTAAAGCGATAGGCTCTAATTCATGTTCAAAAGCAAACTGCAATAATTTTGGAGCAGCACATTCTCCCGAACCTGCAGGCGGTTTAACACCATCCGAAGTAGAAAAAATAGCAGCCAAACTGGCTTCTTCTTTGTTGTAATTTAAGAAATGATATTTTTCAAACAAGCGTTGCTGAAGTTCTCCCGATTTTTTTTTCCGTTCTGCTTTTAGTGTGGCCACTTCCTTTAAAAACAAATGTAAATGCTCCTCTTTAGATCGTAATTCAGCTTTCCAAAATGCAGTTTTATCTTTTAAAAAATATTGCTCTTGTATACTCTCTTTACGCAACTTTTCTAGTAAAACAGGATCGCCAATAGTATTCGCTTCACGCAGCGCTTTTCTACTTTTTTTATTCTGTTTTATCTGTCTTTTATAATTGCTTATTTCGTCCTCCGCACTTTGACGAACAAACTCTAAGTCCAGCTGAGCTTGTTTGAATTCTGTTGAACCTTCTAGGATTTCAATTTTTCGATTATATGTATTTAATATTTCTTCTTCTGGCTGATAAAAGCTATCCTCCGAAAGCATATCGAAAATGGGAGGAACAAAATAATTATGATTGTTAGAATTCGCCAATTTACCAGAGTAGGCCGCTAAAAAGCCTAATTCACCAGTTTTGTTTCGACAAACCAATACACCAAACATCTTCCCTATCACAAGTCCAGGTTGCTTCTTTTCCAATCCGAAGTTGTGTTCAAAATCAGATTGAGTCATTAAGTATGCTTGCAATTCTTCAGCAGCTTTGACGGCAATAGGACTAGGTTCATAATAAAAAGGGAACGTAAACTTAACGGGAAGTTTAGCATCACCTGCGGGCGCAGTAAACCGATGGAATTGGGGTGAATTATTAGATGACATGAATTAACCGTGAATCGTTTCTTTTTTACCGTATTTAATCATTAATGTAGCTTCGTACTCCAAAAATTCCTTCCAGCGCTGATCTACATTAATGCGCTTCGCATATTTCTTGGCGAAATTCAAAAACATCATGTAATGGCGTGCCTCACTTTCCATTAATTCCCTATAAAACACTTTTAAAGCTGGATCCTCCAATTCTTCTGAAAGCAATCGAAAACGCTCACAACTTCTAGCTTCCACCATTGCAGCGAATAACATTCGTTCCACAAATTGTTGCTCTACATCTCCTCCTTTGGTGATATAGGAAAGTAAGTCGTGAATGTACTCGTCCTTTCGCTCTCGACCAAGTTCTAAACCTCTGTTTTGAATCTCACGGTGAACCAGTTGAAAATGCTCCATTTCCTCTTTTACTAATTCGCCCATCGCTTCCACCACATCAGGATATTGTGGGAATTTTACGATAATCGAAATAGCATTAGATGCTGCTTTTTGCTCGCAATAGGCATGATCCGTTAAGATTTCTTCTATGTTCTTCTCCACGATATTTACCCATCGTGGATCTGTTGGAAGTTTTAATCCGAGCATTTAATTGAGATTTTTTTTTACAAATGTAGGAATTTGAAGTCAAATTCGTTTGAACCATTCATCTAGTTTATGACAGTTGACCGAAAAAGAGAATCCAATGGCTCTTTAATTTCTATGACTTCACGTATTGATTCATTTGGAATCGCAACAGAAAGAACATAGTGCTTTAGCTTCCAAATCCCATTTGTCAGCTCAACCACTCCAGATCCACGACATGTGCCCATCCAGGTATCTAACAACTCGTCAAACCAACATACAGCGCCCTCTTGACTGAAGTAAATATTTCGTTGAATTGCCTTAAAGCTCCAGGCTTTTCCTTTGTCGAAATAAGGCTTTGAAAACGCAGCAAACTGCTCTTTTGTCCAATTTTCTGATGCATCTGTTCCGATATAAACAGATACACTATCCATAAAAACAAAGTACAAATCAAAGTTCGCTTCTGCAGCAGCGGTATGCCAATCATCTAAAAGTCGACCAATCTGTAATTCTGATTTCGGTTTTTGCGGTATGTTAGGGCTGGCACTATCATCACTGCATGCTATTAACACCAAGTTTATTGCAAAAAGCATCACTAGGAATGAGAATTTCATTTTTTCAGGAAAGGTAGGAAAAATAATAAAGTCCTCTCTCCTTTTCGATTGAAACCTACTAGATAGATTGAGTCTTAGAACCAATTAGAATGCAGGGAATAACTGGAGGATGCTGGTCTTTTATGCCAGTATATCTTCGGACGATCAATCAGGGCCGCTCTGTACCCCCTTACTGACCGACAAAATCTACTTCCCTAAAACCGCTTCGTAAAGTACCCGTTGAATTTCTGTTCGAATACCCATTTTTACAAGTTTCCAATTTTCTGCGGAAGGATAAACTCTGTTGGACAGGAAAACATAATTAATTCCGTATTCCGGATCTGCCCAAACTTGAGTGCCTGTGAAGCCCGAATGTCCAAAACTTTTTAATGAAACTAAATTACAAGTTGGTCCACCATCCAAAGACGTAACAGGTCGATCAAAACCCGCTCCTCTCCTATTCGAAGGGCAATTTTGACAAGAAGTATAGCGTTTAATCACTCCCTCAGAAAGATATCGCTCTCCTCCATACATCCCTTTGTTCAATAACATCTGCATTAATGCAGCTAAATCCGTTGCGTTGGAGAAAACTCCCGCATGACCGCCAACTCCATTAGTCATAGCGGCTCCCATATCATGCACGTAACCACGTACGAGTTGATGGCGAAAATAAGTATCTACTTCTGTTGGTGCAATGTAAAAAGCGCTGTAATAATCCAACGGATTGTAGCGCATCGACCGCAGTCCCATTGGGGCATAAAATTCATTTAAAACATACTTATCCAATGATTTATCTACCTTGTCCTCCACTATTTGTTTAACAAAGTAATACCCTAAATCAGAGTACTTATATTTTTTCGCCTTTAAACTTGTATTCAAAATCCTCGCATACATTGTGTCTGGGTAAGAATTTAAAAGGTACAAGCTGTCAGCAACACGTAACCCCATACTATCAGTCGGAACTTTACTGTAAAGCAATGAATCTGGTCTCCCTCCAACTAAGGTTTTGGAGTAAAAAGGAATCCACGGAGAAAAGCCCGCTTGATGAGACATCATGTCCTTTAACCTGGTATTCGCATAAGGAGTATTGGCTGTTAACGCTGGCAAATAGGTAGATAACGTGCTATCCAATGAAAATTGTTTTTCGTCATCGAGACGCATTAATGAAATAGTAGAAGCAGCTACTTTGGTAATGGAAGCAATATCGTAAACAGTAGAGCTCGTAACCGCTTGCAAAGAATCGTACATATAATGACCAAATGATTTTTCGTAAAACACTTTACCATCTTTAGCTAAAACGATCTGACAACCCGGATAAGCCCCCTCGACTACTCCATTCAGCGCAATAGTGTCTATTTCAGCAAGCTTTTTACGACTCAGCCCTAGCTCCTCGGGAACAGTAAACTTGAGTCGCGAAGCCGCTGGGGTAACTACACCGAAATCAATTGGAAGAAGATAACTTAATGTTACAGGCAATTTCCCTTCACTGGAATAACCTCCAAAAATTAATTGTGCCGCTCTTTCTTGAGCCCTAGGATGATTTTCGTACCCTAAAACTAAGGCATCCGCCTTCTTAAACTGAGCAGGATCCTTAATCACATAAGGATTACCGAAGAGGGTAACAATAACAGACGATTCAGCAGGCAAGCTAGCAATGAAATCTTCCCAACCAGCAGGGTAGCCAAAATTATTCCGAGGCAGCATGGATTTCGCGTGAACATTTACCATTATAACGTCATACGAAGAAAGCGTGTCCAAAAACCTCCGCTTGGCTTCATCCCCAGTAAAAGCATGAAAAGAATCAAACACAGCGTAGGAAGCAGTTCGTTCTAAAAAAGAACCACTTCGCGTCCCAATGGCTACAACTGAGATTCTTCTATCCACTCTACCAATTGGGATGGCGTTTTCATTTTTTAATACAGTCAGCGCTTTTTCATACGTTTGATTCAAGGCGAAATCGAGCACATTTTCATCTGGCACTTTCAATGTCAACGGTTTAACAATGGAATAATACTTTGCTCTCACGATTCTCAAACAGCGTTCATTGACTTCTTCCTCCGAAAGCTCCCCATTTAAAACTGCCTTTTCAATCGCCAAAATGGAAGCTGAAACATCTTCTGGATACAATAAAATATCGTTCCCCGCTAAATATGCTTTTACCACCACGTCTACCTTGCCATATCGATCGGAAACCGCTTTCATATTCAACGCATCACTAATCACTAAACCGCTGAATTTTAGTTTCCCACGAAGATAATCTTGAATAATAACTTTAGACAAACTCGAAGGAGTACCTGAACTATCCAACACAGGCACTCTAAGGTGTGCCATCATGACAGAAGAAGCCCCAGCCAATCGCCCCATTTTAAAAGGTGTCCAGTCCATCACGTCCAAATCTCTTAACGACTTATTGACCACGGGAAGGTCATAATGTGAATCTACATCCGTATCTCCATGCCCAGGAAAGTGCTTCATGCAACTGAGCACATGATAACTCTCCAACCCTTTTATGACAGCTGTACCTTGAAGTCCAACACGTTGAGGATTTTCACCAAACGAACGGAATCCTATCACCGGATTATCCGGATTAGAATTTACATCCATTACTGGAGCAAAATTTATATGAATTCCTAACTCCCTCAACTCATGCCCCATGGCTTGAGCAATTACCTCCGTGTGTTTTGGAGAATTTGCAGCTCCTACTGTTAATGCATAAGGAAATCGTTCTTCGTCAAATAAACGCATGGCTGCTCCCCATTCGGCGTCCATTCCAAGTAATAAAGGCAATTTTGACTGCTGTTGAAATCGAGCGATGCTCTTTTTCGTATTCGCTCTATCTCCTTGAAAATAAATCAACCCACCAATTTCATGAACGCGGATCAGCGAGTCGATTTCTAATTGATGTGCTTCGTTTTTATTTGGCCATGTAGCGACCATAAATGATTGAGCAATTTTCTGACGCAGTGTCATTTGCTCCATTTTCTCTAGCGCCCATTGCGGTGACTCTCTCAGAAAAAAAGGCAATTCCTTATCAAAAGTTTGCGGAACAACATAATTATCCAGCCCCTCTTCTCGACTAAACCCGAGAAATAATGAGGCTAAGAGCACTACACTCATTATAAATAGTAGACTTTTTCTCTTCATTGTTGTAAAATTACTGACTAAGTGTCATCTAATCGCTCAGTGGTACAGTAGTTGTCCACAGCGCAACGTGAATTGATAAAATAGGTTAAGATTTTGAAAGATCTTCCTTCATTACGGGAATAAAATTTATAATTTCCGTTATCTTTATATCCTGTATGATATAAATGATCATACAATTCATTAGTTACAGAATAGAGAACTTAGATTGATTATAAATGCTGGAGCGAATTAAATTTATGAAAGTCAATAGCCACAAAAGATATGGCTATCAACCGCGCTATTATGACGAGCGCAAGGAACGGCTAAAAGCCATGATTGCGCAACATGAAGAAGACAACAAGTTTGAAAAAGACTCCGCTGAATACAGGGCTAAAATTAAACAGCGCATGGAAGTAAGTTGGAATTTGAATACAGCGCACGCTACACAATCTCGCTCTGCCAATATACGACTTATCGTAATTTTAATAGCCTTAGTTGCCGTTACCTACTTCATTTTTGATTACGTAGATATGTTTTCTGCTGACATTACCTCTATTGACAACCAGGAACCTATCCGTTAGACTATGAGTGAAGTCATCCGATTATTGCCCGACAACATTGCCAACCAAATTGCAGCTGGGGAAGTGATTCAGCGCCCTGCTTCAGTGGTAAAAGAATTGATTGAAAATGCAGTTGATGCAGGAGCTACAAAAATCGAACTTCACCTGAAAGATGCTGGCAGAACACTTATTCAAGTTATTGATAACGGTCAAGGTATGACTGAAATGGATGCGCGCATGAGCTTTGAGCGGCATGCCACGAGCAAACTTAGAAATGCCGATGACTTATTCAACCTCTCAACGAAAGGGTTTAGAGGAGAAGCCCTTGCTTCAATTGCTGCCATTGCGCATGTTACCCTAGAAACGAAGCATGAAACACGTGAAATAGGCACTAAAGTATGCATTGCTGCCAGTAAAGTAGAGACACAAGAGCCTATTGCGCGACATACGGGTACAAGCATATCTGTCAAAAACCTATTTTTCAATGTTCCAGCGCGAAGAAACTTCTTAAAGTCGGACAGCATTGAATCTAAACATATCATAGAGGAATTTAACCGTATAGCGCTGACGCATCCCGAAGTAGGTTTTAAGATGACACATAATGCCAACACACTGCATGACTTAAACGCTGGAATATTGCGCAAGCGGATTATTGACTTATTTGGGGGCAACATCAATGAAAAATTAGTTCCCATTGAAGAAGATACTGACTTAGTACAAATTAGAGGATTCGTAGCTAAGCCTGAATTTGCTCGTAAAACGAGAGGAGAACAATATTTCTTCGTAAATAATCGTTTTTTTAAAGACAGTTATTTCCATCATGCAGTAAGTGCAGCGTTTGATAATTTAATTCCTGCAAAAACTTTCCCGAGTTATTTCATCTACTTCACCGTCCCAAAAGACTCCATTGACGTGAATATTCATCCCACAAAAACAGAAATAAAATTTGAAGAAGACCGCAATATTTATAGCATCATACGAAGTACAGTAAAACTTGCCCTTGGAAAATACAATATAGCGCCTACCATTGACTTTGAAGTAGAAACTCAATTTGATGTTCAACCTTTAAGAGCGAATGAATCTGTGCGCCAACCCCAGATTGACGTTGACCCTACTTACAATCCTTTTGAGGAGGAGAAAAAACAACTCCATCAAAAATCATTTTCGAAAGGAACAAGTAACTCATTTCAACGGGATGGATTAAAACCATTGCAGCCCAATCGTTCTGACTGGGAAAATTTTTATGAAATCGCCCGAGAAGAGGAAGATGATTCGACTGAAATCGGCTTTGAACAAGAACCGCACTCCATAATTCAATCCATGACCTTGCATGGAAAGTATTTACTCACTCAAGTAAAGTCTGGCTTAATGATGATTAACATCAAGCGTGCACGGAAAAGAATATTATATGATCAACTCATGGAGCAGTTTATCGTTTCTCCCATTTCATCGCAGCAGCTGATGTTTCCCATTGAACAAAAAATGATAGGCACGGAGAAGCTAGAATGGGAAAATAACACGTCCTCGCTTCGCAGACTTGGCTTTGAATGGGACTGGAACAAAGAGACTTTAGTTTTAGCAGGTATCCCTGCACACCTCTCTGCGGATAACCTTCAGGAGTGTTTGGAGACGATCATTCACAAGATTAGCCATGAAAATATCGACAAGGGTGAACTTGCGCACGAGTTGATTGTTTCGTTATCATCGGCTGTAAGTACGAAGAACCAGTCGCTAACACGCGAAGAACAAGAAAGCTTAGTAAACGAACTATTTGCTTGTCCTGAACATCAATTTGGTCCAACGGGAAAACGTATCATACAAACATTGGACATAGACGAACTAAATAAACGATTTAACTAATGAACAATATACTTGGAAATATGCCCCCCGTGGTTAAAAACTTGTTGATTTTGAATGTCATCATGTTTATTATTACATACATTGGTGAGCAGCAAGGTATTCGCATGACCTATTTACTGGGTGGCTATGTTTTCGGATCACCCTTCTTTGAGCCTTACCAGATGGTAACACACTTTTTCATGCATGGAGGACTGTTTCATATTTTCTTCAACATGTTTGCCCTAGTAATTTTTGGATCCGCTCTGGAACAAGTTTGGGGAGCAAAGCGTTTTTTTATTTTTTAT